>Ga0209780_1003087_pt1 | contig 12232 bp, 11 predicted proteins | sample WorMetexBAHAMAS2_FD_187384 | JGI IMG/M metagenome (GOLD analysis project Ga0209780, IMG submission 187384) | Marine gutless worms symbiont microbial communities from Max Planck institute for Marine Microbiology, Germany - Inanidrilus exumae... | ecosystem: Host-associated > Annelida > Digestive... | reverse complement strand
AAGGTGGACTGTAGCATATTCATAAACTCAAGACTGAATGCGTAGTACTTGGCAGCTATCGTCTAATTGGTTAAACGAAGTAGGTTCTCTTTTTTAGTATTTTGAAGTACGTACGTGCCATATCGTCGTAAAAAGTTGACGTTTGCTATCTCATCTCCTGATGAGTTCTTGTACTGGATCGCCGCAACAATTCGTACTGTTTTAGACTGAAGCGTCGCGAACTCACGTTGGCAATTAGGCGCGATTCTCGGAATTTCTCCCAAACACTTTTGTTTAAACACATATATTAACACTTTGCCTATTTTTGCAATTTTCACCGCAAGTACTTGTATTCCCTTGTAATTTGTTGCGTTTTGCCAACTACATAATACACCTATATCAGGCTATATGTATGTATGTATGTGTGGCTGCATTTCGGAATTCTGGTTATGAACGAAAGGACAGCAGCTGACACTGGTAATCAGCTACAGGATACAGGCCGGCTACTTGGATGTTTAGCACTGCACCCCGGGCTCCAGTCCTACCTTAGCAATAATTGTATGCTAGTCCTCCTTGTGTGATTATTTTTATTTCGGGCAGAATTCAACGCCAATAATCTAAGTATGAAAAGCAAATTCACCTTTGCTAATTAAGTATTGCGATCAGAGTAGGCCTATCTGCACGTCCGTCTGTCCTCTCGCACGTCTCAAAAGCCACACGTCCACATGGCAAATTTCACGAAAATTCTGTACATGTGGCTCGGTTCTCCTCTGACAACAGCGGAATACATGAGGTACTTCCGGTTTTGTAAATGACGTCATGTTTTCACATTATGGAGACAATGAGTTAGAATCTGTTTCGTAGAGTTCGCCAGATGGCGGCACCGGCGACAAAGTTGCCGTCTACGATTGCGGGATTGTTTGTTTGCATCAAAGCAAAAACTGGGCTATGTACCACAAATAAGCGTGCCATGTGTCCATGACTCCGTCCATAGGTAAAAACGAAACCCCATGGCGAGTATGCAAAGATAACCAAAACACTTTTGACGACTGAGAATATGAATTTTCACAAATATCTGAGTAGGCCTATGTGACAGTAACTATTGATAGGCCTACATCACCTCTTGCGGTTGACAGACCATAGAAGACGGAACGAGTGACACGACGTACAATGACAATCCAACCCTGTCGAACGTAGCGGTCGGTGTCACATAACACGTACTACTATGGTCTCAATTCCTGCATGCAAGACCGGCCTGGTGGGGATATCTCAAAGCCGACGAAAAGAATCGGCTTCAGTCCGTCATCGAGAAAGCTATAGCCTACGATATTGTTATCTCCACGCTCTTTCAGCACTCTGGACGAACCAACTTTTTTATCTCCAGGTATAACCCTAACCATGTTCTTTACAGCCTTTTGCCCCACCTAAAACATTTATTATAACCTGCGTCAACGCACACAGTCTTACATTACGTAGGCCTACAGATGTCAATGCTGTCATTAAACAAAACTTGGTTCACAGAATGTTATTCAGTGACATTTCTTCTTTTACATTCACAATTGTGCATGCAAAACACTGCAGTGTCAGTGACAGTTTGCAGTGGCATCACGTGCTGAAATCTGTTGATCAGTGACTCCGCGAACATCTCCAACATCTGGCACAGTCCAATTATACGTCTGCCTTCCTTGTCTACAACACTTTCCTGTCTTCCAGTCGCCACGCAGTCAAAGCCTGTTAACTCCAATCCAGGTCACGTTGCCGGGAAAGCTTGCCGCATGAATAACTCAAGCAGAGTCTGTCATTACACAAATCAGACAAATGGCTTCCGTTGCAGACAGCCAACAAACACATCATAATCACCTTCATTACCATTCTGTTCAACTGTACCCTAAAGGCGCGATATGACCTAAATTGTGCTGAAAGCGCCGTTAAACTCCAACCAACAAACCAACCATTTCTGTTACATCAGCTGTTTTCTAACGTGAACCTCCTCGGTTAGCTGGTTCCTTTCGGGTTTTTCTTCTTTTGTTCCGGAAAATAAACTTTACATTTAAGTTGTAGGCCTACTGGTAATTTACAGGCCAAACGCACTTCCTCTCACCCAACCAACAGTGTCAAAATACTGAGGAAAACATTGTAATCATCTTCAAAAACTGCAAACGATTTATCGGTGTAGACATTAGCATATTAACAACGCAACGCTGTAACGTGACATAATCAGGCCGTATAGCTTCACGGTCACAAATGATTGCTGCCTACTGTAACACACTCCACAAAATAGGACATTTCGGGGAGGTTCTTCACCAAGGCTGGTACTCACGAAACTGTGTGACGTATAGCCACTGCCAATGCCCTTCGGACGGTACTCGTTACCCACAGGCCTACTGCTGAAGGTAGGAGATTGAACTGGGGTTTGTGGTAATTCTTGCAGATCTGTCCTATCCCATGCCCACTATGATTATCAACTTAGCTCAACTTAGCATCACACGTGCATAATTCGTTGGTGTTTAGTGATCATCTCTGACAACCATGTATCACGCATACCCTTGGAATGCTGCACTTTGAAGAGAGCTATACCAACTTAGCTTTAGTAACTGATAGAAACTGAAATTTCTAATTAAAAAATAAACAAGTGGCCAAAGAATTTCGATGAAAGGCCGCATCGCACTGTTTGCACATCGTGCCGTTATTGTGGAACCCCCTTCTGCTGCATGCAATTATTGACGACTGAATCATGCCTTTTGCTGAGTACACCGCAGCAGAGACTCTCAATGCTGTTTAATGGGTCGGACAAGAACAACCCCCAAGATTGCCCCTTCTAATACATGGTTCACTGGGCCATTCGAGTCTATCCTTCAGTCGGCATCTTGATCGGTTCAGTCGTTTTTGCAGGGCACACAAACGTGATTAACAGACAGACAGACACACAGACCACGCTGCTCCGTCTGTAGCAATAGACCGCATCTAGCTATTGCTTCGATGTGGCCTAAACAGTAATATTACGTTGCTATTCTCATGTTGACGACGACGACAGTTAACTGTAAACCACTGCAATAAGGACAATCATTATAAGCACTCTAACACAACAACATTGCGTCTTACGTAGAACAGATGCTTATTCAGCTGCTCGTTCTGTATTGCTTCAAATACTTTGATCGTTCCACGCCTAGCATTGTCCTCGTTAATCAACGTCTTTGCTGTCTCTGAAAAGCCCAAACACAAGATAACGAAATATATCACATTTATATAAATTTCGTGCATAATTAACGATATCTTTTAACGTGGTGCATCCCTGCTAGAACGCGCAAGTCTGCAATGCGGGAGCTTTTCGAAAAGACTGGTGCAATTTTGACTGGAAGCCCTTCCAGTGGAAGCATCATATCACCAACATGGTGGTAGAATATCCTGCGTGTATCCTAGAGAGATTGCCGACGACTAATTCAGAAGCAGAACGAAAAGACAAAACAAAAATCTCTTGACAAATATGCAGTAATACTCTTCACTGAAATTAACGACAAATACGCATATTCTGTACTAAACAAACTGCCTACAAGTTTACAATAATAACTTGGCAAAGGCTTGCTGATAGGAAAGCTTTTGCTGCTTCCATTCTGCAAGAAGATAATTCAGAGTGAAATCATCGTCATCAGCAGAATAAAGTAGCATAGCCTGTGTTCTAATTTGACCACCTTGGACGGTCGTGATATCATGTGGATGAACAAAATCCGGTACCTGGGTGTTCATTTAACCTCGTCAAAAGGGTTGAGCTGTGATTATGATTTAATTAAAAAGTCTTTCTATCGTGCAATCAATGCGATTTATGGTAAGGTTGGAAGATTAGCATCAGTCGATGTTGTAATTGAACTGTTCATGACAAAGTGCATGCCTATACTGTTATATGGTTTAGATGCTTGTCCAGTCAGCCCCCGACAGCTCAGATCTTTTAACCATGTTGTTGTATCTTGTGGTAGAAAAATGTTCAATGTAAATGCTTCTAAAACTGCTGTGCAGTGTCTAAAAATGTTTGGAGTTTGTGACGTCGCCGAGGCTGTGGCCACGCGCAAAGACAAATTCGTTAAGAGATACGCGTTGAGTAGCAGCGTAGTCTGCGTGATATGCTACATTTGTAGTTAAGTTTTTTATATGTATATATTATATGCTATCGTTCTTTTCGGTGAATAAAGATGTGTGTGCAATACAAACCGGGGATGTTGCGTAGCAGAGCCGTCTTTGCCTGCCTGCGCATCTGCAGTTTCTGCAACTCCGTTGGCGGATCAGCAGCAGCCGAGAGCCGTCCGTCTGGCCAGTAGGCATCTCGAAACAGCTGAATGTAGTAGACGAGCATTGGCTCTGAGTAAACCCACTGGACCGAGTCACGAACTTGCCTAGCAGTTAGACATACGGTGAACATTGTCAGATGTCAGGCTGGCACACTGGCGCAACGGGTTGGGCAATCAACTTGCAATCACGAGGTCATCAGGCAACATAATTTGACGGCGACGCTCTGCAGCTGGGAAAGTAACCGTGGGTCCGACATTGGACTCGCGAGGCGTTAAAGACTAAAGTGGTCTACCACCTATGGGCAAAAAGTCGGTGAAAGGGAGATGAAACCCCACCTACACTCTAGTGAATTATGGCACCCTTTATCAGACATGATACGGCATTTGCCTATTTTGTGTAAAACTGTTACGTAAGACACTGTAAAACCAAGAATCACAGGCTTGTCGACACATCTTCAATACAGCTTGCGAAACTGTCGCAAGCCAATCTGTCTCTTGGATTAGTAATGAAAAACTAAATCTAACACAACAAAAAGCAAGCATGCATCCATAACAAAGTATACAAAATATACAGAATAAATGCAAAAACTAAAGACAGGTTTGGTCGCCTCTTATAACCTCCAGCCTAAAAAACAGGGAAAGGGCAACCTTAAGTTAGTAAATAAGTAAGGAAGTATACTAATAAGTAAGTACAGAAGTAAGAAAGTAAACAATTTATATATCGCCGAAAACAACAAATAAACCAGGGTGCAAAAAAGCCCGAGGGAAGAAACTGCCACACCCTATGTGCAGGTTTATGCTCTCTGTTTTGTCATCGACTAACGAAATACTTGTCTGAGAATACCATTGAAAAATAACGACTGAAAATTTTGCTGTAGTCTTTATTCTACTGTGAAATGTAATCAAAGCTTAGTGATGTTATGCTGTTATATATTATAAAAAATGTTAAAAGAATTGGCTGACAGAACTGTGTTGCTACAAAACAACATTAGAAGATGGATGGAAAACAGGTAAAGAGACAAAAACCTGCTGATTGATTTTCCGTATGCAACCTGAACCAGCGAAACAAGAGTTCTTGGCAGCCATTTGAAAATGCCGGTGAGTTCAAATACTTCGAAGATGAGCCGGTACAGCGGCTGCATGATAGAATCAGCATCAGCATTATCAGCTGGCTCGTCAGTCATCGCTTCAGTCAACTCACTGCTGCTGCTGGGACGATGAAATGGCGCTTTCCTAGCGAACACAGCAAAGATACAGTTAGAGTTCAGGATACAGTTCAGGCCAGTGTAGGCCAAAATGCCCCCAAAACCAAAAAAAAACACACGACACAGACCACCAGTGACTAGTAACTACACTAAGTATGATTCTGTATTTATTTCTCTTGCAGCATTTCTGACAAATCTAACCAGCTGTAATTCCATGCAGCACACATTTTTCCACTTTCCACAAAGTGCAGCCCCTTAGCACCGCTGGTCGAATGCTGCCGTACCCACATCTATCCTCTTTATGCAGCTGTAGTTCTGGCACGAGCAAACCAGCAAATTATAGATGCGTGGCAAAGCCCAGCGTGGGTCCGCCCAACGCGCAGCCTCGCAGTCCCACATGCATCAGCCTGCACTGCCAAGTTTTAGTGCAATCGAGCGATGTGCAGCTGAGTTATTGTGATTTTACTGCTTTTTCACCCAGAGGGGGCCTAAACTCCACCACGGATCTCGGAGAGGGGTGGCAGGAACTCTACAAAATTTTTTGTGGACATAGACCCATCATCGATCCTACATGCTCTGAAATGGATTTAAGAAATATTGCTTCGTTTCGAAACTACGGTTAATGTAAATGTTAAGAAATCGTTTAAAAATGTCCAAATTTCGAGGTTTTTGACACCTGCAAAAATCAAAAGAGGGTTGGGCGAAATTCTTGCAGTGCGTTATCGAGTTCAACCAAGGCCCTAGCATGTGGTATAACTTTTATGACAGTCTTCTTGGTAGTCTCGAAGATTAGAGGTGGGTTTTTTGAAAGTTTACGCAAAAAAAGCACACCAGCAAAAACTAAGGCAGCCGGACTACTATCGTACGTCGGGCGGCCTAGTTAGGCCTACTTATTTGCTTGCTGTATGTTTTTTGTTTTTTGTATTGCATTTCTTTGTATTTGTTTTATACTGCTAGTCTGCTACCATGTCATGGTGAATAAAGTTCTATATATTATACATTGACCACAGCTTATAACATGGACTGACATAATGCTATGTTAATGGTGTGGTAGTCCATATGCCGAATATTTACGACAACAATATAAAGAAGTAACCAGCGAAACATCCACACATTCTCGTGTACAGTTTGCACCAGCGACACATAATATTAGTGGCTCATCCGAAATTTTGACAAAGTGGCAGATTAGGGGGTCTAGGGGCTAAATCCTCAGCGGGGTCAAAGTGTCAAGCGGCAGAGCCTCTCGTTGATGTTAGGGAGGCCCCACACATCAGGGGTCTGGCGCACTGCATAGCCCCAGAAACAGAACAGTTTTGCTTGTTTAACAAAGAAACTGCCTCCACATATTATTTTAAATATCATCACTTTGACCTGCGTGGCCGCTAGGTCTCGAGACAAAGGGGAAGGCAGCACCCTGGTCTGTTCCCATGACTCTACTGCAGTCTGATATACCTCAGGCAGCACCATGGTCTGTTCCCGTGACTCTACTGCAGTCTGATATACCTCAAGAGTCTGGCAAACAATGACTTTGACCTGTGTGGCCGCCAGGTCTCCAGACAAAGGGGAAAGCAGCACCCTGGTCTGTTCACGTGACTCTACTGCAGTCTGATATACCTTAGGCAGCACCATGGTCTGTTCACGTGACTCTAACACTATACAGTACTACAGTCTGATATACCTCAAGAGTCTGGCAAACAACGACTTTTCCTCAGCAACTGGCAGATCAGCTGCCGGTGTCGAGGTCTGCATGATCAGCTCTCGACACGGCGAGCAGAAAACATAGATCGGCTCAGTTCTGGCAAGGACATCATCAGACAGAACTCTCTACAGACATATCACACAGAATAACATCACTGAAAATAACTGTTAAGCACAGCTTAGCAAACCACCATTACAGCAAGTATTACAAACTGAGTAACTGACGGCAAATGTTCTGAAAAATGGCTGCTACGTTACACTAGCTCTGTAAATAGCACAAATTTTCTCTGCCAGCAGACTTGGCGTACACGTGTGCATTATATATTTATTTACTTTACTTGACTACATATATTAGCCCTGTATGGACTGACGTTTCTGCCAATTTCGAAGTCATGTGACACTCTGTTGAAGAGTCGACCTACAAAATAAGAGGCGCACATTGCAATTCAAGTACACAGTGTTCAGATGACAATTTTTATTAAACATTCGAATACAGGAAGTACATTGAGGAATTCCTGTAGCTGTTGTTGGCATTCCGACAACGTCTGTACATCGTATGACTTGAGATGCTTGGGCACGTTCATATGTAACATCGACGGTTTCGTCTATAAACACATACTGGTGGTGTTATGTTAACATGACTATGTTAACATTTTTATCAACACAACAGACTGTTAACCTATGCAATACAAGCTTCTATAACAACTAGAAACCTCTCAACTGAGGTTGTATCAATCACTTTAGTATAAAGAACTTCACAGACGACCAAGAATACATGCATCCATAAAATACATTACCTCATAACGTGCATCAACAGCCAAAAAGTAGAAAATGACTATTTTCATTCAGCGACTGTGAACTCTAACCTATACTTTTGACTACTGAACTTGACCTATATAAAGTCAACGTCAATCAGCATGTCAAATATTTATGTCAGGTCATTTAATTCAAAAGCTATTGTCGGGACACACGCAGATGCCAGATATCGTACATACACAGGACTGCTCTACCTGCAGCACAGTAATTAGAAGTTACTCACACAGCTCACATCTCAGCAACAGCTGCATCCAGAAAAACATATTAATTTATTTACATGCGACAGTTACATTTCACATGTCCGTGAACTACACAACAAGAAGGCAAAGATGTTTAGCAAGATGGACACAATGGGTGCGGCAGTAGCATTTCCTTCTGTTTCAGCTTTGCTCATGGCAGCAAAAATCAAAAGATGTACATAACCACCACTGTTTGGACCTGCCGACAAATATAATAGACTGTTTCCACCAGAAACAAGGAATGCTGCTTCTCCAATATAATGAAAAACCATCCACAAGTTACTGAGAAATTCTGCTCACAGCCAGAAGTACAGATGAACAACTTACACAATGCATCTTGACAAAATTTTTGATGTTTTTGGTGTTACGGCGTCTGAGGCACACAACTAAACTGTCGACTGGTCGACAAAAAGCAATTTTAACTACTCCATCTGCATTTGACAGCGCCACTGGGTGTGACCCCATTAGAATTTCACCGAGATATTTCGTGTGAGAAAACTAGGTTTCCTAAAATATATGCAGTATTGACTGTATGATGAAAAGTTTAGTCATGTTAACATAACGCCACCAGTATGTGTCAGACAGACAGAGAGACAGAGAGACAGACAGAAATGCTACTATCAGCATTGCGCTCTGCATAGCTGTGCTATGCTGACATGTGATAAAATCACAATAACAAGGAATCTACCTCAAGTAGTTGCTGATGCAGCATGCGGAAGTCTTGAAGCTGGCGTGATACAACCCAAGCAAGTGACTGATCGTAAGGAGACTGGCCATCAGACGTTGACGTTGTTGATGACAAAGATGATGGTGAATCCTGCAGGTCTATGACAACTGCAAAATAGACAGCTGGCTTTCCACCCTCCACCTCTCGAACCTTTCCATCACAGACAAATGCACAGAAACAATTCTATACAGAGGTAACACTGGACCACCCAGGAAAACTGTCAGGTTTTCCTGTAAAACACAGTCATAATTAAAACATGCCACTTTGTTCCTGATTGTTAAGCCACAAGGACACGTGATATGTAGACTATGTGACCTTGATTTTTGACCTTCAGGTTCAAAAGCTGGATGAATTATGGAACTAACTAAAGTACAGAATGGCATCAAGTTATGGTACATTTGTTTTTGACCTTAATGACCACATGACCTTGACTTTTGACCTCCTGATCGCAAGACTGGTCTGCAAGTTACATACGATATGGACAAGCTAGAAGTCAGTTCTGACTTTACAGATATTTTCATTCTAAAGTTACAGACAGACAAAACAGACAGATGGACAGACAGACAGACAGACAGACAGGGGCAACATTCTGTAATGCAACCACCTACAAGCACGGTCACATAACCATGACATAAAGAACAGTAAACGGCCTACATCAGTGTGAAGGACATGCGCTTTCCATCGACCAAGATGAGCCAACCATGTCTGTGTTCGGTTCATTTGAAATTCCAGTTTCTGCTGATTGTTCAACAGCTCTGTAAATGCTTCATCACCAAGTGTCTCTCTTGACTGCAGAGTAACAGACACAGCTAGCTAGTCTGGACGCAAGTCCCTCACACAATCTGTAAATACTGATAAAATTGCACAATAACAAATTCCATCCTAAAATACTATCACCTGACACCTTGTGTTGGCAATGACAACAATGCCGTTTCTCACTGACTATGATCCAGTTCCTTAACCACGCTCTACCCACATCAAAAGCGACATAGTTGCAATGGAAGACAAGACTAATAGGAAATTGTACGTGGCATATCGAATGGCACCATTGTCAATGACCTTGACTAATCTTGACAAGTCACATTTACTGTTTGAAACCTTTCTGACCCACATACCTCCAAAAATATAGCATGCATTAGCTATGATATGTTTATGTATGAACGAGAAAGCACATGTGATTTGTATTTTCAATTGCTTTATCAAAACCAATTTCTCAACTTGACAGGCAGTCACATACACTGTAAATGTGGTACCATTAATATCTCTGCAAAGTGGAGTCACTGTACTACAGATCACTAATATGAAGTAATGTATGGGGTATTGAACAGTGGCAATTCTGCTGACCTTGAGTGACCTTCAAGGTAATTCATCTACTGGAAGCCTTTTCAGATGTGATTTTTCGGACAGCTGTGCAGCACTTGACAATGTTTCCACTGAAGTACACTGTATCTCAAAAAACGACACTGCTTTGGCTTGCTATAACTTCCACGTACATCAACTGATTAGGACAATGTGTTTATTAGTTGTGCAATGGATACATATACATATGCACAGTGTTAAGGGGTTACAACTTACAATTCAACAAGTATAAGCAATTTCATTCGTCAGTTTCAAAAACACATCAACAAACTGTCAGTTCTGCTTACGGCTGAGTGTGCAGTACGTGCTGGATATGTCATCCTCCTATTGGCCTTCATCTTGTGTGACTTTCGCCACGTGACAACATGCTCCTTGACGTCATCAACCGTGCATTTTGCAGACACAACATGTGATGCATCGTCAGTGCCAAGTTCATTGGCGTCAATGACTTCAGAAGAGGCCGGTATTTCTATCCAGTCACTGAGGTCATTCTCTGCACAGTCTATTCCCAAGACATACATCACGCGGTACCAACATTCTCAGCAGCAAGCCGCATACCTTCACCAGTTAAAGGTTCACTCCAATGCACTACTACCTGTACTAAGCATGTGTTCATCGTTAAAATAAGAACGATATCACCAGCTGCATAAAATCATTTGATCAGTAATGATATCAAAATACAAAATATATTAGAAGAACGCAAAACCGTGATAAGAAGAACAAATGCCATCACTATCGCCATGACGATTACTGTCACCATGACAACGCATGACAACGACAGCAGCAGCAACAACAACCTGAAGTAATCAAAGCAAAGTCAAATCAGTTTCAAAATCATCAAAAATGACTAACTTGCAATCTGACCTTCAGTTCTCTTTTTCGTATAACGATGAAAAAGATCACTGAGAAGAAATGCAGGATAAAACTGTTCTTCCAGCACGCAATAGATCTTCTCCTGCGCTCTCCAGAATGCTTCTGGACCCTGACAAACAAAATTTGCGGAGAAATCAAAACGCACATGTATGTTGTCTTAGTCAAGACATAATGACTAACTCAGTATAGACATAAAGCTGATAACAAAACTTAATAAACTATACATGTACGTATACTGACATCAAAATAGAGCAAGAGGTAGCATCCCACCATGCACATTATATTTCATTCTGGAGACGATATTTTCTACCCAATCGTTTGACTGCTGATGACAATCTTCGTTGGTGTTAAGAGCAAAACAAATTAGCAGCAAAATAAAAATCACATTTATAGTAATAAATGCCTAATGGGCCAGTATTGTTTTGCTCGCTGGCATCTGTCGTCTGTAACATAGAGGCGGGCGGGAGGGTCGGCCGCCGGACGCGTGGGCGGTTGGGAGGCAGACACTGCACGGCGGGCCAGTACGGTTACGTCCCGTTAGTTTCGCTCATGACATCCGGCCACCTTTCATGCAATGAACACTTTTCACTGCATCTAACCACAGAGCAGTACAGCACAGCAACCAGAGAACTCAGACACAGCTAGACGAGACAGCACTGACCTCGTTTCTCTGAATGAACTGATCCATAGCTGCAATCATTTTTTGAGTAAGATGCAGTCGAACTGGGCTCGAACGTGGCTTAATATAGGCATTAAAAACGTCGCATGCCACGTCCTGTTGACAATTCTGTGCAGAAAAACAAACAAATTTCACAGCTCTTTCTCCTGTTGGCATTGAAATGTCAACACAAGAAGTACAGCATGCCTTCCACCACGACTGCCCTCACAGATGAAGACTCGCTCTTCTTTTAGTTTCTAGCTCTTTTTCGTTATTGTTCTCTTACGGTTTTATGCAGTAATATTTTACTTCAGATAAAATTTATATTTCAGTTATTATTCAGTTCTGGACAGATTAATTACAATTTCATTCAGTTTCCATTCTGTTCTGTCCATTAT
>Ga0209780_1003086_pt1 | contig 12233 bp, 4 predicted proteins | sample WorMetexBAHAMAS2_FD_187384 | JGI IMG/M metagenome (GOLD analysis project Ga0209780, IMG submission 187384) | Marine gutless worms symbiont microbial communities from Max Planck institute for Marine Microbiology, Germany - Inanidrilus exumae... | ecosystem: Host-associated > Annelida > Digestive... | reverse complement strand
ATTTGGCGATTTTTCGATTTTTCAAGATCGCGGCCGCCGCCATCTTGGATTTTTGAAATTTTAAATTTTTAACCCTCGGGACGGATAACAGGGTCGAACTGCATCATCGTGCCAAATTTCGTCAAACTCTGATGGGAACGCTGTGCTGTTGTTGTATACTGCTGTTGCTGCTGCAGCTGTGCTATCGTTCACTATTTTAACTGTAGCACACTAGTCAGATGTGTGTCACTTGCAGACCGAGGTATACAGAATAGGCTACTTGTTATTCGGCTCGAAGCTAGGCTTCTGCCGAGTATTTGATTCACTTTACGGCTCGATTTGGCGGTGCTCACGCGTTCAGCTATAACTCTGCCTAAAGTTAACCGATTTGGATGAAATCTGGGGCAGTATATACATTGTCGGTGGCTGGCCCTGGTAGATATTTGGCGCTATCTGCTTTAGCGATAGCTGGAGAGACAGGCGAAATTTTTTGTCTGTCAGGTAAATAACACACAATTTCACCGATTTTTTGTCAGCCAAATTTGAACAAAACACGTCGATCGGTGTCACGATGAAAACGTGTGGAACATAATTTTGAAAATTTTACCGTAATCGGTCGTATTTCCAAAAAACGCAAAAAATTCTAGAATATTTTTAATGTCTTGCAACTTCAGGCCGCCACAACTCCGCAATTATTACAGATTGCCGGAAATTCACTGCCAAAATAAACATCTACGGGATTTATAGTCCATTTGTACCGTTTGAATCACTTCAAAGTCATTCCCGGACAAGTACACTGCGTACAAGAAACCTCACAAAATTTTCTGCGACGTCCTACGCAGGTTAACAACACGGCAGATAACGCTGACATCACTCAGTCGCAGGCAGCCAACCACCATCGACTACTGAATCACGTAACACTAGGACTCGTCGAATGCAGGAATTAAACAGCTTGTGCACGGATGGCCAAGCGCTTCGAGGCGAATACTGTATTATAAACATTCCACACAATACAGCCATCTAGTTAGTCTTTATCATCATGCAACACTTGGTTCAAATCGGTGCAGTAATTTCGACAACATGCCAGTTTTAACTTTTTGCGAGTTTGGTATGAAAAAGCTTATTTACACAATTTTGTTGCTTTTTTTTTGGGGGGGGGGGCTATTAACGAAGCACTTACAGGTACACTTTTACGCAGAAAGACGTCATTTAATTATGACGTATATATCGTTAAAATTGGTACACCGTGCGACCTGTGCGAGTGTAGAAGAGATCAAAAAGACAAAGAAAGAAATCTCACAGTCGACCGACCACGTCGTCGAGTCGAAATCAAATTTTGCATGAGGGTAGACTTCGGGATTCCAAATTTTAACTTTCATCAAAATCGGTAAGGTGGTTTCCGACTGTTTCGGCCGTTCGCTTATACAACAGCTTGCACTACGCTACAAGTGGTGATACGCAACAGAGTGTATAACATGTAGGTCAGCTGTCGCTGACGTACCCGCGCGACGCGCTGCATCACGGCAAACGGCAAATTTTAAAACAGTCACGTGACCATGTTTGTAAACGTTCATTAGGTTGGATTAACTGCGATAACCACGCTCATATTACACAACCGAAACGCAAAATTTATACCTAATAATTGCGACGTATTGTTCGCCAACGGCGAACTTCATCAGGCATGTGGTCACGTGACGTTGCTGATGAACACGTGACCAAAATGCAGAAATTGAGGTGGTTTAAGGTGGTTATTGGTCATGCAAGGTCATCAGGAGCATAATCATTCGATAGAGCGCACAGGACTTCCTATTAAATTTGATAGAAACTATGATGGTTCACTTTAAGCGCAAATTTCACAGGGAATGGGTGTCACCTGCCAATGACTCTTGGCGTCAAAAATCTAAATTCCCTGGGCTAGCACGTGGCGTTGTTTGCGTGATCCTGCGTTTAGACATTTTGATACAATACCGGCGTGTGACAGACAGACAGACACACACAGACACACATACGACGACGGCTGATACCAGCGCATAGCTAACGCCGCGCTGGTAAAAATGTCAACAGAAAGCAAATAAGAAATTGAAATATCAATAAATACTTACTACATATATTTCCGGACATGGCTTCTCGTATTTTCATAAACTGCGGATTCAAATCTAAAGCATGCAAACACCAAGATGTAATGAACTCGTGTTTAACAGTGCTTACTGTCAACATAATGCAGGGTGGGCCATAAAAACCGGACTGTATTTGAGAGTCGTTAACATTGCGACAGTTAGTGGTAGAAACGCGTCTGTTATGTCAAAAGTTTAGAAATTTTGTCTAGAAAAGTCTAAGTCTTGCATGTCGGTGAATTCAAATATTATTTTCCTAGTTTGCACAAATTTTAACTATAACTGAAACTAGATGGCTGTATTGTGTGGAATGTCCATAATACAATATTCTGTGCTTGGCTATCTGTGCAGCTTTGTAAGTGGGCGTAGCCAAAGATAATAATGCCTAACTTAATTAACACAAAATGAAACAAAATACGAAGAGGTAAAACCCAACAGTTGTTTGCAAACGTCATCGCTGCGTTGTTAACCTACAATGTTTGTGCAGTTCAGTGACACAGTTTCCCGTTATGTTATTATTATTATCATTTCACAGAGTGCTGTAGTCGACAGCATCTTCAGTATCGTAGAATCGTCAGTCCACATTCCAACTTGGTTTTAGCAGTGGACGAGGCCTTCCACGTTGAGCTGTAGAATTTGCGAGGCTGGGCCAACAGCTAAGTAGTCGTCAACCTGACTTTCTTGGCTAACTGTGGCGGCAGGACCGGGATTCGACTGTGGGTGGCAATATTGTTTGTACAGGCTACAGGGAGGGCGTTGATGACAAAAGTGGCGTTGATGACGATATTTTACGCGTGATGGGCGTGCGTGGCTGATAGTTTCGAGAGATCGAAAACGGAGTTCCAAAGCGAACCATATAGCTGCCAAATATGATATATTCTATAGTCCACTACTATCCACTTCTGACATTGAAATCAAAGTGCATTTATGGAAGTCATTTGACAAAACTATTGTGAACTGATGCACGTTCCATGTTTTTTATTATTCGGCTTGAAGATAGGCTTTAGGCGAATATTGGATTCACTTTACGGCGCGTTTTAGCGGTGTTCACGCGTTCCGCTATAACTCCGCCGAAAGTGAACCGATTTGGATGAAATTTGGAGCAGTCTGAGGTTATTATGGCCCACCATGTACAGCACAACTCTGTCATCGTATACGGTACATCGGTTACGGTTAGTTTGCAGTCTCATCACAAGCGTGTTGCTAAAGACACTCACTGAAGGACTGTCACTCCAATATTACCACCTACTGTATGTTGAGAGGGATGATAAATTCTGCACATCCGTGACAAATTCACCCGTTGATGGACAATATGCAGTCTCATTTTCCCAGCTTGAATTAGTCGACCAATGTCTCCTCCCTATGAAACTTGAGTGCAAGCAATATCCACCTGCAAAGTAAGGTCTGCTGTTCGGCGACTGGTGCCAGCAACGTTTAATGCAGTCTTTGATGTGTTTGACCAGTGTTTCTGGCCCAGTGACTGCATTCAGCGGCGGTCGCTGACCGTCCTTTACAGCCACTTTGATCTGTTCGTGTGTCGCTGCAACATCACCGACCGCAAAATATGTTGATATGGGCCTAGTCATAAATTTGAACGCTGACTAATGAAACCTTTTACGAAATGTCCCTGCTTTAAAATGTCATTGTTAATTTTAAAACTGGTAGCTCAGCTACCGCAGTGAAACAGCGCGACGCGCTATCTTTGTAAATTCACGCTATGTTTCACAAAGTATGGGAGCTAGAAAGGTTTCACACAGCAAAATTGACCTTCAAGGTCATTTAAGGACATCGGCAGTGGTGCTATGCGATAGGTCACATACGATTTCCTGTTAGTCTTTCATTGCAACTATTTTACTTATTTCCCAAAATTTAAAGAGATCACGTGACCCTCAACACATCCCTTTCGGGGTAATATGTCGTACATGCACTACTCCTGTATATCAATCAGTACACGAAATTTGCAGTGCCTAGCTTCACCAATTCCAAAGACATGTTGGGGTAAAAATTAAAAAAACGGATCACGTGACCCTGTCCACGTCCATTTTGGGGGTGGTTTGTCATCCATAGGCTACGATTTGGTATGTTCTACCCGTATACAAAACTTGACGACTCTCGCTTCAGCCGTTTGAACTGCAGACGTCGAAATTGATAATGGGTCATGTGTCCCTGACCACGCCCCCTTTAGGGGTGGTTTGTCATCTGTAAGCTATGACTTGATAGAGTCTACCTGTGGGCTATATTAAATTTGACGACGGTAGCTTTAGCCGTTCCAGAGATATGGTTGGTGCCAAGCTAACAATGCCCATTACATGCGCAGTAGGTGATAAACTATTACTGACAATAAGTCCCAAATTACGAGTTTGAGTCAATACACTAAATGCAGAATTATCAAGGTACAGGCGTGGTGCAGTAATTTCACTTCCTATGTTCAAGACACCGCATTGTTTAAGGTGTGGGTTCAGCGGCGGTTTACCAAACGTTTGCGAGTACGTGGAAACTACTCGTATCCAGAACGGTTGCGCCTTCTTCAACTGCACAGTTTAGAAGTGAGACGTCTGGTAATTGACCTCGTGTGGTGCTATAAAATAGTTTTTCACGTTGTAGACGTTTGTGTAGACGAGTTCTTTTTTTTACTCATTGCACCTCCACCCGTGGCCATCCATATAAATTGTACAAACCACATTTTCAACCACTACCAGAGCCCACCTTTTAGCGAGCGAGTAATGTATGGAATGCACTTCCAACTGACGTTATTGACTTCGGTTCTGTAAAAAAGTTTCGGTGTTCTCTCCTTAAAGTTGATCTTAGCTGTTTTACCAAATGTTCTTAAACTTTTTTGTTTTAACATTTTCTGCTTTGTTTGTACTATCTAGTGGGTTTTAATTTGTTTTTCATTTTTATCTGTAGGCGACAGTAAGTGCTCCATCGGAGCCTTGTCAGTCTAGCTCTGTTAATGCATATTGGCGTTTGCCATATTGTGAGTGTATTGTCATTTACTTTTGAGCAAAAATATATATGATATAATGATATGATAAACATCGTCTTCAATTGTCTGGGCTTTCGTCGGAACAATGCTTGCATCAACATCTTAAGAACACTTGAACAGATATCAACAGAATTATGTCGGATGACATGTAATGTCGTCGTAATAATAGGCCTAAATGTCTATAGCCTAATACCGTTTTCGAACGGTTCGTCTTCTGTGGTTAATTCCCAGAGTAGAATGGCAAAGCTGTAGGCGTCGTATTTGACAGTTCGAGGATGGTTGTTGTCACGCCAGATTTCCGGCGGTGTATGTGTCACAGTTCCTGCTCGCTTACTGCGACTTGTTGTATGCGACTGTGAGTATGCTTTCCACTTGGCGAGACCAAAGTCACAAATCTGTCACACAAACGCAACTTTAGTTTCACTACGATTTCTTATTAACTTAAAAGATATAATACATTCAGTGAAGCTGGGAATCATTCCAATGTTATCAATATTATTATAATTGTTTTTGTTGTTAACTTATGTAACAATGGCACATTAAAATAGGTCTATGCAAGACTACGGTAATACTGCATTTTAAGCAGAAATATGCTTTTTTGTTAACGAAGGCCAAATCAGACACTAAAATAGTAAACAGTCAGAAAGACGCCTTTATCATTCGCAGTGCAGATTTTTAGTTTACACAAACCTTAGCAACCAGGCCGTCACCAAGAAGAACGTTCTGTGTTTTCAAGTCTCCATGAATGACAGGATGTGGCTGTATGGAATGTAAGTATTCCATGCCGCAGATGACGCCATGAGCAAGGAACAACTTTGTTGACCGATCGACAGGCTGAAAACATTGCAATTTATCCCTGAGCTTTTGCCAAATATTAAAAAAAAAACAAAACTGTTTGATGCGACATGAATGCAATATCATTTTTAAAACTGACAGGGTAATGATTTTAAAATGCTCTTGGCTGACATTTTTCGTATATATAGTAGGCCCCCTAGCCATTGATATTATTTTTAACCATTAATATTGTAATGATTTTGCATTTATCGTCTAACTGATACATAAACTGTTCACTCTTGGCTCTATTTTTATATCGTCTTGCTTTACAACTGGCCATCTTCACGTGTAAATGCTGCAAGTTTATTTCTTAGCTCAGTTCTCGATGACTGTGCCGTTTCTGTCACGAAAAATGGAAAAAATAGTCCTACAAAAACAGGATCATGTTTTCCATTTTTTGTGTCTGCACATATTTATGATGCATCTATCCTCAAAAATATGTTCAACTTACTTTGTTTTAAAAGATAAAGTTCTCAAGATCTCCGTAAGGAATGTATTCCAGGACAACTCCATAATGGCCTTCTTCGAAAACCATCGCATACAACTTGACAACGTTGTCGTGGTTCAATATGTGCGACTTCGCTTCATTTGTCAACTCAGTCGCAGCCCTGCAAAAACGAGTAAATAAACGAATGCTACAGACAAACTTGTATTCAAGTCTCAAAGTTCAAGACCAAGTCCCAAGTCCGCAAAGAAACAGACTCAAATCCGACTTAACTACAACTCTGTTAACATATGAATAAATGCAAAACAGGCTACAAATACCCTAGATATCCTACTGGCATTAAATTTTCAGACTAATGGGCTTGACAGAAGTGGTAAATATCATTGGTAATATCTGACTCAGAAATTGCTCGGACACATAATGGTGCTTTAATTGACAAACAGTAGGCAGTAGTAAGGCATTGTGACAGTAGTTACCTACCTTCTGTCACACAATCAGTAGTAATACCATTAGCTTCTTTGTTAGTAAAACTCTGACCGACGCACAAGCATACGATGGTGAGGAAGCAAGCTAAGTGTGTATAGCCTAACAAGAACAATAATATCAAACGAACTTCGATGCATCTGGGATAAACGAAGACTTCAGTTCCTTGTAGGCAACAGTTCCATAACGTGGGTGTTTCGCAAGGTGTATGACACCAAATCTACCTGCAGCGATTTTCTCCAACCCCGTCAACTCACGATACCGAATCGTCTGTTACAATTGCACATGATAACGCCAGGTGAACAATAGTAACCCGTATTTTAGACTACTAATGTAACAAACTCATGCCTTCATACGTAGAATTTTCAGTCACCAATCTCTAACCTACCTACTCTGAATACAGTACCGTATAACCACTACCAGATTTACTCATGTAGATGCTGTAGGATCCTCTTATACCTCCCCACACCTTACCCATTTGCATTTACCTTACATTTGCCAAAGTTATGACCAAAAGTCAGTCAAGTAGTGTATTGGGTTTGACTCACACTACGGTCACTCACGGGGCCCCCTTGCCCCGAGGGATCGCGGGTCCCCTCCGACACTGCGGGTCCGGGGGTAGCTTACCTCTTTCTACCCCCCCCCTCTACGGCCCTTTATGCATGTACATGTAAACTCATCGATTCATTGACCTACCTTTACGTACAATATTTTCAGTGGGAGAGCGTTAGTAACTTACCAACTTTTGAAATGTAACCACTAAAAGTCTAATGTTTATTATTTCGTGACATTGGTAGACTGTCTAATAATTACGCAGCGTCCAACGGAACAAAGAAAAGGCTACCAACTGTTGGACCTACATCGGGTTTTGTCTCTGCAGCTGACATCACTTAAGCACTGACCGCAGTGATCATCTCTGTTTCATAGCCGGCGGCGAGCAGGAGTTTATTCTTGTAGCAGTAGTAGTAGTAGTAGTAGACCACACCTGTCTCGCAACAGTCACAAAAGTAGCAGTAAATCATTGCAAGTAATATAGGCACAGCATTGGTCAAACGTCGGCTGTTAACATTAAGAGACATTAGGATTTTGTCGAATGATTGTCTAGTAAATTAATTTCGCAAGAAAGGTGACAGAAGCTCAGCTATCGCCGGAGAACCGCGTGACGCACGATGTCAGTTGAAATCTTATAAACTGCTGCACTGCTGTACGAATACCTTAGGTGAATAAACATAGCATATAGATGATACATGCTAAATTTCCCAAGTTGTGGGAGTTAGAAAGATTTCAAACAGCAAATGTTCGAGGCTATCGTAGATATAAGACTGGTATATTTGTTTCTTCGCCAAAGTTTACCGTTGTCATAGTAACATTCGCTACGGCGACGTGCGTTTCGGTAATTCTTCCCATTAATAGTCAAATTTCTCTGTTCTTCTTTTACTTCAGTTTGCGAGTAATTTCGAAATAGTTAGTCAAAATTATGCCCTTTAATAATAGGAAATTGAATTCTGTTCTACTTTGCGCCGCGGTAACGAAGTAAATTTAAGCGAAATCAGTCTTTCGTAGCTAAATTCACACCGCTGTACGGCCATTGTAAAAAACGTGATGTCATCCACAAACCGGAAGCACATAACGTATCGCAATGATGCCAGAGTAGGACCAAGCCACGGCCATAGGAAACATGCACAAAACATTTGGTAAAGATGGTGCATGTGATTCCTGAGATATCTTCGCAGACACACAGACATACACACACGCAGACGTACTGATTACAATACTTCGCAACCGCTCCCGCGGGTGAAATAAAAAATAACATCTAGAATCACTCAAGGCCGTTGATAGGCCGCATACGATTTTCTATTAGTCTTCCATTGCAATCTTGTCTCTTACTTGCATCGTTTCCGAGATATTATCACTTATTTCCCAAAATTCGAATAAGTTATGTCACCCAGCACACATCCCCTTCGATGGTAATTTATCATGCATGCACTCTTATTTCCTCAGTATCAATCGACGCGCGAAATTTCACATGCCTAGCTTCACCCATTCCAGAAACATGACTGGGCCCAAAAATTTAAAATAAAAATGAGCTGCGTGACTTTGACCACGCCCATTAGGGATGGTTCGGTTTGTCATCCCAAACTCAACACTTGGTATGATTTTTTATGTGTGCAAACTTTGACGACTCTCTATGGATAGCTTCAGCCGTTCAAGACATATGTTTGTGGCCACCAAAATATACAAGAAGCTCTGCTACCTCAGAGGGACCGCGCGCTATGTTAGTAAATTTGTGCTGTGTTTCACGAAGTATGGGAGTCAGAAAGGTTTCAAACAGCAAAAGTGACCTTCAGTGTTATTCAAAGGAATTGGCAATGGGGCCATTCGTTCAAGAGATATAATTGGGCCCGAAAATTTAAAATGGGTCACGTGACCCTGACCACGCCCCTTATAAGGGTGATTTATCATCCGCATGCTGGGATATAGCCTACTGGTGTACATAATTTTACCACACTAGCTTCAGCCGCCCCAGTGATATGGTTGGTGCTCACCACAATGGTTCGCGTGACCTGACCACGCCTTTTCAGGGATAATTTGCCATCCGCGGGCTAGGACTTGCTACTATCAACTTGTCTTCCAAATATGAAGTCTGTATCTCCGCCACTACGAAGCTATGAAAATTGATACGAATTTTGGGAATGCGTTGGTTAACTTGGTTTGGGGTAGTTAAGTGTCACTGAAGGTCACTGAAAATAGTACCATTCGATAGAGCTCATACGAGTTCCTACTAGCATTCTATAGTAACAATGTCTCTATCTTGCACCGTTTCTGAGATATAGCGAGATATTGGCCGAAAATCGCCTATATGAACCTACCCTACCTCCATTTGGGGCCCCGTTAGGGGGGGACCCCGTCGGAATTTTGCCTAGATCTTAGGTATTGGCAAACTGGGAGTACTTGGGCTATCGTTCGGCGTTGTTTGCGTTATCCTTGATTCAGCCATCTTAGGACGTCGCCCTTTTTCGGTGTGGTTTATCATATGACCAGTCCTAGTCTACTGTTTACAAAATTTTACAACTGTAGCTTTAGCCGTTCCAGGTATATGAATGGGGCATTAAAACTTTATTGGGTCACGTGAGATAACCACACCCCTTTCAGGGATGTTTTGTCGTGCATGGGCTAGGATTTTCTACGATCAAACTATCTACCGTATTGGAATTCTTTAACTCATCTCACTACGAAGATATGAAAAGCGATTCAAAATGAGGAAAGCGGGGTCGTATGTGCTAATTAGGGGTCACTCTCGGTCACTACAGCAACATTCCGTAGAGCGCATACGAGTTCCTATTAGCGTTCCATAGTAACGATGTTTCTGTCTTGCACCGTTTCTGCGATATAGCCATATTCTGGTCGACAATTACCGATTTTAATCCATCCCACTTGTATTTGGGGCGCATTTCGGGAGTTTGCTCATTGGGATTTCGCTAACTGGCATAAGTAAACTGGGCTCTCTTGCGTAGTTTCCGTGATCCTGCGTTCGGCCGTTTTGATACAATACTGGCTTGTGACGGACGGACAGACGACTACGATATACCGCGCTAGCATAGAGTCGTGCTGTAAAAATGCATACAAGTGAAATACCGCTAGACACTATGGTGTATTAATAATAGACAGCAACTAGCTAGTCAGAATCTGTTCAGTGAACCTCGTTAATTAAAACTTCCTTCCATGTTGTAACAAAAGTGTTATACATAAAACTGCGATTTGACAGATTTAACATTACAATCATGTCTACGACATTTTAACTACAATGTCCGAAGAAAAATCTTTTACTAACGTGACGGTTAACGTTGACTTTACAAATGTTTGACTCAAATAATGGACCGGGGCCCTGACATTTACTTCCTTCCTCTTTCACTTTCCGCTGTTTAGTAGAACCAGAAAATTGCTTTTCGGAATGTGGGGCCCCAAAATTGTGTGGGCCTTGTGTGGTCGAACAGTATAAACAGCCGTAAATCCAGTCGTGATGACGGTTTCAAGGGACAAATCCAAGTTTTACGTACCTTTCAGTTTTGATAACTTTGACTACACCGATACTGTCGCCATTTTACCCAACCAATATTAGCATAGCCGCAGGGTGACGTAGACGAAATCTTTCTCGCAGGCTAACGTAGCCCCACAGCCTAGGCCTATAGTAGCTAGAATGTTAAGTGAAGCATGTCAGTTTTGAATGCACGCTAGCTAGGCACATGACATCAGATAAACAAGACTAGGCTAAGCATGTGACGTGGCATGCACGTTTATGCAACAAGAAGTTCAGCTGTCGCAGAGGGACCGCGCGACGTTCTGACAGATGAAAACTTGTCATTAGTTGTCAGACACACAAACACACCTAAGAACATTTTAGCTGCCGTTTCCAGCAGTGGTAAACTATGTTGTAAACTCTCAAAGGCCTGGAGTTCGTCATAGCGGTATTTCACAGTCCGTATAGACTAGAGGTTCTACGAACAACCAACAATCCTGAAGTATCAGCAGGTTGTTCGTTCGTCTACTACTCCGGCTGCCAACCGATTTCTCAAGTACAATACAAGTAGTGCTACTGTGACCACTTGGCTTTACATATAGGTTCAGCCTGTCACTGGCGCAGCTCAAGACTGTATCTCGGATTTGAGAAAAGCATGACGGATTGAGGCCAACCTCCCAACAGCGCGTTCAACAGGCGGAGCCCCTGGCGGGGTTAAGGGGACGGATTTTAGTTAGTTTTTATTATCCTAATTTTTACCGTTAAGAGCGACATATGCAGCCACGTACTTGGCAGTGATATTCTTGAAAAATAACAAGTATGCAAGTGGTTTTTGTGACTGATTGTTGTTAGGAAATTAAAGACACGATTGATAAAGAAGCAGTTTACCGATGTATGACCAACTGCTATGAAGCTTGTCAGGTGTGTATTGGTGACACTTTTGCTCTGCAAATTTTAACTGACCATTCTTAACTTATTTGACTAAGTATAACATCAGCAATGTGTTCAGCAAGTAAGCAACGTACGTATAAAAAATTATAAAAACAAAACTGGCTTTATGTAAAAGCAACGGGTTTAATATTTGACAATTTTCATCAATTTGGCCGTCGGCGTTTACAACAGCTTGTACAGAGACGTAAGGCCAGTGCGACACATAACCCCCGGTTACTTTCCCAACCGCAGAGCACTGTAACTGTTCATTTACCGGTACTCATTTGCCATTTCGATGAGTGCAGTAGATCTGCTATACGTAACTTAGTCCATATCGGTCTCGACGTAAATAGTTTCGTTATCCACACATGCCGATAGGCAAGAGTGTATATGTCGTTTACTTGTGTGTGTGTGTGTGTGTGTGTGTGTGTGTGTGTGTGTGTT
>Ga0209780_1003085_pt1 | contig 12234 bp, 13 predicted proteins | sample WorMetexBAHAMAS2_FD_187384 | JGI IMG/M metagenome (GOLD analysis project Ga0209780, IMG submission 187384) | Marine gutless worms symbiont microbial communities from Max Planck institute for Marine Microbiology, Germany - Inanidrilus exumae... | ecosystem: Host-associated > Annelida > Digestive... | reverse complement strand
TCTCTATGTTGTTGTCATGTGGGCTCTTGGCTAAAACAACACGGCTTTGTTAACACCAAACAACATGACTTATAATTCACATCAATCTGCTCTTCTACTTAATGTCACTACAGCTCAGCTGCCGAGTGACTTTCAATTATTCAGCCAAATATTTGACAGTTTTTAATGAAACGTAGTACAGTACAAATTATGCAACAAAGGACAGCAAACTAGAAATACAAATTAACTAAAATATGCATGCTGATAGTTAAGTGAATATTTTGTACATCTCACTTAGCTGTTTGTTGATTGAGTAAGGCTGTGCATTGTGATTGACAGACAGACACACCAGGCGTTGATTGCTCGGTTGTTTCATTTGATGTGTTGACAGCCTTGTTGTCACTTTTCTACTGTACAAAATCCGACCAATGTCAGTGAAATATTTATTGTCAGTCAAGTAGTGTGAACTAACTGTCCTGCCATCAGTCCTTGCGTGAGTGAATGAACAAGGAAGCTGCTGATGGCCAGCCAGCGTTGCAACAGTGACTGGCTTCAGTGAAAAGTGAAAATAGATGTTGATAGAAACTGTCCATGCAGTGTATCAGTGTGCTGCAGGCTGCAAGCTGAGCTGTAATTAGATACAATCTGAGCTGGTGGCTGAGCCGGTGGCTGAGCCTGCTGAGTGCTGTACTGGGGTCACTGGGTACACTGCTGGCAGTGAATCTCACACGGCTTGGCGTGTTGTTTTTTATCCTCCTCCATCAGTCGATCAGTCGTGCTCACAGCTATGCCAGGCATCCATCCACCTGACTGACACCCACGCCTGTATTGTGTTATAAACGACTCAACGGCCCATACAACAATGACTAGTGCTGCATGGTAACTCACTGGGACACTAAAGCATTTGGTAAAAATTCCAGTGGGGTCACCTCTGTTGGTAGCAACAAATACAGGTTGGTTAGGAAAAAATATGTGATATTCTACAAATGTCTTGCAGTACAAGATAGGGACAGAAGTACTATAGATGGCTAATAGGAAGTTGTATGTGACCTTCAGTAACCTTCAGTGATCCTGGACTACCCCAGTTAGTAAAATTTTGCTTCACATGTTATATCTTTCGTATAGTTTGACTAGAAATTTCAAAATTTGATACTTAAAATGACCAGTACAAGTCCATGCCTTTTTGAGACTAACCTCCCCAAATGGGCATGGTAAGGGTCACATGTCCCATTTATACTGTGCGATGCTATGCTCGTACATATGGTATATGCTGTCTGTCCATCCGTCCGTCCATTACAGGCCAGCACTGTACCCAAAGGAATGGCTAAACGTAGGATCATGCAAACCATGCCACACGATAGCCCAGGGTCTCTAGTTTTAGGATGCCAAAACTCTCGGCGAAATTCCAACATGGTCACCCCCTATGGGACGCCATATAGAGGTCAGGTAGGTTGAAGTTGGCGATTTTTAAGAATGCCATGTAACACAAGACTACGTGCTTTGAGGCAATGCAATATCAGTGGTATTGAGAGTTAATAAAGCATGCAGATGAGGACTGATGATGCACATCTGGCGGATTGTTTGCTGATGAAGTTGCTTTGGAAGAGGCATTGTTGACTGCTGAGACTTGCTCAGGTATGAGCTGAATCATTACATCAATACAGGTGTGTGCCTGGAGGTGAGTGAGTATGCTGTGTGTGTGTGTGTGTGTGTGTGTGAACAGCGAATGTTCTTCCTGCAAGTGAAGGAAGGCATTCTGAATGACGAGATATACTGTCCGCCTGAGACCGCCGTTCTGCTCGCTTCCTATGCAGTTCAGGCGAAATATGGTGACCATGGCGCTCTTGAAGATAAGAACGGCTACTTGGCCAACGATCGTCTGCTGCCCGCCAGGTATTGATAATTATTTACATTTACGTCTGACTTACATGTTACATTGTTGTTGTCGTATGCGTCACACAAGATGTTTGTTCAGCCACTGAGATTCTGTCAGACTTTGCCATGCAATGCATTCACTGAACTCACTCGTGTTCACTAGATACAGATTTCTGTACGTGGTTTTGTGTAGAGTTTTTGAGCAGCATGCGCTGAGCAAGGAGGAATGGCAGGACAAGGTAATCAATTGGCACATGGAACACAAGGGTCTCATGAGGTATCACTCTCTTGTCTGTTTGTTGTTAGTTTGTGATGTCTTGTGCACAGCTGCAGTGTGAAGTGTTCTTCAGTCATAGAATGGATGCTGCGTGCTGTAACTGACTGCTGGTTGTACTAATGAGACATTGAGTGTCCTGGAACCACAAGCATTATGTCACAAGAACCATATCTGTTACAGAGATGCTCCAAGTCAGTTGAACATTTATCAACTTCTACACAGCTTTACTAAAAGTTGCATACAAAAGGCATTCAGTAAATGAGTGACATTCGAGGTCTTGGGACATGGTGTAATGGGATAGGTAGTTTATCACTTTATGTTAGTGTTCTTTGGTAACATCGTCTCTGTCTTGCACTGCTTACAAGATGAATAGTAGCACTTAAAGTGTACCCCGGTATGTGAGTAATGTGACAGTGTGTGACCTTGAGAAGTCCTTCAGTTTTGATACGACAGTTACAACTGTAGGCCATGTATGCTATCCACTTTGCCTGTGAACATATTGTAGTTCTGCTGTAGGTGTTCTGTCATGCTTGTACTAGTACTCATCACCATCATTATACACGTGAAATTTGATCCAGTCCAGTGATATGATGAGACTTCAAAATTTTAAAATGGTCTTGTGATCTCGACCATGCCGATTTGAAAGCGGTTTGTCATCTGGAAGCTAGTACTTGCTGTGGTCTGCATGTGTACTAAATTTGAAGACACTAATTTTAAACGTTTCAATTATATGAAGGAAGACCCAAAATATAACCATAGCAATGATTTGAGCAGTTAAGGTTACTCAAGGTCATTGGCAATGTCGTCATTTGACAGAGCACATGCAACTTCATAGTCACCATTGATAGAAACTGTACGTCTGTCTTCTACGGTGACCCCATTTGAATTTCACCAAGACGTTTGGCATCAGAAAACTAGGGTCCCTGTGTTTAACCATTTTGAATAGAACTCAACTTGTGACAGACAGACACACAGATGGACAGACACAGCCACAGCATGTACTGTGCTAGCATAGCATCGCGTGGTGATAATGTTACAAACTCCTCATCAGAAACTGTTCTAGTGAATCAGTTGCAGAGTTTATTCTAAAGCTGTGCTAGGTGACGTTTGATGGAGAGGACATTCATTTTAACACATTATGCCATAGAGGCAGCTTCTCTGCATAGGACACATTTCTGTCACACAGTAGTCGTCTGATTAAATCAGTTGCTGCTGCTGTGTGTGCAGGGATGATGCTATGATGGAGTACTTGAAGATAGCTCAAGACTTGGAAATGTACGGTGTCAACTACTTTGACATCAAAAACAAGAAAGGCAGTGAACTGTGGCTCGGCGTTGACGCCCTCGGACTAAACATCTACGAGAAAGAGGACAAGTATGCACTGCGCTCCACCTCTCTTGTAACATTTGTACTGTTGAGTTTTCTTTGCTTGAGATGACATTCGAGAGCCGTCATAAAGGGTGCAATTCCTTTTTCCTCAGCAGTCCAGTGGTGGATGATGAGACAGGTGGGTGTTGAGTGAGACAGGTGGGTGTTAAATGAAACAGGTGGGTGCTAAGTGAGACAGGTGGGTGTTAAGTGAGACAAGTAGGTGCTAGGTGAGTCAGGTGGGTGTTGAGTGAGACAGGTGGGTGCTAAGTGAGACAGGTGGGTGTTGAGTGAGACAGGTGGGTGCTAGGTGAGACAGGTGGGTGTTGAGTGAGACAGGTGGGTGCTAGGTGAGACAGGTGGGTGTTGTTGTTGCCTTCACTGCTGTGTCACTTTGATGAACGTCCTCACAGCCACTCATTTCCAGTGATCTCTTTTAGACCAGCTGCATCCACGTTCATCACATACTGTTACAGTTAACATGGAAGTGGTAGTGGTCGTGGTGGTAGTGATGGTCGTGGTCGTGGTGGTGGTGGAGATGGTGATGGCGGTGACAGTAGTGGTGGTGGTCGAGATGGTGGTCGTGGTAGTGGTGGTCGTGGCAGCGGTGGTGGTGGTCGAGATGGTGGTCGTGGTAGTGGTGGTGGTTGCAGCGGTGGTGGTGGTTAAGATGGTAGTGGTGGTCGTGGTAGTGGTGGTGATGGTGGTTGTGGAGATGGTGGTGGCCATGCCAATAGTGGTGGTGGAGATGGTGGTAGTGGTCGTGGTGGTAGTGGAGATGGTGATGGTGGAGGCCATAGTGGTGGTGGCAGCGGTGGTGGTGGTCGAGATGGTAGTAGTGCGTGTCTGTGACCTCTGTCTCTGTCAACTATGGTATTATACATGCTACTTACTTACTGTTTGACTGTCACAATGACTACTTACTGTGTCGTTTGCAACGTCACTGAATGAACGTGAAAAGCGCAGTTTTTTGCTGCATTAACGTGGACTGTGGGACTGTGTGGGTATGTAAGAATATCGCCTGTTACATTTCCAGGCTGGAGGTCATAAAGGGCGAAAACATTGCTTTTTAGTATTTTTGTTATTATTTTGTGTTGTAATATCTCTATGTTACTGCTGAATGTTTGCTTTTGTTATGATAGATTAGTTTCTTCAGTACCAAGCCAAGAGATTGGCTAAGAAAAGCATCTAGGAAATGACCTGTTTTGTGTAGAGTGGAATGAACGCTAAAACCTCAACTTGATGTTTGAGATTGGCTGGGCAGAGCTTCTCTAAAATGACCCATTTTTGTTATAATAATAATAATCCGATTTGTAAAGCGCCAGAATGTCAAAAGACTTCCGTGGCGCTATGTTGAATGGAATGTAAACATGACACTGACATGAAATATAATATATTGCAGTGCATGGCTTTGATTTCCAATTTAAAACACAATGAATCCACGAAGAGCATTTCAAAGTCTCTAGAGCCTCACAGTATTTGTTGTATATTGCTGACAACTATTATGATGTTACAGAATGGAAATAATGGTCAGATCACTTAGAAAAGCATGGATTTCAACGCACACGCCTTTAGCAGTAATAACCTGTGTTTACATATTTGTTATGTGCAATAAAGTTGAACTGCGGCAATGCCGAAGGTTTTTCTGGGGAAACTTGTTTGGTAGTTAGGTGTCCTCTTCTGTGTTGAGTGAGACAAATGGCCAACAAAACGACAGTTTGTATGCGTATGTCTGTCAGTATTTGCTCACAATATGTGTTTAGATTGACACCAAAGATTGGCTTCCCTTGGAGTGAAATTCGCAACATATCTTTCAGTGACAAGAAATTTATCATTAAGCCGATCGACAAGAAAGCTCCGGTATGCCTGCTTTTGCTATATATTTTCTGTAGTATCTGTACTCTGCAGTACGTACTAGCCGACAGTCGATTATTTTATTTACATATCTTCTAGTTTTCACATCCAGTCTTGACTGACTAATGTTATATGAATGCACATAACAGGATTTCATATTTTTCGCGGAACGCCTTCGGATCAACAAGCGTATTTTGGCCCTGTGCATGGGCAACCATGAGCTGTACATGCGCCGACGCAAGCCCGACACGATTGAAGTTCAACAGATGAAAGCACAAGCGCGCGAGGATAAGCTGGCCAAGCAGGCGGAGCGGTAACCTGCATCTTTACTTGATCCTCTCTTCACACGTGGTGCCGGTGTCTAAACAGTATTGCCTTTGCGCAGTAGTAACTCCAAGCAGGAGTGAGTGAGTGTGTATATTGTTTGGTGCTGATGTAAGGATTAGAATAGGCCGTCTGTGTTTCCAGGCTGGATTTTGTGAAAGGTCCAAACCTGGGTTTAGTTCTTAGGTCGATTCTTCGACAGAGTCGACCTAAGAAAGTTGGTCTCAAATGTCTTTGTTTACGTGCGTCCGTCCGTCCGTTCATCCACAAAAAGTTTATTCGATTTTAATAAAATTAGCCATCTAGGTACAGGTCGACGAGTGATGCACGACAGTATGCAGTTTGACCCGATCCAAGGTCAAGGTCAAGAGCCGTTCAAAGTTAGAAATCTGGTAATTTTTACAAGCTATATCCTCCGCCATTTACAATGAGAACTGGCATCTGACCATGTATTCTTAAACTAGGGCACGATGTCTAAATTTGTATCGGCCGAATTTTGGATATTTGTTTTAGTTTTTGTATTGCGTGACTTTGAAGTTGTCAGAAATTTCAGTTGTGAAGAGTTGACTGTCAGTCCCATATGGGGCTAATTTATTTTACATTTATTTTGTGTTAGAGTGTCACTATGCTTGTCTGGTGTCGTCGTGTTGGGTTTAGTTTCCTCAATACCAAGCTAAGTGATTGGCTGGAAAGAACATATTAGAAATTACCTATTTTTGTGTCGAGGTTTACATTAAACCTTAGCTTGATCGGTCAAACCAATGGCATTGATGCTGTGTCTAATCACAGGCATTAGCTATTCTTTGCCGTGCTGGTTGGTGAGTTTTGTGCACACAGACACACAACTAGTGGTTACATCGGATGATCCGCTGCATAAATCAGTAATTGTTGGTGTTGTATGTCTGAGAGGTTGTTTAGACGTTGTTAATTTGGCTTCATGAAGTGCATCTGCCTGCAGGCAGAAACCTGCTCCACAATTCCCTAAAGTATGTTTTGGGGAGGGTGGCCGCGGGGTAAACCTGGCCGGTGAAACAGAAACTGAAACTAGTAGTGGTTGTGTGTGAGTCAGTGTACAACTGGAGAAGGAGCGGCAGCAGCGCGAAGACGCCGAGAAACAGAAACGTGATCTCGAGGATCGTCTGAAGAAATATGAAGACGAATTTGAGAAGGCCAAAATGGGTGAGTTCTTTTTCTACGTTTGCCGATGTTTTATTTTTGTGAATTTATTACCCCATTGTTGCCTTTTCACTCTGTCTGAGCATGTTCTTGTTACAAAATAGGAAGTTGCTGCTTGATGCTGACATGATGATGTTACGATACGATACGGTAGATTAACTTGCACTCACAAGCTGACAAGATGGGCAGCTTAATCTAACGCATGGCACAAAAACGCAAAATAAGGGAAAAATAAACAAAAGCCAAGTAGCTGAGAAGTAACAGTCCAGGCAGTGGTCCGTGGTACCAGTTGCACTTATCTTAGCGTTCAGTGCTTTGATTATTGGTTGGCTGTCAGGAAGGTCATACAGCCTGTATGAACACCACTCCACCATTTATGGTTTGGCTGTTTCCTTCGAGTCATTTGTGGGACCATTGGGTAACCAGGTACAAACAGCTGCTGAGACGTTTGTGTGTTTTGCCATTGGTGGGTGCTGACAGTGCATTGACACTAGCTGTTAGTGGCCTTTGATATGCTGACTAGTAGCCACTCGTCAGCCCGTCGAGTCAGAGGCTTGTTACGTTGTGCAGAGCTGGAAAGATCAAACCAGGTTGCAATGTCGTTGGAGGAGAACATGCGACAAGCAGAGCAGGAACGTCATGAGCTGGAAGAGGCTAGACTGAGAGCGGAGGAAGCACGGCGCATGGCAGAGGAAGCTGCCAACCTCGAGAAGGAGGAACGAGATCGCAAGGTGCGGTGTCGTCATCGTCGTCTGGTGTTTCTCTCTTTCCATCATTCACATTACTGAGCTTTGTTAGTGAAAATAATAATGCTTATGAAATGGATAAATAATGGTTAGATCCTCCAGTCTGCCGTGTGTCAGTCACTGAGTGATTTGGATTATATCTGTCAGCCTGTCATTACATGCAATACTCGTGTGATTTACTGAATCCACAAAGTCTACTGGACACAGGAAATACTGGAGACCATGTCTGATGTTTTTTCAGACGCTGTGCATTTGCTTTTGTACGGTGCTTGTATGGCACCATGAGGTCTTCATATTGTTGTGCACTGTTGTCTGTGGTTTTCTCGTAGAGAAACTGTAAAGTAACATCATACCACTGTGAACAGCTTTAGACATCCATTCATGTTGAATGAGGGTCACTAAACAGAGACAATGGCGTAAAAATTGGGGGATAAAAGTTGGATGTAAGCTAAAACTGCAAACGTTCATGGTATGAGTGACCTAGAAACCTAGTGACCTAGTAACTTGTTGAGTTTTAGTTGAGTTAGTCTAGTAATTTTATCACATTCGTACGAGTTGACATGCCTCAGATTCTGTCAACTTGTGCCTTCTTTACCAACCTCTTTGTGATGCATTTGGTTGACCTTGGACCTAGATATTTGCCTTGCTAGTTTACCTTGGCATGTCCAGGTCGTCTTCAGTGGTCAATGTCATAGGTTAGGGTTCAGGGTCATGAGAAATTTACAGGAGTAAAAATGTTTCAGCTATTTATGCACATTACGAGTTGAGACGGGCACAGTCGACTGAAAAGTAAACCGGAATTGGAATTGGAAACTGTAAGTAAGTAACAAAACATTGATTGCAACGTTGAATGAGTGTTTTCAGTGGCTTGTTATCTATTACTGCACACATTTACACGTCTGTGCATGTAGAAAGAAAGTCATATGTCTTTTGTCTGTTGATTTCCTTGCTTTATTACGACTGGAGAAAGCACATCAAGGAAGTAAACGGTTAACCGAGGTTCAACAATGAGTGTGTGGTGTGTTGGATGTAGGAGCGTGAAGCGGCCGAGGCACAGGCCGAGTTAGAGCGCAGAGCTACGGAGGCTGCAGCGAAGGAGGAAGAAGCACGTCAGCTGGAGGAGGAGTTGAGACGGACTCGGATAGAGATGGAGGAGAAACAGCAGGCTCTGCAGGAGGCGCTGAGTACTCCACAGCAGCTGCATGTTCATGACCATGATGAGGAGGACGACGACCGTCACTCACACAGTACGCACTACGCGATCACTTGCACACACTGTCCATTTCAAAGAGTCAACCTAACTATTAAAGCCAGTCTCAAATGTGCGTCCGTCCAGCAAGACGTCCACGATGACCGTTAACGATTGCCTTGTACATGGCGTACAGCCCAGGGGAAAGACTTTGAGTCGATTCTAACAGTAAAAATGGAAACTAGACATCACGTAGGGGGGACCATTTGGCCGTGAGTTTTCAGCATTTGTAATCATTGTGGAATCATGACTTCCTGAAGTCGCAAGACCTGGAAATTTTGTGAGCATTTTTTTGCGTTTTTTTGGAAAAACGACCCCTCTCAAACTGTCGCTACTGTGCAGATTGTGGCCAAAATCTGCCAGGGCCAGCCGCCACATTTGGCTCACAATGTTCCAGATCTCATCAAAATCGGTTCACTTTTGGCGGAGTCATTGCTGAACATGTGAAGACCATTTTTGCCACATAGAGTGTTTACAATATAGGCTCTTCGAGTCTATAATTAGTTATATAAAACCGATTAAGCCAGTAATTTGAAAGTCACTAGTTCACACTCTTTTTGGAACAGACATTTGAGTTGCATTAGGTGTATGTGACAGACAGTTAATGCTGTTGCACCATAGTCTACATTCAGTGTTTAGCTTGACGTTAAGTTTTGTGTATTGCTTCATAGTGAGTAATTACACTGAAATAAGTAAGTAAAAAGATGTAGACATTTCAGTTGAACAGCAATTTTTAATTGAAATTTTTAACGATTGATCAGTTAGTTAATGGCTAGAAATTATGGCCCTAAAGCCTGGTTTGTAATTAGAAGTAAGATAATGGCAAGTGACTGATGCGGTTGCTATGGTGCCATGTTGATATTTCAGCTCATGAGTTGGAGGTGGATGAGTTTGCGGCTCGTCCAGAGGAGGACCGACAGACGGCTGCTGAGAAGAGTGAACGCATCAACAAACAGCTGCAGGTCATTACCACACACACACACACACACTCAGCCTCCTATCCTCGGTGGGATTATGTCCAAAACACGGCAACTCTCAGTGGCTTGGGAGTAAAGGCAGGTACAGCACATTGCTGACGTGGATCAGATGTGACAGAACATAGGGATATTGAATTCTGGTGGGGCATCAATTTGTACTTTGGCGTCTCTTTGTGTCTGAGTAATGGAAGTAGGTTTGAGTTGAGTGTCGTGGTGTTGATTGATGTGTCTGTGATGTTGCTACAGTCGCTGAGCGCTGATCTTGCGGCGGCGAAGCTGGAGACGAAGGCTACTCGCAATGACATCCTCCATCAGCAGAACGTTGCACAGGGCCGCGACAAATACAAGACGCTGAAGCAGATCCGCATGGGCAACACGAAGCTGCGTATCGACATGTTTGAGTCGATGTAGTCGCTCGCGGCATGGCGTGCTTGATGATATTACCTACGACCGACCGACGGACGAGATGTGTTTCTACTGACTGCTTGTGTAGATCTAGCTAACCGTCTGTCAGTGTTAATTTACCAAACAGCTGTGCCTTGTAGCGTTTGTGATGATCATACATGGTGCGTGTACGCTGGTGGAGGTCATTGATTGATTGATTGATTATACTGCAATTAAACGCATGCAATGTTAGTTGATGGAACATCGTTAACGCTCGCATGTAAATTTTGTTTCTGATTTGATAAGATTAGTGACATTGAAACATGGCTCTGTGCAGCGTTGATGAATCTATGGAATGTTTGTTGCTTGTAGCATTCATTCCAGGAGATGCTTATATAGTGTACGCTGGCCATGTTTTGTTAGCCATGTCGGTGATGGACGGTCAACATTGCCTGCATGTTGTCTTCCAGCAGGACATTTCTGTGCCACTTGGTGAAGCTTTTTTGGTGCATTTTTTTTGTAAAAGCGAACATTGCAGCAGATTTGATAGTAGCTTAGATGCATTTCTGTTGAATCTCTGTCACAGTCACACACTGGTTTGTTGAAGTCATTGCCAAGTTAGTTCTGACATCTAGTTTGCTGACCATTCCCTCAAGAAGTTGAATAATGTGCGTTATTTTTTATGTTTAAGGTAAAGCGGCGACATTAGATCATCGTTTACCCATAGATAGTGTAAGTTATCCACTGATCATTCAATTAATAGTTTATAATCAGTGTGTTTCGATATTGACGCAGTAGTAGTAGTAGTATCAGTGTCATATTTCGTTGCAAAAGTATGCGTGGAATAAACTTGTTACAACGGCTCTAAATCAGTTAAGCAGTATGCTGTTGTGACCGTCTAGTGACTGCAGGAACTGATGAATCTGATCAAAAAATTTCTCCGTTTCAAACTGCATATTTATCATACTAGTCCATCGTTCATGCAGGTGATGTGTTATGTGTCGGAAGTTGGACCTGACGTCTCTCCATTATGGCTCATTATTCTAAAACTTGAATATAACCAGCGTAATCTAATCGTGAAAAAAACTTTTATGCCATCGTTTTTTTTGGTTATAAATTGCCTGTACTGATGTATGTGTATATATCTTACGGAGATCTGCGCACGTTGTGTTCGTAAAATGATGCTCTCTAAAATCTCGGCTTGTGAAGCTGCAGCTATTTTGAATATCTCAGTTTTTCCATGTGGCTCATGGACCAGTTTTATAAGAAATAAGAAGGCGTTGTGGCCACCGCCGTTGAGAGGAGTGGCGCCGTTTGTGTTCAGGTTGTTTGCCTGGCTTTCAGTTCGTATGCGTACTGGACATGTCGTCCAGCGGTCGTCATTGTTGAAATCTGTCGTTCGTACATACATACATGCATGCAATGGTGATGATCTAATGAAAAACATGTTGCACCAATCTACGTGTCGTCTTTTAGGCTGCAACGCAGCAACAGCTAGATGCTACAGACGCAGTAGCGTGGTCTGCATGTCTGTCTGTCTTTTGGTTCATGAGCTCTGCAAAAGCGGCTGAACCGATCGAAATGCCTTTTGGAAGTAAGTAAGTAAGGAAGGAACCATGTATTTGATAGGGTTGAGAGCTCCCGTGAAATGGGCACACTTAGGGGGCCGAGTTTCCACGCATTATGACGTAACTGGCTTTGATCGATGTAATTGATAACATTCTGGAACATCTGGATAACTATAGGCATGTAATTGGAATTTACCTTGATTTGCAGAAGGCCTTTGATACCGTAAATCACGAAATTCTTTTGTTCAAGTTATATAACTACGGTGTTCGCGGAGTTGCATATGATTGGTTTGAAAACTATTTGTCTGATAGGTATCAGTTCACATGTGTTAACTCGACTGAATCTGATATTACGACGGTAACATGTGGGGTACCGCAGGGATCTGTTTTGGGTCCTTTGTTGTTTCTTATTTATGTTAATGATGTAGTTAATGCAGTACCTGAAGAAAAAGTTAAA
>Ga0209780_1003084_pt1 | contig 12235 bp, 11 predicted proteins | sample WorMetexBAHAMAS2_FD_187384 | JGI IMG/M metagenome (GOLD analysis project Ga0209780, IMG submission 187384) | Marine gutless worms symbiont microbial communities from Max Planck institute for Marine Microbiology, Germany - Inanidrilus exumae... | ecosystem: Host-associated > Annelida > Digestive... | reverse complement strand
GCTGGTATTTCCACCGATTTTGACTTCCAAACCTTCCAAAAATCGGTGCCAGACTTACGTAATAGAGCTTCGTGTAAATCATTGGTGAAAACAAAAGTTTCACGCCCTTGCTCTTCCTTCAATTGTTTTTGGTACAATAACTTATCCTTACGATAGTTATTATTTAGTGGACCATGTATTGGTTTCCCAGCCTCTCGCCAAGCCCTACAGGACTTAATTGCATTTTCTGTAAGCTCGTCCAGCTCTGCATTCCACCAGAATTTAAAGAAGTTTCTTTTACGTTTGGGGATGAACAGGTCTGCACTAATTTGCAAAGCACTGATAACTTCGTTGTACCAATTATCTAACCGTTCAATGGCAGACTCTTCTCCTACATACTGGTATTCGTGCAAATTCAAATCGTCTAGTATGGGTTGTAAAAAGACTAGAGTATGTTGATAATAGAGATCTAAGTTAGCGTGATCCCATCTATAGTTAGTTACACAGGAATCAAGAGAGGTTTGAGATTTACGCTGTTAGGCATGTTACACTCAATTACCACCATTATAGGAAGATGATCTGACAAGTTCACATCGAGATCCAGAATGTTAAAAGCAATCGTATTGGACGGGTCAGATGTAACAAAATAGTCAATGCGACTCATACTGTTTAGGGGTTCATTAACATAGGTAAACTGGTTTCCCACTGGGAAAAGCGTATCACATCGAACTAAATTGTTATTACTCAAAAAATCATTAACATCGTCGCAAAGAGAATTGCGACAATCTAGGTTGACATTAAGATCGCCGCCAATCATAATTCTACAATCACCATGTAAAAATATCAACGCATGTAACTCAACCAGTAAATCAGCGTACTGCAGCTGCCTATTGCAAGTACCAGAACATGGCAAGTATTGCTAACTTAATTTATAAATTGCTTTCAGCTTTAGGGGGCTTTGCCCCCTGACCCCTGACCAAAAATTAATCTAACTAACAGTTAGCGATATTGTATTTAACATTTTCCCATCGTTGATGAGAAGGATGTAAGGCACGGTAAAGATGTGCCTATCGTTTAATTTAAACTCGTATACACAAAACTTGTAAACGTTTACTAAACGTTTACACGCAGTATGGCGCTCAATAACAGATGGTTCTCAGTCACGATAACAGCATTATAGTAAGTAACGGCCATCAGCCGCCAGTAATGTCAACTCGGCTGCCTTCAGTGAAGCTTATTCATCTGAATAACGTTTAATTTCTATTAAGTCACTGGAACTAAATTTCCACCCAAGAGCTTTTTTGTGCTGAAAGGGAACGTTAATCGCTTAACCAACCAGCATTATTTTACCACAATATCATGTTGTGCTTTGTTTCTTGTTATCTTAGCACCGAATTTGGTCATTGCAGCCTTATACGTTTATGCTGTCGTTTAATTTTGTAAACGTTTACACGCGTATGAGCCAAGCGTACTCCTGCAGTCGCTATCTGCTGCTGCGCCGTGTTTTATTCTCGATAGAGATGTGCGATACCGGCACATTATGCGATATATATCGACAGCATTCTCTTGGTTACGGTAATACAGGCCCATATACGATACGATACGATACGATACGGTACAGTAGATTTACGTGCGCTCAAAAGCTGATGAGATGGCCAGCTTAATCTAGCGCATGGCACATAGTCCGTGAAGGCAGCCCTGCATACTGATATAATTATGTAGGCCTACGAATGTTTTCTTAAGCGAAAAGCGACATGTGTGTGCTGCTACCGTATAACAGACAATTGGGTGCTCCGAACAATTTAAGTCGATTATAATATCGCAACGAAATATACCAGAAACATTCGTTGGACATTTGTTCACATATGGCGCATCTCTATCAGCACGCGTTCAATGTTCACACAGCTCAAATCGTCGCTTTCGCTGATGTGGTTATTGCTGAAAATAATGTGATTTATAACGACGACAACGATGACGAAACATGGTCGTAATTTCGGTGTAACACTACTTCTCTCTATCGTTCTTGTTCATGTTTGTGGCCTGTCTGAAAAGTCGTAAGTATCACTGCATATTATGCAATAGCGATGATGTTTATTCGCCACGCAGGCAGTACAGTACGATACAATACAAGGCAACACAGTATATACAAAGAAGTTAAAAATTGAAAACACATCACATAATCACACTAACATAAAACGTCAGCAGTATTAAAATTAGTAAAAAAAATTTCTCTAGCAGAATTTACAGTACGCTGACCAATAATCACATCAGCAACTCTAAGTAACTAGGCTCAAGGGCGCGTGAACGTAATAGGCACATATAGGGCACGTGCCCTACGAAATGTCAGATAGGTAGGGCCAACCATTCATTTTGGTCTACTATTGTTGCCTTAATTATGGCACTGTAATATCGTAGGTCGACTCAGCCTTTTACCTCCGTGGAACGGTAAAATAAGTACCAGCCAAAGGGCGGTTGATGCTTTGCGGCTGGAAAGGTACCCGCAAGCCTGGCGATAAGTAATGGCAGCCTACCGTCGGGTGATGACTTAAGTTACCTGCGGGCTGACTGCTTGCACACCGGGATCAGCTCCGGGCCCAACGCTCGGTAACGGGCATGAAAAGCCTTTACCTTGCGTTTATGAGAAAACATGTTATGGTGACATCCATCAGTCTGCCCAATATTATGGTTATTGGTAAATTTTGGTTTATTTACAGTCTTCGACGCTTACAATTACAGCCTCGAACTGTTTCCGGTACGCATGTTAGACCTCAATGTCTGCCAGACTGTCAGAAAATTGTTCCCGTGCCCCTGATTAGACTATACGGTAGCGACACGGTGTAGGATAGGCATGACCACGAACATTGACCATGACCTTCAAAGTTCGAAGTTGACCTTGATCCTGTCAAGTTGTACAAGAACGGCAAATACCTAGATAAAAGGTCATTTCACGTTTTAAGAAGTAGTCCTAATACTCAGACAGACACACATACTGGAGTGATTGCTCTCCCTGGACCACTAAAGTGGCCGGTATCAAGTACTACAACTGTTAACTGACGGACAGACAGACAGACGGACCGACGGACAACGAATCAAATAATTGCTTGTCCGTCCGTTCGTCTTTCCGTCTGTCCCTTCTCGCACTGTGCTCGTATATGGCAATAATTAAGCGGATCAATGAACTGTTTTTAACTTGTTATAGGTCGCCATCGTAGTTCTCCGACATTAAAGTAGCATTCTCACTGACGCCGTCGACGGCGTGCTGCCGTCGTCGACGACGGTCGACCGCGGTTGACGCCGTTCGAAATGCGTGCGAGCGCGGCCCAAGACGGTCTCAAAAATCTAGCGGTACACGATGTTCGAACATCGTGCAATACCTGATTTTTGAGACCGTCCCCCGCGTTCGATCGTTGTCAACCGCAGTCGATCGCGCGCCGTCGACGACGGTAGCATGCCGTCGACTGCGTCAGTGAGAACGCTACTTAAATATTGTGACGAAATTCTGTAAAAGTAGCCGTCATCGATAAAAAATCTGACATAAACCCGCAGATAAAGATACAGAGGCGCACCCATCCATCTTGTCTTACCTCCTTAGGGCGTCTGCACATGTAAAATAAAATAAAATAAAATAAAAAATAAATGCTGCAAAAAACTGCAATTAATGGTTCTTGCGGCATTTATTTTATTTTATTGCGTGTGTGCTGACGCGATAAAATAAAATAATAGAAAATAAATACTGCAATAAAATAAATGTTAACATTTATTTTGTTGCATCATTTATTTTATTTTGTTCTACATGTGCAGACAGCTTTACATAATTTTAAAAAATAGCAAGACTATCAAGGATTTGTGACAATTTTTCAAAACTAATAAATGTTATACTTTGGTAGTAAAATTTTACGATAACATATTCACTTTCAACGACAGTGGCAATCCACCGCTGACCTGGGCGGCTATGGATGCATCGGTTTGTTATGAAGCTATATGAGATTCATTCATATAAATGGTAATCCTAATAAGAACTCCTGCACGATCCATGATTTTGATTGAGTTTGCTGCAGATGGCCCTTCGAGATCGATCATAACGCGTTTTTTATTTACACATGCCGATAGGCAAGGTGTGGATATATTGTTTACTGTTTATTTGTTTGTTTGTTTGTGTGTGTGTTTGTACGGTTACGGATTTCTCCGCCGAGGATAAACCTACCGGCGTCACATTTTGCACGTCGGTTCATCGGCGTCCAAGGCAGGGAATCTTTCATTTTGGGGAGCATTGCTTTTCCAGATTCTCCCCGGAAGCCCAAAATTATATAAACGATGAACTCGCGCTGGGCAGTCATGGTGGAGGTAGGCGTGCGCACGAGCCACGCAAAGGATCGGCATGTATGGATACGGACTTACTTGTGCAAATATTATCTGTATATTACCTGGTCGTGAATTCTTGAACCAGGTTGTCGGGCTGCGAAGATGGGGAGGCAATATCAGACGAGGCGAGGTTGATCAATACACTCATGGATCGCTACAAGAAGATGGGAAAAGTCGCCCGGCCGCTGGCGAACTCATCTATGCCAATTAAAGTCGGATTGTCGGTGATGTTATACCAGCTTGTCAATGTCGATGAGCACGAACAGTTCATCACCCTCAAACTCTGGATGCATATGGTATACCGACACCTGTCGTTCATCGTGCGATATATGTACAGAGAAAAGTCAGTGTTCTGTGCAAAGGTTTCCAGTCAGGTTGGCGTTCAAATAATACGACAGATACGGTAGATTAACGTGCGCTCAAACGCTGAAGAGATGGCCAGCTTAATCTAGCGCATGGCACAGAAACGAAAAATAAGGAAAAACTAAAAACAAATAACTCAGAAGAAACGGTCCAGGCAATAGTCCGTGAAAACAGTCCGGGAGGAAGAAGTGAAACTCTACGGTGGGGTAGGATTTGTGAAACAGGTACATGTAGGTTTAAGCCGGAAGTGAAAGAGAGAGCGGGTTATGGATGTGCAGAATGGCGAATCAGAAGAGGAAGAAGTGATGGGTGAAGTGTAAACTAGTTACCTTTTACGACCAGAAAAACAACATACTTGTTTATAGACGTTTCGACTTTCGATCTGAGGTCTTCAACAGGACCTGTCCTGATAAACATCTGGGGTCCAGTTTTGATGAAGACCTCTGACTGTCTTGCGTCCGTCCGTCTGTCCCTTTGTCTGTAAAGTGAAGTAAGTAAGTAAGCAGTGTATAGCAGTTTAGCATCAACTTAGCTCTTCGCCGCTACGGGAAACTCACATGCCATATGTTGTCTCTGATATAGCCATATTTGTGCTGAAAGTGGACGTTAAACTCCAACTAACTAACTAACCACATGCCATATGGGAGCATACAGCGTTACCTGCCACCCGACAGAGGTGAGAATCCCGCCTTTACCTCCAGCCGAAGCTGTCTGTCTGTCTGTCTGTCCCGCCAGCATACTCACCGTGACTCACCAGAGACGAGCATGCAACGTGGCAGCATACATGTCGTCGGCCCGATAATAAGGAGGACCGACATATAGTTACTAAAGTGGCCGGAGGACCACGTGAACGTAATTGTATTTTTTTCTGCGTTAAAATGTCCAGATTTGGAGAGACGAGTTTCTTACGTGGAAGCCGGAAGACTATGGCGGTCTTACCACCATTAGCATGCCGCCTTCCTACATCTGGACACCAGACATCGAGCTCTATAACAGGTATGCGATTTTACCTTGATTACATCGGGCACATTATATAGGCCTAATAGCGTATGATTTTTAGACAACCGCGGTAACTTGACAATAATAGTTGCTATAGGCAGTTTGCTGTCAAGATGGAGAAATCAACTAACTGAACCCTTAGTGAGATTTTCGGTTATTTTGTTGTCAACAAATCGACAATAGTTTTTATCTCTAATTATGATGAACATCTAAGCATCTTTTCCACACGTAACGGCTCGATGGTTGTTCGATCACATGCCGTGACGATCGGCCTCTTTGCCCTTGTGATGTGTTCTCAGCCTGTTATCAGATGCTGTTTTTTGTAATTGTACAGTACGTATGTAAGTAAGTAAGTAAGTGTGATTTATAAACGCGCACAATGGTCAGCGGGAGCTAACTCTAAGGCGCAAGAAGGAAAAAGCTAAGGGGATTGGAAGGCCTGCTGGAAATATGAAGTTTTAGATGACGGCGGAAAGTAGCTGGGCAGTTGCACGTTCGGAAATCTGGGGTAGAGAGTTCCAAATTTTAGGGCCTGCAACACTGAAGTTGCGGCCGCCGACTGAAGTGCGGACGAATTGAACGGAGAGCAGATTGGTGTTGGACAACCTGAGGGAGCAAGTGGAATGATGATGTCTATGTTCTCAAAATTGATAATTTCTGCAAACCACATAACAACTTCATAATATTTTTATTCTAGCGGCAATTTGATTTTTGGTTACTTTTACAAAAACAGCCATTATCATAGAACGAAATGTTGGATTTTGACAGAAGTTGGTGCCAAAATGTGGCCTATGAAATGCGATCTCTTGAAATTCCATTACAGTTCGCAGAAATTAATCGTACAGAGCTTTGGCGATTTTTGAGTCATCAATAAAATAGCGTATGTTTTCGCTGATTTACAAGTCGCTGTGTTTTAGCTTCTTGGATGGTGATGAATGATCATGTTGGTTAATTCCGTTTGTGTAAAAATTGTCATTTGTATCAACTGCATTCAGTGCATCAACTGTAAATCCGGAATTACTCGTGGCTATATAAAACAAATCAATTACCCCAGGTTCGAAAAAACTATCAATCTAGTCGAACAGTGTTACATTTCCGTTTTACCAATATAAACTTATGTCAATACTCATGTGGGTTCTTGAGCCATGGCCTAAATCATAATCAGAAAATAAGCCGGAATCAGAAAATAAGCCGAAGCTAAGCCGATGCCGCCGACAGATTGGTGGCTAAGCCGAAAACAAGCCGAAATTTCTGCTAAGCCGGCCGACGTTATGGCTATAGAAGCCGCGGTTTGTGCCCCTGGTGGGGTTTATTTGAACCCATGAACCCTCTGTAGCTGCACCTACTGTATATACCGCTTCTGGATAGAATACATTTTCTATACACGTAAGCTTATAGAGTGTGTGCGTTGCAGTATTAATACTGATATTCCTTCGTTGGACTACCGATATCAGGCTATGGTCAACCACCAAGGGTCAGTCCATTGGGTTCCGGCGGCCAAGTTTCGCAGCTTCTGCCAAATCGACATGCGACGTTTTCCGTTCGATGAACAGAGGTTTCTGCACATATTACATTATTACGCTGGCCGCGTCTGGCGTCCGCCTGTCTGTCTGTCCCATTTTTTCGCCAGCATCAATAGGACGTGCAGCACATACTCAACGGGATTCACCAGGAGGCAGCACGCGACGCCGCCAGCGTACATTACCGTCCGAGTATTAAAAGGACGGACATACGTGTTACCATCGCGTAGTAGGAGGTTCAGAGATGCATTGAATGTGTCATTCTGTTTTTGTCTACCTCTCTGCAAAATTCTTACTTCGCCCCCCATAAAGTTGCGAAGTATTGCGATCAGCGTGTATGTATAATTTGTCCGTTTGTCTGTACGCTCGCTTTATCTCAGAAATCACATGTCTAAACTTCGCGGAATTATATGTACATATTATATATGGCCGTGGCTCGGTCTTCCTCTGACAGCAGTGCAATATGTTATTTACTTCCGGTTTTATGGATGACGTCATGTTTTTCACAAACTGGAGCAAATAAGTCAAAATCAAGGACGACGCGTGTTTCGTCCCATTCGCCAGGTGGCGGCACCAGTCAGACGTCAGAAAACGTTCTTTGATCGAGTTCGCCAGGTACTGGCACCGACTCTATCTTGTTACAGATGCTGAGAATGTGTTGGGCGGAGCTTAACTTCTAAGAGATTTATGCAAAGTTGTCTAACTTAAGCTGAATAACAGAAGCATATGTATCGCACGTGCTGAACCAATGAGCGGAAAGGGATTATGGGTAATTTACTTACCTTCCTGCGTGTCCCATAACTCTTTGCGGCACATGGGTCTAGCAACGACGAATAATAAGAGCAACAAGAACACGGCGACTCATGGGCAGTACTGTGTGAATCGGTGGCCAGCTGGCTTGTTGCACCACAGATTATGTGTTACAATTCTGGCTGGTGTTGTCAATTTTGACATATTTATCCACACATGCTGGTAGGCAAGGTGTGGATATATCGTTTACTGTTTTTGTGTGAGTGTGTGTGTGTGTTTGTTTGTTTGTAAGGTTACGGATTTCTTCGTCGAGGATAAAGCTAGCGGCGCCAAATTTTGAACGGTGGTTCATCGGCGTCCAAGGCAGGGAATCTCCCATTTTGGAGAACTTTGCTCCCGAGAAGCCCAAAATCGGACGAATCGGCGCGCGGCGGCAAGTATTGCCGATAGACGCCAGTCCCCTTTTGACGGCGCGCTTGCCGTCAGTCGAGGGGACTGGCGTTTATCGGCAATACTTGCCCTCGGCATGTGTGGATATACGGCCGTACCAGAAGACGGACGTACTTGTCTTTTCTTTACACTTTAGGCTTATTCGTGTCTGCGTTCTAGATTATAACCTATGAACCGTACTGTGCTATTGCGGCGTTTCATAACCAATGATTGCGCGAAGGCATGACGCGTTCTCTCTGCGACAGCTGAGGATCTTTTCTTGATTTGTTTTAGATGCAACATGACTCTGTCGTCCTGGACGCTGGATAATCGGCGTCTGAACCTGTACATCGACGGTTCGGATAACTTCGAGTTCTCCATCTTCAGCGAAAGCAACGAGTGGATGTTGGCGGACAGCTCGGCGTGGAAGTCCAACGAGCGCTATTCCTGCGGTCACACTGAGGCGATGGAATTCACGCAGCTCACGTATTCGATGACGATCCGACGCCGCGTCGGTTTCTACGTGTACTTCCTCATCGTTCCCAGCGTTCTCTTGTCCCTCCTGATGCCACTCACGTTCTGGATTCCACCTACCGGAGACGGCAGAATAACAATTGGTAATTTATTGCGCTGGCCACTCACAATTGTCAAGCATATGGAGTCAGAGTGATTTAACTGCATTTGTGTATTAGGCGATACTAGTATATGTTTTCTCTTTGTAGGCCTGTGTTTTCTGTGTTACATGGTTCTGTGATTCTGTCTCTGTCTGTCTGTTTCTCGTGCATGTTTTTTATGTTCTTGTTTCTTATGGGCCTAGTTGCCTGATTCAAATAAATGAATGAAATGAATGAATGAATGAATGAATAAATAAAGTGGAAAAAGCATCCGTTCGTCTATCTATCCCATCTTTTCCGACCTTAATAGGGCGCAACGTGACTCGCCAGGGGGCCGCACGCGACTCTTTTGACGGTGTCATTCGTTTATTTACAGAAATCGGTCGATTAATTAAAACTACGCTGTGATTTCACACTGGCCCGCCTAACGGGCCAGTATTGTTTTGCTCGCTGGCGTCTGTCGGCGCCTGTCGTATGTTGTTTGCTGTCGTCGTCTGTCGTCTGTAACGCTGCTGGCGGCCAAGCGGGTGCAGGCAATCGGATGCTCTTCAAGAACACTGGTTGCGCACCGTGACATTCACTGACTTACTATATTACTTATAGGCTATACGCATATCTTTTGCTGTACTGACTTTACTTAACGGCGTTTTGTCTGTTATTTTAATAAAATTTTAATGAATGAATGAATGAGCTGGCCAGCCGCCGGGCGAGTGGGTTGGCGGGTACGTGGCCGACACTGCACGGCGGGCCAGTACGGTTACGTCCCGTTAGGGCGACAACTTGTTTGAATACATCTGTATTTGCGGATGAGGATTAAATGTCGACTGTCATTTTGTAGGATTCCGAAACTGGGTGTTGTTTTCATGAATGCTGTGACTGTGGTGGGGAGAGGGTCATGGCGAGCGCACAGCGGAGCGCGAGCCTAAACCGAGGTCTGCTGCCATGGGGCGAATCCGTTTGAAGTTGAAAGTTGGACAACCAACAGCATGGGCCAGATTTTTTTCTTTGTGGTATTTTGCAGTATGTAATCACAGGGTAGTTTTAATTAATCGACCGATTTCTGAAAATAAACGAATGACACCGTCAAAAGCATCGCGTGCTGCCCCCTGGCTAGTCACGTTGCGCTCTATTAAGATCGGAAAAATGGGATAGATAGACGAACGGACGCTTTTTCTGCTTTATTCATTCATTCATTCATTTCGTATATTAATATTCCGGGATCAAAACTTTCACTGGTTGGGAATGTTCGCAGAAAAACAAACAAACTGCCAAATTTGCAGAATGATTGCTTTTTCGTGTTCTTGTGTAGGCATGAGTCTGTTTTCCAGCTTCTTTGTTCTGCTGTTGGTACTGATTGAAGCATCTCCAACGTCAGCCTCCGTTTCCTACTTGGGTGAATAATTTTATTCTCAGCATTTCGCTTCTTGTCTTATATGTCTACTTTTGCGAATCTGCTGAATGTCAGTTTGTTCGGCAGCGCGACGGCTGCTTATTTGCACGCTTAGAATATTCGGCTTTTGTTGCTAACGAAATAGGCCTAGAAGAGGCGTTCAAAAATGTACAGCATGACTTGTCACAACCTGGTACCCTGGTACGAAGGTGCTTGTCAAGTATTCTCTTGCTACGAACGTAAGTTAGTTATTATCCACACATGCCGATAGGCAAGGTGTGGATATATCGGTTATTATTTGTTTGTTTGTGTGTGTGTTTTTGTAACTTTGTACAGTTACGGGTTTTTCCGCCGAGGATAAAGCTAGCGGCGTCATATTTAGCGAGGCGGTTCATCGGCGTCCAGGGCAGGGAATCTCTCATTTTTGTGAACTTTGCTCCCCAGAATCCCAAAATCGGACGAATCGGCGAGCGCGCGGGCCACGCCTACCAGCATGTAAATATTACCGTAGAGATGCGCCGACGTAAACGTCACGCTAGAGATGCGCCTTTCGTGAAATTGCGCTACGTATGGACGTAGGATCGGCATGTGTGGATATATGTCTGTCCCATTGACGTAAGTTCTTGTTTATTCGTTCTTTATTTTGTTTGTTTGTTTGTTGGTTGCTGTTTATATTTTTCAGTAAAATCAAACGTATTGAGACAAGGTAAAACAGAGCACCGACGTTATAAGGCCTTAAGGTAGTAAACGTTTACAAGTTTGCCCCACACCGAACACGTTTACTAAATTAAACGGCAGGTGCATCCGACCACCTGGCCCAATGCTTTACCTGACACAGGTAATGAGTAGGTCCTCAGATGCGCTAGTAAGCCGTTAAGTGTCTGGCAAACGTTGCCACAGTCAGCGACGAGAAGGCTGCGGGCAGAGAGTTCCAGACAACTGTACCGGAAACTGAGACGATGGTTCCGTTTTCTGCGAATAATCCGCGTTTCATTTCAGATATGTAAAAACGTTTTACGTTATTTATTCTTGTACGTTTTTAACGTTTTAGTGTGAAAATGTTTTGAACGTTTAAAAATTTTAGTATAAATGTAACTCGAAATAGTATTTTAATGATATCTTGCATCGTAATTTTAAACTCGACTTACCCATCGATGACGCACGATGAACGTTTTTATCACGTTTTAAACGGATTTTTATTTTTCCATTTTAAAAAACGTTTTAATGTGTTTTATTTATATTTTTCCTCCAACGTTTTTAACGTTCATATTTCGTTGTATATCGCTTGAAGCGTTCTAACGAATGAGCTGCATCTTTGATGCACGTCGTGTACAGGGATCTATTACTGCTGCAACATGATCATGGTTGCACTGACAAGCGTAGTTTCCGTTGTCATCATCTACGTCTCTGATCACTATCAGAACCAGCCGGTCCCGCACTGGGCACGCAAGGTTTGTAATCGACGGAAAATTACTTCAATTGAAACGCCGGATCCTCCCCCCTTTCCCCTCCCTTCTACTTCTTTCTCTCCGCGAAGCGAGCCCGAGACCTATCAACACCATCTAGAACTTTAGGAGTTCACTTAGTGCGCTGTGAGGCAAAGCTTCATTACATATTCTACTACTACGACTACGATTGCGGTTGCGACTACGACTACGACCTGCTCATTACCAGTGTCAGGTAGGGCATTGGGCCAGGTGGTCGGATGCACCTGTCCCCATCGACTGCGGTGTTATTTGGAGTGCCGCAGGGTTCGGTCCTCGGACCAATCCTCTTCCTCCTTTACGTCGCTGACCTGTTGCAGCTGGTGAAACGACATGGTCTTCATC
>Ga0209780_1003083_pt1 | contig 12236 bp, 7 predicted proteins | sample WorMetexBAHAMAS2_FD_187384 | JGI IMG/M metagenome (GOLD analysis project Ga0209780, IMG submission 187384) | Marine gutless worms symbiont microbial communities from Max Planck institute for Marine Microbiology, Germany - Inanidrilus exumae... | ecosystem: Host-associated > Annelida > Digestive... | reverse complement strand
TCGGATTATTATTATTATTATTATTATTATGTGACCAGAAAAAATCTCAGAAAACTGAAGTTATTGCAGGTGCGATATTTGACACAAGGAGACTTTATTCTCTTTTCTCTGTCGGTTCGCTAATCAGCAAAAAAACTAGGCCAAACCCATCCAGCACTTGGTTCCAATATAACGTCTTCCAGGAACAAGATGTCCATTAATTGCAGGCCGGATCAATAAATGCACGATATAAAAGAACAGCACGGCGCGTATTACTAATAGACTGTACTTGTTCGGCATCGGTGTAAAGCATGTCCATTTCCTGTGCGATAGGCGCGAGATTGTAATTTTCGACCATGAACCAAATTGGCAACGGTTATTCTGGTGTATATATAGTGAGTAGCTAATTAAACATGCGTGTACATCACGCTCGTACTCATAGCCATTCAGGAAATTCCCGCTTACTTTCAGTTTCAGCACCAAAACGAACCTGAAATGAACACAAAACGTTGTCCAACGTATGCTTCGCCTATATAAAACTGCCGAAATACTCTTTGCCGTTGCGCAGAATAATATGCGACGTGTATAAACGGCTATGTCCAGCTGTAACGCAGTACTACGACATATCCGCAGCATATTCGCCGGTCAGTCTCACAACAGACCACGATGGCCGATATACATCATTGATTAATATATGATATATATCCGATGTTTTCAGCATCAACATGAAAAGTGGCAAACTGAATGAACAATCGTATAGATCCTAGATCATTAGGCCTACGTAGGCCTATCATTTTTACGTAGTCTACTGCTTTTTAGCTGTTGAGCTTTCAAAGACGCCAAATGCAGGACAGGTCACCGACGCGTGTTATTTCGTGAATTCTGAGCAATAGTCCGTGCCATCGCCAGAAAAATGCTTAATTTTTCGCTTGAAGTGGTGATTTGGCAGACGTTAATAACTTAAAGATGTACTTTTGGGGATGTAGTGAATACGTTGTCAGAGTTATGGGATTGTTAAGCTTTTTACTACATTGTTACAAGCAATCTGATGTTTGAAATTTTGAAACGTGTCATAATCTGGGAAACAATTTGCATTAGCGTCCCTCACTCCAAATTCTGGGAGACTTGTCCTCATGTCTCCCCTGTGATTTACGTCCATGTTCAAACACACATTGTTTTTTCACATCGACGTACAGTGCACAATCAGCACACAAAACACCGTACAATGAAATATTGAAATTAAAGCTGACAGTCAGCTTTGAAGACTTTAAAATTTACACAGTATAGGCTAATCGCTAGAAGTGGCAGAACTGTGCGCTGATTTCCATTTGCCAGCCCCCGCACTTCTGCGTAGTGTAAACACTGCTAAAACCTAATTATGAACACATTCGATATATATCCGATACATATCGAAAAATTATGATGTTTAATGTTTTTCATTGTTTCGATTTTTTGAAAAACATCATGATTTTTTCCATCCCTGCAACAGACTCACAATCGCTGGTCGTAGTCTTGGAACTGACACGCATTAATTACGGTCATGCAACCTTATAGCCGACGTGCTCAACGGTAGGCTACAGGCAGTCTCAGTGATTGATACTGCCACAGGACTCGTATGTTCAGCATCAAAGTTCGAGCACCCGACAGCGCTGCTCCTTGACCTACATTGGCTACGGGTGCCCTAAGGGATCAAGTTGCCTGCATATTGTGGCTCCGCCATACCTTGCACAATGAGCCGTGCGGCTGACATCGACTCTCGACGGCGACTTCGTTCTGCCTCAACGTCGAGCTGAACATTCCACCGTCGCGTTGCACCACTTCGATGATTATGTTTTTGCAGTCGCTGCGGCTCGAGTTTGGAATGACTTGCCACCTGATGTCACCGCGTTGCCATCGCCGCGCGTCTTTAAGCGGCGGTTGGAGACGTCATTCCATTTCATGCTACCCAGGCCAACTCAGCTTCCTACCCTCTGTGGGACGGGAAATAAGTAGCGGCAAAAGTACGGTCATGCGCCGCGGCTGGAGAGTAAAGGCAGGATGGCTAATTCCATACGTGGATAAGCATGTGGGTGGCAGGTAAAACTGTGTGATCACTCATTATCACGTGCAATTCTGAGCGCTTTAGAGGTGAGTTCTCACAAAAAGGCGCTACACAAATGTCATGTCTTCAACTTCAACTTCTTCAACTACAAACACCCATTTGATTCCTGTACTTGACTAAACTGCGTGAAGCTGTTACTTTTTATTACTTCGCCCACGGCAGGGCTGCGAAATTTTGCGACCAGCGTGTCTGTCTGTCTGTCTGTCTGTCTGCTCGTATCTCAAAACCGCACGTACAAATTTCACGAAATTTTCTGTGCACGTTACTTGTGGCCGTGGCTCGGTCCTCCTCCGACGACAGTTCAATGTGTTATGTACGTATGTTCACGTGAATAACGTCAGGTTTCACATAATGGAGATAATGGGCTACAATCAAAGACGACGTTATGTTTCGTCGAGTTCGCCAGGTGGCGGCACCGGGGCGAAGTTGCTGTCTACGATTGCAGACTACTTTATACATTTTGGTTGTTAAGTGCTTTCAAAGTTTTAGACTATACGACACTCTAATATAATAACATTCTTTAATAATAATAATAATAATTTGCCTTCGGGAGTTCACCGAACCCATTGAACCAGCTCAACCAGTCTGTCTTTATGACACAATTGCAAGAATGAAATACAACAGCCTATTTTATTGTTTGCCAGGTCTCTCTATCTTAGTTTATATGCAGTTTCAGTCTGACTACCAGCACCAGACTTCGTCAGCGGCAGCGGTGTGAATAAAAAGCAAAAAGGTGTTGGGTTAGGGTTAGGGTTAGGGTCGCTCAATTTCGCTTTTTAGTCACACCCAGTGGCACTATAGCCTATATGTTTGTTGCGTAAATCTGCGGCCTCAGTAGAGTTCTAATTATAAACCCCTGCTCTAACTACGACAAGATCGTGTAACTATTGCATTGTGTGCGTGTTTCTTGCTATTTCTTCCTTTGTTTATTTTTATTCAGTGTGTCAACTGACATTCTCGAAACTTTTACCATATCAGGTGACTTTAGCCACAAGACAAGTTTTGCTATGCGGATTCCTCAAAGTGTCCCTAAAATTGACGAAGACGAGGAGCAAAGCTAAAATTTCACAAATTTTCGTGCTAAGCTACAACCCAATGTGCGCCGTTATTCTGCGACGGGAAGGGACGTAGAACATTGACAACCATGTCGATCATATTATGATTTGAAATTTGAGGTGGTCGGACAAAAAAGCGGACAACGATGCGCTTAAGCAAGGATTTGGCACATCAAACGACTATTGTCCGGTGCAGTGTTATGGACGAATCACTGCGAAAGCCGCAGTGTTGTTTTCGTGCATGTGATTCTGTATGGAGATGTTAAATGGAGTGCATTTTAATAGTGCACGCATGTCAGCTTCAGAATATCGACATTGACAGCTAATGTTCATCATTGTTGTATGTAAATCCTCCTGAATTGAGTCGCGACTGTCGGGATTGCACCGTCGGGCTCGGAATTGACACGTTAATTGCCAACATTCTAGTCTCATCTTCATCACAGGCAATCGATCCTGATCCAGAAATGCAATCAAGTACGGCAGCAGTCTTTTTCCGGTATTTGATTACGTCGCAAACTCGCAACATGCAAGGGGTGTGGCGAACGGTGAGACGTAAATTTATACCAGTTGCGTAGTCAGTGTCACGACAGTTTATCGATCGGTACCGCGTATAAACGCACCAAGTTCAGAAACACAGCACCGTTAATGCGCCATTTTCCATGCATTAGTCGCTGTTACAAAAACTTCATGCAATTTTCTATCAATCGGATCATCACGAATGCGTTTTCCGGACATATACGAATGAACACGGGTGTAATAAGTTTCAATAACGGTGGTTATTTTGTAAATAAGAAAATGAATAAATTCTGGAAACTTATAAACGGCGACATAACCATCACAAAAACACTAGAACGGTGTTGGATGTTTGTCAATGATACTGTTCGAAGACACACTTTTAACTTACAATTTTGTGAACAAAAAATGCTCAGTGGCATTGGCAAAGTAAATAGATAGATCGACGTACATGTAAGCTGTACCGTTAACGACCACAGACGTTAGCTGTGTTACTCTCGTCCAAACACGAGTCTACCATCAAAGTTCCCGCCTGATCAAAAACATATAAAACAGCGTGAATTATTTCGCTGGCCGTGTACTGGTCTGGCGCCCGTCTGTCCGTCCGTCTATGATATTTCTTTATTAGACAACAAATGACAAACGCAAATGTTATAGCCTAAAATAGCTACACTAGATACAATATCTGTCTCGTCTTTTTCTAACCTTGCGTGCATACTCAACGTAACTCATTCGATGCGGCCAGCGTTTATTTCGTCTTGTCAATAAAGAGGACCGACAAACTTGTTACATACGTCATGATACGTGGGGTCTGGTTTTCACCGCAGTTTGTCTGCGTGCCTCTTCCGCGTGATATCTCAAAAACCGATGCTACTAGACTCACCAAACTCACATAAAAATGTTCCACGATGAGTCATTAAAACCACTTATTTCGGAGTCAAAATGTTAACGCTAAAAGTCACGAAAACACTGCCGGCGTGAGTTTTGCACTCTTGTGAGTGCTGACTGTTTCTAGTTTATACTGGTTTTGCACCGCGTTTTGTCGTCCGGGTATCATAACGAAAGTACCCTATGCTACGGCTCGATCGCGGCACGCTTGGTTGCAAGCCTGCGTCGAATTCCCGCTCAACTTCCTCCGCAGACTAGTCTAAAAGTAGTCCAACTTATTGAGTCCTCTGAATTCACTATAATTTGACGCGGTCGCCTATTGCAGCACTTTCTGAACTCTTATTGCTAGTAGGCCTACTGTTGATATGGCGACAAAGTGGGTCATGGTACTCCCATTCAAAAATGTGTTCATCCGCAGCGACGATACGCGTCGACTACGGTGCGTTGGCGGAATGATACTGCAGTCTGCAGTGTTGTCAACAACGTTCGATCGTCGGAAGTTTGTTTATAACAGTGACCACCTTAATTTACAGCACGCCACCGTGACATAGAACATCGCAAGCTCGGTATGCAACAGTTGCATAAAGCGCCGACCACACCAGCAACAATGTCGAAGCAACATTCTCGAATGCTACACGTCGAACGATTCTTTCGACAAAGTCGAAACAAATTGAATATGTTCAATTTGTTTCGACTTTGTCGAAAGGACGAAATTTTACGAAAAACTCGTTCGACACTGTTGACTTTTAGGCAAAAAAAATTGAATGTCGCTTCGACAAAGTCGAACGTTGCTTCGACATTGTTGCTGGTACAGAGGGGGCTTAAAACTCGATAGGCAGCCGTGTAAAAGTTGTTGATGGAGAAAGCTGTCACTACGCTGACGCGCGATCTCTTTGAGTCCGCTAAGTTACTTGTAGGCATTGCTATAGCGTGGGTTTTTGCACTCTTGTGAGTGCTGGCTTCTTCTAGTTACATTTGTATTTTACATTCTAACAATTCAGAATTTACAGATCGTCCAGAAACAGTCCGTTTTCTTGGGCCACCCTCTAGTAGCAAGTGATGAATGTAGGCTTTCGGCAATCAGTTTCAAGCATCGCGACATCACTGACGTCGGAGATGCGGGTGACACGGACGGAAATTAAATATCAAAATATGCTGCGCTATTCGCATCATCATTTCTCTCTCCTGTCCATTTACGCGCCGAAAATAAATTAGCATTTAAAGATAGTTCAAATACCTTGGTTCTTCAGAAAATCCTTCGGAAAATCGGTCTACTTCTGCGTCGTCGTGTAGCTGGACCGCGCGACACGCTATGTTAGAAAATTAGTGCTACGTTTTAAGATGTACGGGAGTTAGAAAGGTTTCAAACAGCAAAAGTGACCTTCAAGGTCATTCAAGGGTATTGTCAACGGTGCCATTCGATAGGCCACATACGACTTCCTATTAGTGTTCCATATCAACTAGATGTCTCTATCTTATACCGTTTAGGAGATATTATCACTTATTTCCCAAAATTTAAAGACATCACATGACACATCACACATCCCTTTCCTGTGTGTCACTCAGTAAACGAAATGCCTATCTTCACCATATCCAAAGATATGATTGGGGCAAAATTAAAAATGGGTCACGTGACCCTGATCAAGCAGTTGACCGTTTCTTATGTAGTATTTCTCGCATTGCCTCATTGTGTCAATGCTATAATATAATATAATATTTATAATATTTATGCTATAATAGCATAAATATAATCACGTTGTATATCGACTAGCATATACTAGATCCCGTTCCTCTCCCATTACGCATTTTCAATGTTGTCACATATCAATAATCTAGAACTTTTTCACGAACTTATGACTTAGAAAAATTTCGCAACTGCACGGCGATCCGTCGCACGTGCTGTCCAGTTACGTGGAAGCGGAGTGTAACAAACTGGCGACGGTCGTCAGTTTATCACACTGAGCGTCCACCTTTGTGTACAACACGACGGACGTAACTTAGCGCGTCGCGCGGGTCCGTCTGCGGTATAGCTGAGACTTGTTTCTACCGTGTGACACTGACATACCCGCATTCACAGTTTGGTAGTTCCCTCTCGAACATACGCGTATTCAACGATGCGGTACGGTTGCTGTGACGTACAGGTTGACGTAGTACGAGCGTACGTGGTGTGTACGACTAGACGGTAAGTCTGCTCGTCGGTTCTACATGGAGGCCGACAACGACAGCGATCGGTTGTCGGAGCAGTATCGACATCAGCAGCAGGTGCTTGCAAACTGGTCGATGGACAGCGGGATCGACGTCCTGCACTCAGCCGCTCTACGCGCCGCTATTGTTACCGTCTACGTCGTCGTCATCGTCTTCGGCGTCCTTGGCAACGGGCTGGTCGTGGCCGTCGCAGCCACTCGCATCCACCGACCTTCTCCGGCATCCAGAAACTCCCTCCAGGTCCGCTGAAGTCGTAAGAAAAATTGGTAGACTCCTCCCCACTTCACTAGACAACATCTCAACTCTGACTCAAGCATTTCTCACCTTCAAAATGCTCTTCAGCAGATATCTTCATGGACGACTGCTAATCTTCTTACTCTTAACTACTCTAAGACTGAATTTTTGCTCATCGGACTCAAAAACCAACTTGCCAAAATACGCAACTCTTCACTTCACACTTCCCACTCTGCTCGAAATCTTGGCTTCATCTTTGATCTTACCTTCTCTGGACAAATTACATCTCTCTCCAAAGCCTGTTACTATCACATTCGTCAACTTTGCTGTGTCTGTTTTATGTATTTCTTGATTTTGTATATCTTCTCTTGGTTAGTGGGAGTTTGGTTACTAGTAGCAGTAAAAAAACTGTCGAGACCGAAGTGAATTACTACGAGTTGAGTGAAGCGTTGATCGCCGTTTATTTACTTACTCACGACGGGCTTCAGTCAAGTAAGCTGCAACGTAGGGACTCAGAGTTTAAAGTGCATCTCAAGAAACTATAGAAAAGAATTTGTATGTCTTGAAAATAAAACGAGAAAGGCCAATATTCATAGTTCCTTCTGACAGAACAGTCAACCCTTCCATATCTGCATTCTTTATCACTGGCAGCGTACTTGTAATTAAAACGGTCTAGACATAAATATTATATCATCATCATCATCATCATCCTTTTATCTTTATCAGGCATTGCCAATAAAACACAAAACTACATTAAAACTAGATATTAGGCTATCAGCCTGTATGCCACTTACAGATAACCACTTAAATTAACAGTTACGAAGTAAAATTATAAAATAAACACGCGGAAGGAAAAATATCGAAATAATCCATAACGGCATAGGTGCTGATTGCTCTGCATAACATACGACGCCTCCCGATCATCAGTAAAGATTGCGTTGGTTGTTTTTGTATGTTTGCAGTCTGCGACGAATGTGTTCGTAGCGTGCCTGGCACTGTCCGACCTGGCGTTGTGCATGTTCAGTTTACCCGTTCAGCTTCACTACCAGTTGACCAATAACTGGTACTTCGGCTCCGTTCTCTGCCGCGTCGTTTTCGCGGCGTTCGCCGTACCGATGCATCTCTCCACCTGCGCCATTATGCTTATCGCTCTTGACAGGTTCGATACCGATATGATACATTTGTGTCAAAAGTAATTTGGCAAAGGTCGCATCGCCGACTTGTCACCCCGTGATCCCAATCTAACATAATTATGGTTTCTTGAACCCACGTGAGTGAGCCCCCAAACGGCATCTCGATCAGTTCAGCCGTTTTTGCACGGCAAACCCGTTTGACCAACACAGACAGACAGACCACGCTATGTGCGACATATGTAGCAGTAGGCACGCGGTGCATAGATGCGACTTAATAATACGATGTCAGTGTGTAATTCACGGTGTTCGGTGGGAAAAAAAGCTGACGTGTTCTACGACAAAGTAATTGAATTGAACGACGCTATAACAATTTTGAACATTCTGTCATAAATCATTTATCATGATATCATCTCAATTGATCAACTCAATTTTGTGTTATTAACCACGCCACGCGCAGTCTGTCTGTTTATTTTTCCAGACGGTATCTCAAAAACGGCGCAGCTAGGATCACCAAACTTCACACAGAAATGTTCCACCACGAATCCTGGAAACTCATTTATTTTAGGGTCAAAAGGTCGAATGTCAAAGTCACAAGTCACATAGAATCATCACCGACGTAGGCGTGAATAGGCATTTTCAAGCATAACGAGCAAAATATTGAAACTTGCATATTATCGAAAGTACTGCACCGATTTCAGTCACATTTTGCACAATCACAAAAGCTACCAAATAGTCTTTGCGGGTGGTCCAAACTGGCGTATAACAAATATGAGATGGCGGACGGCACACCATCTTGAAAAATAGAAATGGCTATATCTCGGCAACAGTTTGACCGATCGGCACGAAATCGGACTTCAAATGAGTCATACTGCAAAATCCTCAGAACTCTGTCATCGACTGTCAGCTACGAAATATCTGGACTGCATCTGTCTGCTCAAATATCAAGAGGATTATTAACTTAGATTAGCGTTGCGAGCGTCGGGTAACTTACCGGTAAGTTACGTCCTTAATGGTAACTTGCCGGTAATTTATCATATTAATTATTTTCTTGTCATTTCGAAGTCTATTTCTATTTTTCGCTTAATTAATTAAAATACAGTAACGTCAATTCGAACTAATTACACACCAAAGTCGCAAACTTCATATTTATAAATGTTTATTGTGTAATAATGAGATTGCCACAACGATATTTAGTCATAATGGCAGTCCCACCCCTTTAACCAGGCCTATACGAGCTGGTAAAAGCCGGTACGTTACCGCTAACTTACCGGCAAGTTACTGGTAACTTTCCACCAAAATAATTTACCGGTAATGTAACAACACCAGCTCAGGTAGATGGCAGCATACATGACATCCTTACACAGGAATATCTATGTGAAAGGCTATGTGTCGAGGCTTGAGATCACGGGTCAAAACTGCTTTCTTGACCTTCATCTTCAACAGACGTCTGAAGCAGTAATTCGTGGCTGACAGTTATGATGAAAAAATTCGTACAGCTCAAATGCTTTGTTCTGGTATTTATCCATGCCAACGGCAGTCGCTGGGGTAGGGTTTTCAGAGGCTTTTACATGTTTGTCTGTTTTTGTCTACACGATATCCAAAAAACGATGCAGTGGGGGATCACCAAACTTGGCACAGAAATGTCCCACGATGAGTTCTGGAAACCCGTTTATTTTTGAGTCGAAAGGTCCAAAGGTGAAGGTCACAAGGCATACAAACAAGCTTGTACCGGTCTTCAGATGGAAAGCAATATTGCCGTTTGCTGCGTACGCAATCTACGCTGGGGTTTTACCCGCTGATATGCCCCGCAGCACAAGCCATGCTAGCGACACCGCGTTTCCCCGCGTCACTTCCCCGCGGCCGATGCTACAGCCGACCGCCGGCTTTTCCATGCGTGGAGTTTTTCGCAGTCAGCCTGCGGCAAAAACATTGCCGGCGTGGGTCATGGCACTCTTGTGAGTGCTGGCTTTTTTTAGTTGCTTGTTAAATTTAGTCGTTGTTTCCGATAAAATACGTATAAACTACCGGTTCTGACCGCGTAGAACTTCATATGCTACTGTGATTATCAGATAAAATTACAATTAGGAAGCAGATCAAAGTGCCAATATAACGACATACGTAGAATATTTACTCAAAACAATATGTTTAAAATTTTTTGGCGTTGTTACATCACTTGCTACTACACAAGGTGAACCAAAAAAAATCCCGTCATTATATGTTTACTCTTATCGTGTTAATAAAGCAAAAACGAATATAAGTGTGTAATCAAATTGTTTGTATACTATCATAATACTACATATTCTATGCTACACCAGCCGAAATCGAGATGAGTCATTATCATTTGCTACATTGTGTAGAAAAACAACTTTAAAATTATCACCATTATTTCGTTATTTAAAAAGTTACTTAAATCCACTCCTAGACCACTGTTTAGAAGGAATTTGTTTCAACATTTTCTTTTGCACTTCATTTTTTCTTTTCTTAAGTTTATAATATGAATTTTATCATCTATATTAATTTTATTAGCGTCTCAGCGTCTCAGCTAGTTTTATGTCAAATATAACGACATACGTAGAATATTTATTCAAGGCAATATGTTTAAAGTTTTTGTATCCATAGTTGGTACTACGTGCATTACAATGAATTACACTAAAAGCTGACAAAAAAGTTTACTGGCGCACACGTTTGCTAAATTTGTTGACAAACAGACGACGGCTTTCTTCTTGACCCACCCTGTACGTTTGATTAGTATGAGTGTCATTCGTCGACTGACTACTTCATTGCAATCTTGTTATGACGTGTTGCTTACGTCATCGCTGCTACAGCGGTGGGTTCTTAAAAAGAGTGGGAGCATTCATTACTCATGGCTATCTTTGGTGCACTGCAGTAATATCCCGTCGTATCTTATCACCGTTACTAATTCCTGTACTGCGGGCATAGACTCCTTAAAATATTTTAAGGAGTCTATGACTGCGGGCCATTAAATTTTAAGGAATATAAATCTCGTCACTCTTTAATATATTTGCTGAAATTTCCAATGTTATCCTTAATTTTCATAACGACTCACACGGTCACACGTAACATGTAGGCCAACAGAAAATTTGTTGAAATTGGGACGCGTTGTTTTATAAGATATACGAGCGAACAGACAAACAGACAAGCAAACAGACATACTCGCTGATTGCAATACTTCGCACCCCTACCGGGAACGAAGTACATGTAAATATTTTAATCGGCACCGTCCGTAGTCGCTTCACTGAACACCAGTTTTAGCCTGTTCACTTATACTTTCAACCTGCTTACTTATACTCTGCATTGCATACTCATCATTTCATCCACTCCCTCAAATTATCCAACACCAATCTGCTCTCCGTTCCATTCGTCCGCATTTTACTTGACGCCCGCAGCTTCAATGTCGTTGGCCCTAAAATCTGGAACTCTCTCTCTTTCCAGGTTTCCGAACGTACACTTGTCCAGCTAGTTTCCGCCGTCATCTAAAGACTCATCTTTTCCAGCTGGCCTTCCAGTCCCCTTTGCTCTTTCCTACTTGCGCCTCAGATTCAGCCTCCGCTAACCATTGTGCGCGTTCATAAACTACATTTACTTACTTATTTGCTTACTTACTTACTTACTGATTAATGGTCAGGTACCTGCTCATCGTGCGGCCGTTCGGAAAGCGTCTGTCCGGACGTGTGGCGCTGTGGTTGGTGGCGATGAGCTTGGCAATGTCGGTGCTGCTGGCCGCACCGATTGTCCACTACACCACGCTGAAGGTGGTCGATCCAGTCCCGGAAATCCGGATGGCACACTGCGTGGAGGACTGGGACAGCGCGGCAGTTCGACGCGCCTACGGCGTCTTCGCGTTCGTGGTCCTGTTCTGCCTTCCTCTCGTCGTCACGGCGACCCTCTACGGCCGCATCTACGCCCGGCTCAGACGCCGACGCCATCGGGCGTTGTTCGGCCACCAGCCGACGAACGGCCCCGTCAACCCGTTTCGTCTGTATCCTTCGACGGGGAGCGATGCAGCGACCACCGAGCGAGGTCGACCTTCACCGATGACTGCCGCCAGCAACAACGTCGTGTCACGCACGAACAAGACGAACCGGATCCTTGCAGCGATCGTCGTCA
>Ga0209780_1003082_pt1 | contig 12237 bp, 2 predicted proteins | sample WorMetexBAHAMAS2_FD_187384 | JGI IMG/M metagenome (GOLD analysis project Ga0209780, IMG submission 187384) | Marine gutless worms symbiont microbial communities from Max Planck institute for Marine Microbiology, Germany - Inanidrilus exumae... | ecosystem: Host-associated > Annelida > Digestive... | reverse complement strand
TAACTATCCTGTTGCTCGGGTGGCGCCTTACGTCGCGACTGTTATTATTTCCGTGCTGTCGTCTTTGTTTATTTAACAGCAGCAGCAGCAGCTTCGCTCGCAGTGATGGGCAGAGTTATGATATTATTCATTTGTTCGGTAGTTGTAGATCGTCGACAGACATTGTAAATGTTTTGATGTCTGCTGTTTTTATTTGCATATTATATCGCTTCTGAAATAATGATTTATATGTAAGTAAAGGATTGAAATATATTGGAAAACGATTTAGCATTGTCGTCATTATAGTAGTTTATTTTGCATATGAAAAATTTCACCGAAAAATATGTACATACGTATTAATATTATTAAACTGAATAAGCATATAATTTGTTTAATGAAAATGTAAGCCTATGTCATCTCTTACATGCAGCTTTCGTAATGGAATTATCAGCTAAGGTAACAGTCTAACTTGTGAGACTTTCTGCCGTAAGAATACAAAAATCTCGATGCACCTGGAGAGGATAAATCCAGCGTTGATCTCGTAATGAAAATTGTTCTTACGAATGGTTTTGAGTATTCTGTAACTAACATTCGATATAGCGCGCTTAAAAAATCAATGAGCACAAACGACGACCTCATTCTGAAGAAAATCTTAATTACTTGGAGCGACAGTCGACACAGCTAACAACTATTCCTATCTGTCACTGATGAGTCACGTTGACACGGTGGGGGAGTCTTCTTCTAACAGCCCGTCCGGCACGCACCCTTCTGGCCTCTGCTCTCATGGAGTCACGCCTCCGTTTTCAAAATCAGCTTCCTCGCTGCAACAGCGGTAATACAAAAGTCTCCATAAAACAATCTTAACGCCAAAGAATACAGGAGCTCAGCAACTGCTGAGATATGCGAACCGGGTCGAATTACAGTGAATACAGAGTACACAATAAGTTGGGCTACTTTTGGGCTAGTCTGCGGACGCCGTTTGGCGGGAATTTCGACTTGCAACTAGGTAATCCACGTCTAGCGATCAAATATGCCATCGGCTGCCGCCTGTATATAACGAGACTGAGTTATTAATCTTAATAATGAATATGATTTAAAAGTGATTTACAGCAACACAGACAAAAAACATACAATCGTCGTATTCGACAGTATGCAAAACGAGAGAGTAAATGTGCGTTTACATCGGATGCGTCGCATAGAGTTGCGGTGCGACGCGCGGCACTGCAACTCAGCGAGACGTATCCGGTGTGAAGGTGGTAATCTGTCATCTCAAGGCTAGCAATTGATATGTTTGACCTGTGTACAAAATTTGGCGACTTGCTTCTGCCGTTCCGGAGATATGATCGCGGCACCGAAATTGAAAATGGGTGATTTAACCCTGACTATGCCCCTTTAGGGGTTGAGTTTGTGTCATCCATGTGCTAACATTTCATACAGTTTACTTTTGTGCCAAATTTGCCGTTCCAGATATATAACCGAAACCCCAGAATTTACAGTGGGTCACGTGACCCTAACCATGAAAAAGCAGAGCCGGGATAGACTGATTGCGACGCCAAAGGCGAGACTGAGACGCCAAAGGCGTCGAGGGGGTGGGGAATGGGGAGGAGGTATCCCCATCCCCAGCCGACTAGGGGTGTGGGGGAGCGTCGTAAGCTCCCCCAGCGGCAGAAAACGAATATGGTGCATTTCAGCTTTAAAATATGACATCTGGTGACAACCATTTTAATATTTTCCTGAGAATACACTTATAAATTTTCGTGTACTTTAAGCAGTAGGCCTATTAAGGCAAAGTGGTTTACAGGAGTCTGTGGGGCAGTTTTAAGAAACCCTTGGCAACGGGTCTATTTGTATTAATATGTGTAATTGATTTTTGCCTACACTATTTTTGTTCAACTTCAATCGTTGGTTGTCATGTCCACACAATGTCATGCTGATAGGCAGAGTGTGGATATATCGGTTACTGTTTGTTTGTATTTTTGTCATTTTGTACGGTTACGGATTTCTCCGCCGGAGATAAAGCTATAGCGGCGTCAAATTTTGCACGATGGTTCATTGGCGTCCCGGGCATAAAATCTCCCATTTTTGGGAACATTGCTCCCACAGAAGCCCAAAATCCGATGAATCAGCGCGCGCGGCGGCAAGTATTGCTAATAGACGCCAGTCCCCTTCTGACGGCGTGCTCGCCGTCAGTGTAAGGGACTGGCGTCTATCTTCAATACTTGGCCTCGGCATGTGTGGATATACGGCCGTCCTCCCGAAGACGGACGTATTTGTTTGTTTGTAATTTTGTGTGTTTGTACGGTTACGGATTTCTCCGCCGAGGATAAAGCTAGCGGCGTCAAATTTTGCACGGCGGTTTATCGGCATCCTGGGCATGGAATCTCCCATTTTGGGGAACGTTGCTCCCCGAGAAGCCCAAAATAGTTTGCAGGTCTAGGCTGACTGACGTCAGAGCGACGTTCTATTTATAGTTCAGTGAGCGCACGGGCCAAACTCCGCGCTAGAGATGCGCCGTTCGTGAAATCGCGCGGCGTGTGGACGTGGGATCGACATGTGTGGATATACGGCCGTCCCCGAAGATGAACGTGTTGTATGAAACTATAATCTGTCTGTAATTTGGAACTGCCATCAAAAGTATTGCGTAAACGTTCTTAGCTAAATTTACGACGATGATTTGTGGAAACTGTAATGTTTAAAATTTATTGTTATAAAGCTTGGTGAAGTTTTTATATCTTTTGTTTTCTGCTACTATATTTTGGTAAATGAAGATGAATATAGCCAACCAAGCCAGACGTGGTTTGGCAGTGTTGACTGTTGAGAATTATCGCATCACAAAGTCGTTCAAGAATGATAAACTATAAATCACGTCAAAATAAATAAGCAACATTACTGAGTACTGAGTGGGCTACTGACTGAGAGCCTTGTCATTAGACTGGGACCAACACAGTTCGGTCTATAGAGAAAGCAGCAAGTCGATTAGTTGGCCAACATGCACTTTGGCGGAATGTAGGCCTACTCTATAGCTTTTGCCGTCTTGAGACAGTCTTAGAGGGCCGCCTCGGCCGGGGGTAATATTTTTCCCTGGCTGGGATGTTTTTGGCTAGAGCAGTGCCTGGGACAAGAGTGACCAGTGCCGGGGAAATCCCCGGCATCCCCGGCGGTAATTCGAGCCCTGCTTATAGAACTTGATATAATCGAATTAACTATGTACAAAATTTGACGACTAGATTCAGCCGTTCCAGAAATATGGTTGGTGCCCATCCGAATTTAAATGGGTCGCGTGACCTGACCACGCCCCTTTCAGGGATGGTTTAGGCTAGCGCTTACTGCGATGAACCTATCTACCAAATTTGAAATTTCGATCTCCACCCATTACAAAGATACGAAAAACGATACAAATGTGGATAATGGGGTGGTTTGAGGTAGTTAGGGGCCAATCAAGGTCGCTGGAAATACGAGTTCATGTTAGTGTTCCCCTAACTACGTCCCTATCTTCCACCGTTTTGTGGATATAGCGAGATATTGGTCGAAAATCGCCGATCTCAACCTACTACACCTCTGTAATATTGGCACCCCGTTTGAGGGTGACGCTTTTGGAATTCCGCCGAGATCTCTGACGTCGGAAAACTAGAGTCCCTCTGCTATCGTACAGCGTAGGTTGGCTGCATGGCACAGTGGTAGAACGTCGGTCTTTGGCCGGCGAACTTTCCCTGTCCCACGCACGACGTAGCTGACGGGTGACCACTTATGTGGTAAGCCGTCCGCTGTAGGTCAGCCAACTAGGCCAACTCAGTCTTTCATCCTTTCGGGTCGATAAGTTGAGTAGTGATCAACTTTATTGGATATGTGCTGGTCGCACCATCTGGTGAGTGTTTACGAGGTTAAGCCGGTGCGGTTATCAATCGCTGTGCGCCGTGTGTGGTCGCAATAACTTTTTCGAACAACGTAAAATGATATCACAATTACGTCTCTACTTCCAGCTGCAGTTCGCTTCCATGGCACAGAAAGATTTTGCAGCGTTATAGATATACGCGCCCCCTGACACATGCAAAACAAAACATATTTTGTAGGAAACAGGCCTACTGAATGTCGTAGTTAACGCGGTCACGTATCGAAATCGAAAGTGAAAGCAAAGGCGAAAACCTGGGAGTTTTTGGCTGAGTAGGCAGTCACACACAGGCCTGTAAGCCAACAACACCATGACAACCGTATAAACAAGGCATATTGTTGACTAAGCACTATACGTAGTGACAGGGTAGTAATAATTGCAAATTTCATTGTTAATAATAGTGTAGGCGACATGGTACGTATTACTTACACAATGTGTCAGGAGGACTGGGATTTGAGGGTCAAGGCAGATTAATGGAGTGACATGGTGGCAGTAGTTTTATATCAAATATACGACGTCAATTTCTGAGACAGCAAATAAAAAACTAGAGCCAGCATTCCGACTAGGCCGAGAAAAGTGTGACGGCTTTTCAAATGGTAGAATGTCGTTCAACCTAATTGGCGTCATTCTGAGATTTAGCCTGTGTTAAAAACGCTGCAATTTATGTTTTAGTGTAGGCCTATTTGGATATGGGTAGGCCACGTCAAAGCACGCACTTGTCGATTGATTGTTTAAGCGCGTTGTTTAGTCTTGTTCTTTTTCCTCTTTTAACGTTGCCGTCTGGCTTAGAACTCTGTCGGTAGAGGTCCACATTGATCCACTTTCTTAGACGGCGGCGGCGGCGTTGAGCCGATTAGTTATTGGCAGAGGCGTCGGCGTCGTCAACTTGTCGGCGGCGCGCGCCGGCGCGGTGTGGCGCGGATCTTTAAGCCCCGTCCACACCAGCAACAATGTTGAAGCAACGTCCGACTTTGTCGAAGCAACATTCGACTTTGTTGCCGAAAACGGCAACAAAGTCGAACGAAATTTCTTCCTTTCGACAAAGTCGAAACAAGTTAAACATGTTCAGTTTCGTTCGACATTGCTGCCATAACGGTCAGCGGTGATACGGTGTGGGGAGAAGTTGCCTCTGGGGAGGGGACTAGGCCGGGTGCCCAAAACAGCCAGAAGTTGCCAATTTTAGACCCCAAAATACTGAGCCTTAAGCATCCTGATTTCTGATTGCTGTCTTTTAAAGTTTGGCTGCCTGTTTTAATAATTTATTTGCAGCCCCCAGAAGTGCAATTTTAACAACTATTCAAATTGGGGGGGCCGCTGAGAAGGGCCCGGCCCAATCAGGGGTACTGGTAATTTTAACACTGGAACACACCCACATTCGGGTTAGTCTATCGTATCGTGCATCTTTTAGTGGGCCCGAAAATTAAATAATGGGCCACGTGACCCCGACCACGGAAGTATCGGATGATTTCTCATCTCTTACTTGCTATGGCTTTTGAAAATTCTAGCTTCAGTTTTTCCAGAGATATCAAGATCCGAAAATAAAGATTGATTTTGGGTGGTTAGGGTCATTCCAGGTCATCATCGGCAATGCCATTATTTTATAGAATGCATACAATTTCCTGTTCAGAAACCGTGTCTATCGTGTACCATTTTCGAGATATAGCGAGTTATCTTTCGAAAGTAGTTTTCCTACCCCACGTGTATTTGTCGTCCCGGTTGGGGGAGCACAAATTCGTAGGGTTTGAAAATTTGCCACTTTCATCAAGACGTTTGGCAACAAAAACTGGAATCTAATTTGATTTTTTCTCTGATGTATAATATTATTCTACAGATGTATACGACGATGGCTATCAGGGCAGGTGTCAACGCTATGTACAGGTAGACATCGGCAGCGAGTCATAATCAGAAGAACGACGACAATGGCGGACGAACGCGTTGTCAGTGAAATCGTTACCAAGTTTTTACTCAACACTTGTCGACTGCGTCCGCAGATAAGTAAACGTGCTCTAGATGCTGCATGGCACTGTGCTATGCTAGCGACGAAACATCCAGTCAACGACGCAGGAGCTGACCACATTCCGCTGATAACAGGAAGTGTTGCTGAATTCTATATTGAACCGATGTTACCGCATGTCGGTGATATTGACTTGATGTATCACTACAGCACTCAGCTGGCAATACCACGAGGACATCCACCACCAACACAGTTACCAGATGAGTTCAGCAACTATGTCAAGGTGCATGAGATTGTAGACAGTCATCTACCTGGCTATGTGTACTTAGAGTTACGTTACTTAGTGACAGAATGTACTGAAGATGACAAGTACAACTACTTTGAATATGACAAGGGGCTTTATTTAACAAACATTATTGGCAGTGAAGTTGTGGGTATCATCAGACGTATTCATGGGCCAGCATTGCTAATAGATAACAGCCAAACAGCATCACTCTTGTCCTCGGACTCTGTACGCTGTGTACGCTGTCTGTCGTGGCCGTCACAAGCCGCTGATTGGCCAACACGTTACAGAAACTACGACTGGCCAGACTTAGCAACTGTTGAGTGTGTTGTCAACAACGGATGTGATGTGGTTGGTGTGGCACATCGTCAGTGTAAACAACATGAATGGATGGGCAAGAATCAGCACAGAATGTCATTCTCACGAGCAGAAATTGTACTGATAAACAGCTGGATGCCCGTACAACAGGTTGTCTATCATATGTTACGATTTTTCATGAAAACCAAACGACTGATAGACAGTGCTGACAATTCTGAACAATCTAAGGTGAGCAACTATCACATTAAGACTCTGATGTTATGGACTTCCGAACTAAAACCAAGAAGTTGGTGGACTGAGAGTTTAAACCTTGTCAGAATCTGCGTGGAACTGTTGCACACTTTGTCTGTTTGCTTGACTGACACATGTTGTCAACACTATTTCATCAACAACTGTAACTTACTTGACAATTCGTTGAGCGTGGGAATGGTTGCCAGTGAACTGATGTCAATAGACGAAGCGTATTTGTCAACGTGGTTTGTACACAAATACGTAGGAAAATGTGCTCAATTGCGTTCAGACTATATTCCACAGTTTTCAAATTACGCCAATAATATTACTAAATTACAGAACTTAGTGACAGCCATCGTTGAGTTTAGACTAAACACTTCACTCCGTGATTTGTGGTTTGCAGTGGGCTGCGCACAGTGGAACATTGTAAGATTTATGTCAAGGTTTAATGTGACAGTAAAGTCTTGTGTTCATTGGATGAATGAGCTGACAAACTGCCATGTAGGTCCACGTCTCTCTGAGTACTTTTCAGCGACAGTATTTCTGCACGTTTCATATAAAATATCAAGAGACGGTTTAAACGAGAATTTGATTGATGTTTTAGCGACAATACTGGGACAGCTTAATGAAACACATCGTCAATCTAAGCAGCACTGCAGTGTGCTGTATCTAAACACAGCCGCTAAGTTGATGAAAGTCGCAGCCAACAAGTTGATCATCACCATGCAACTGATAGAGATTGAACTGTCCAAGGCGTATCTGCACAGAGCGTTGAGATGTAAAGACTCTGACAACGACTCCATCTACTGCCTGGCAAATGTCTACTTGGCAGTTTTGTACTACACTACAGGACAATACCAGACGGCGATAGATCATTGTACACTGGTGACGAGGTCACAAGATCACTCACAGTGCAGTTCACATGTTGTACAAGGAGAACTTTTACCCAAGATTGACGACGACATTGACAACGTGTTAGGTTTGGCTGTGTTCTACCAGTACATACGAACAGCTGCATTGAATCAACGACATCAAAGACAATATGTCAGCGTCTTTACAACGGAAATGTTTGCTTACTATTTATACTGCAGACTTTTGTCCGTCACACAATGTCGCCAGGTCACACAAATGTCATTATCTGATGTCAGTCAGCGATGCGTAGAATATATTTCTGAAATGCACGAGCTCTTCCTTGGTGATGTGCTTCTTTTAATATCATTAAATGACAGTTTAGGCCAAAACGTCAGCGCTGAGCCAGATTGTAATAAATGTCGTCGATCATCTGTTAATGACACCGAGTCAGAGCTTGTTGAGTTACTACATCATGCTGCAGTTGAACATCTGACAACATATCGTCAGCTCGAGGCGCGAGACTTTGTTTCTGTAGCCACGATTGTCACAACAGACTTTGAGGCGCTGTATGCGTACAAACATGGCGACTATCAGCGGTGTTTACAGTTGTCTACACAGAACGTACAGACGCTGCTGTATGATGTTCGCATGTCCAGACTTCCACCATATTCTGACATTCCGATATGGCCGGAGTTCATTCCGTTGCTGGATGATGACATTGTTTCGCTGGCAGCACTGACACTAATTGTCAATCCTGGACGTGAGCGTTCGATTTCGAATTCCTGCATCACTCAGCTGACTCTGTCGCTGTATCTGATGACTCAATGTCAGTTGAAACGAAGTCACTCAGTCACATCTCTGTCTCAGACACTCGACTACATTAATGTGGCTCAGCGAATGCACTCAGTTTCTTGTACACTGGACCACTTGACACTGAATTTAGCTGAACGCAAAGCAACAACGTACCTGTACAGTAGATATCTGCAGTTATCTTAGTGTCACGCTTGACAACCAGATATCACTAAAAATTCACTTTGATGACGTCGATACTGCAAAGTTATAAATTTACATGTACATTGTATAAACTTCGCCAAAACCTAACTTTTAAATGTTTTATTGTGTACAAATTCTACGGAAATACTACAGAACTAACAACTAACAAGGTGTCGCCATAACGGGACGAAACTCTACTGGCCCGTCAGCTATAATTAGACTGGAGGCGGATGACGTCATTGCCTGGCCTTCGCGGGTGAAACCGCCTCCAGTCTAATTATAGCCCACCGTAGAACGTTACAGACGACGACAGACGACAGAGAGCAAAACAATACTGCTCCTACACTATGTGTGGGCGGGCCAGAAATAATCATTTAAATAAGTGACTGTTAATTGGTGATATCTGGTTACTGCGGTGAAACTGTCATTGACTGTGTACGTGATAGAACGTTTAAACGTCATCGATGTTTGTTTTCAGATACTTGGATGCTGCTGAGATATCATTGTAATAATACAATAGTCACATGTGTTGATTGTAGTTGTGAACCGTGATTACCAGAAACATTTGAGCCCGTAGGTGACATTGTCATTATGTGTCATGGTATGGTTACATCTACTCAGATTGATAACACTGTGTATTTTGCAAATAAGTATTTTGTAGTCGTCCCTACCAGACCAAACATTTTTTTTATCGTTTCGTTTTTGTGTCATCGATCACATTTGCACTTCTACGTACTGAATCATGCATCACAATAACACACAGTGTGTAATAAATGGCGGTATTTTGACATCGTCAACCATTGACGTATTCAATGCGATGCCATCAGGCAAAAAGTCCTATTAATTTTGTGGTAAAAAATCCTATTATTTCCGATTTTATGCACGGAGTCAGCCTCTTTTGTTACGATAATCAACAGAAAATGCTATGAAAAGTACGCCATTTAAAATCAATAAATAATGAAATTCTGCATATACTGTCAAAAAATTTCTCGCTCGTTACGCTCGCTCGATTACGGTCTCAATTCCTTCTGGCATCGTCTTCTGATAAGGATACTGCTGCTGCTGCTGCTGCCGCTGCCGCTGCTGTGTATACTTCTAATTTCTATCGGGATCAATTTCCTCGGGAGCAATCACGTGGACACGGATAGAACACGTGTTGGCGGCAGATAAGCGCACGTCGCTTCGACGCCGCTTCTTCTGACGCAGAAATAGCGACTCTGCGAGGCGTTTGGCGGGTCTCAAACACGTTGTGGACACTTCCCTTCACGGATACGAGACTCCATCTGTGTGTCTGGGTGTCTGTGTGTGTGGAACATCGTCCCTATCACCTCCCCAGTGTTGCCGCGTCGGCACTTAACTATCCTGTTGCTCGGGTGCCGCGTTACTTCGCTACTGTTATTATTTCCGGGCTGTCGTCTTTGTTTATTTAACAGCAGCAGCAGCAGCTTCGCTCGCAGTGATGGGCAGAGTTATGATATTATTCATTTGTTCGGTCGTTGTAGATCGTCGACAGACATTGTAAATCTTTTGATGTTTTGATGTATGCTGTTTTTATTTGCATATTATACCGCTTCTGAAATAATGATTTATATGTAAATAAAGCATTGAAATATATTGGAAAACGTTTTTAGCATTGTCGTCATTATAGTAGTTTATTTTGCATGTGAAAAATTTCACCGAAAATATGTACAAACCAATTAAGATTATTAAACAATTTCTATCTCTCAGGGGAAAATTTTAACGACTGCTATTCTCCGAATGAATTTTTTTCGTTATTAGATTTTCAAACTTATCATTTCTTTTAACCAATGAAATTCTATATTTCTCGGCTGTTATTTCTTACTCACAGGGCTACAGCATCTACAAATGTACGAGACAGTAGCTGAATATAGGTCCCATTTTTCTTGCGTCGTACGCTACTGCATGGGCATAAATCACGGGGGACAGGGGGACGAGTCTCCCAGAATTTGTAGTGGGGGACGCTAATGCAAATTGTCCCCCAGATTTTGTCGTGTTTAAAATTTCACGCACCAGATTGCTTGCATTACAATGCAGTAATGCAGTGAAAAGCTTATCAACCCCATAATTCTAACAAAATGTTCACTAATTCCCAAAAGTACATCTTCAGTGTGCACCAAGTCAACTCTTCAAGCGGAAAATTCGACATTTTTTCTGGCAAGGACACGGACGAAAAATACCGCTTCAAATGCACCAAAACACGCCATTTCAAGTGAAAAAATCGTAGTTTTATGGGGAGGAGGCATAGCCCTCTTCCGAGACCCCTCTACCTCCTCCCCACACCCTACCCCAAACAACCCTTCTGAATCCGGCCTGCGTCCCCAAAATTCCAGCCAGATTTACGCCGCTGCGTGACTGCGTATGGTGTACATAATTTATGTAGTATTGTTGACTTTTCGGACGATTTTTAACGGTGCTTAACAATTTTAGTGCATCAGTGAACGTGTACAACAACCATGCGGTAAACAATATATCATAAAGCAGTTCTCCGTTCTCTTATCATCTACACTGGGATGTTGTCTATTGGAAAAAAGTAGATCTGGTTTTGGGAAACGATAATGGTAAATTTTGGTAAGCTACTCAAAATATCACAGCACATTTTAAAGAAGTTACAGTATTTACTACAGTGCACTATTAAACTGACGTGCATGCATGCTACATTTGTATAGATCGAACAAATGATAGTAGTTTTCTGCTTCTTCGAAACTGTTTTTTCTTTTTCTTTTAATTTTTACGCTAACATTTCTAAACATAAAGTTTAATGTAGACTTTAGGCCTACTAATAGTGTTGCTATATAGCAGAATATTTTTTCTCTCAGTTTGTTTCATTAACCCCTTTGCTGCCTTGCTCGGCGGATATTTCCGGCGGAGGAAATAAATAATAATCCCCAGACTGCCGGATGAATCCGGCGACGCTAGGTAGGCTATACTTATAACCGTGGTATGTAATATGATGTTACCTGCGGTATTGGCTGTTTTCCACTGTTTTCGGTGGTATTGTATTTTTCGGTCTGGCAGTGAAAGGGTTAAAAATTCGTATTAATATTTTGTGAAGTTTACAGATTTTCAAAACAATTCTTTGAACATCGAAGTATCGCTAAGCATATCGAATTAACAAAACTGTTATCGGTCCATCACCAAACCGGCGGAAGCTTATACAGTGCATCGCGTCGCCGCTGTGGCTAGCAGCAGCTTCAGCAGCAGAATAGCGGTGATGCTGAGCGAGAATGAACGTGCAGTCAACCGAGCAATGATGAACGGCGTCGTATGAGCTCGCTATACACGGCAACTTGACTGACATCGCGTTACAGTAGTCCAGCCGAGCGTTCTAATGAGATGGCAGCTTCTTCCGCCGTCGCCGCCGCTGCAACAAGGCGTTGCGTCGCGTCCGTGCCTATACCGCTGACAAATATCCATTATCGTCTATATATAGCCTAGCAGAAACGACGTTGCTTCATGCTTATACAAACTGCTGCGTGACCAACATTGACCAACATTTATTATTATTATATATAAAATTGTACACGAAGTATACAATGAATATGAAAGAACATGAAAAAGGTAGAAAGAAATAGTAACTACACAAGAAATCTTTCAAAACACAGCCGAGAAGGTGAAAACGTCATGAGAAAAAATCATAACATCGTAAATAATTCCTGTTGCTGTGGCCAATGAGAAAAGGTTTATGTCCGAAGTCGCGTTATGTCGACGAGATTTACC
>Ga0209780_1003081_pt1 | contig 12238 bp, 9 predicted proteins | sample WorMetexBAHAMAS2_FD_187384 | JGI IMG/M metagenome (GOLD analysis project Ga0209780, IMG submission 187384) | Marine gutless worms symbiont microbial communities from Max Planck institute for Marine Microbiology, Germany - Inanidrilus exumae... | ecosystem: Host-associated > Annelida > Digestive... | reverse complement strand
CTTCCGGAGGACATCGTGGAAGTAAAGAGCAGGATGGTGATGACGGTCTTCGCGTGTTTGATGATACTCGACCACGAGCAGCAGCAGCAGCAGCAGCAATAGAGACCTGAACGGGCTTTTCGGCGGCCATGTCGTTTGTTCACAACCTGAATAATGCATACAGCTGCTTGATGTAGAGTCGAAGTTCATTTCTGAGACGATGACGCCGCGCAGTAGGCTACATACAGTAGCGTATTTAGGGGGACTCCACCCTTGACCTTTTGTCTCTGATATAGCCATATTTGTGCTGAGTGAAAGAGGACGTTAAACTCCTACTAACTTGCGATGACCCATTTGAAACGGTCTAAAAACTGATTTACTGGAGAAAAATAAATAAATTCGTATTAAAAAGTCAATGTCATTGAACCGATGTGAGTGAAATACGACGTGTAAATTCTAGACGTGGCGCCGCATTTTTCGAAAATTCCAAGTACGGCGCTAAGTACCTACATTCCACGCGTCAGCTGACACAGCGCATTGCTTGAATTTACTTCTGCTCCAAAGCTGACGATTTTCTCTATCGTTACCGACCGCATTTTCCGGGAGATAAAGTAATCAGTATCGACGTCCGTCTGTCCGTCCGTTCTTTCCACTTTATCTTTTGAACCTTTGAACTTTTGAGTTTTTTGTGTGTATGTCACGATCAAGCTCTCCTGTGTTTGAAAGTCAGGGTCATAGTTCAAGGGCAAAGGTCAATGTCCAGAGCGTGTGGACGTGGTAACGCAGTAATGCGGTCGGTCTGACCTCGATTCTCGATCGAGGACAGTTTTTCTAGCAATTGTTAAGCTGGCATCTTAATGTTTGTGCAAACTAAATAAATTATACATGCTAGAGTGTAATATACACTTTTATGCTGTGGATGATATGCGTATATTTATAACTAGAATGTTGGCGATTAACGTGTCAATTCCCATTATGGTGGTTGTCCGACGTTGTACAGTTTCTACTGCGGCAGCCCCACTTACCCTACGAGTATTTAAGTTATGCATGGCCATAACATAAGAATGTTCACAACGATAGCTCATGACTTGCATCATTAGCTGTCACTGTCAGTAACTGCTCCATAATCCGACGTGCATTCGTTGATAAATGTATTCTAGATAATGAATTCTATTATTTCATTATGCATGGTGCGCATAGACCTCGGCTGATACATCTTGCATTAGTGTTGCGATCTTTTGACGTGTTTGTGCACACTGACAATACAATATTGACACAAACGGTTTTTTCGAAGATCCTTTTAAGTTGTAACCACGTTCGTCGATCACTTTTTGGTTAACTGTCACGAAATTATTTACAACTTTTTCAAATAGGAACTGTTTTTAAATCTTAAAAGCAGGAGCTAAACGGGTACAGACCTGCACAAACTTTAAAAACCAGTAAGTCACTACCAGACATTACTGGACCAGTCATTAATGGGCATTACTTAATGCACAATTGCATATAGGTAAACAAACAGTTGCAATGATAGCCGTTCTCTTCCACAGTATTAACTGTTATGATTCACTGCATTCCAGTGATATTTTAGTTATGGAAATCATTTTAGTTTTAGTTTTCATATATATCATTTTATTTTATCAAAACTTGCGGTTACCTGCCATAGGCAGGTTTGGTATTGAGTGCCCCCCGTATACTAAGAGCCGCATTAACCAAATTCCGTGTGTATGTATGTATATGTGTATAACTACTCCTAACAAACCACTGACCGATTTGCATAAAAATTATACCAGCAAATAGGCTTCTTCTAGTATATGCTGCGTAAATGCTTGGGCAGTTGGGCGACCACTGTGCCTGTGGTTGATTGCTATAGGCTACTTAGATTTGAAATATTTACCAAATACAATGAATATTGTCCCGAAGAGCGCTGTTGCACAGGCGTATCTTCGCCACTGGCAGCGTATTACGTCATCGTCGTAATGAGTGTTACCATTGGGGTTTTCAGAAACAACCCAGATTGACCAATGGAAAACCCAGAAAAACCCATACAATCAGAAATTAATTTCAATACGATTACTAACTCAAATAAATTCAAAGTATATACAATACAGTTCTCCGAAGTGTTTTAGTCAATTTTAGTGCAGTCAGCGACTTTCAGTTCATCAACATTCAATGTCCTTTGTCCTGAATGTCGTTTTAATGTGGCCTCTTATCTCTTCTAACAACGTCCTACGTTCAGATCTTCAACCATGTTGTTTGATGGCTTCCATGTGTAGCAGGCGCCGCCTTTTCTTACAGTTTTTTTGGCAAGTAGGCCTATTCGATTCGAGAGTGTTTCGCACAGCAGCTTGTTAGTCGTTACGTATCAGCTGGATCTCAGTGCCACAATGAAAATGCGGAAGTTGTGCGAAATAATTGAAAGGCAAAATAAATATCACAACTGCAGTTTGTGCCATTAAATTTACTGTCGTCAGTAAACTGGTAATAAAATGCGGCGAAAGAATGCAGTGCCTCAGAAATCTAGATTTTGTCAGATTTAGCCAAAAAATACCCAGAAACCCAGACGACATCAAAAAACCCAGATGGAAAAAACCCCAAAGCCCATTTCTGGGGCCCCGTAATGTTAAACCAATGGCAAATAGAGGACTCCAGTCCATATCTCAGGAAGTAATTGAGTTAGAAAGCTGAAATTTAGTACGTGAATAGATATAATTAGGAGCTTCAACAGTGTTGAAAATTTTCCCGCTAGGTGGCGCATGCCCACAACCGCGACGCCATCTTGGATTTTGGGACCCACTCATACGTCAGGAAGTAATTAAGATAGAAAGCTCAAATTTTTGGCATAGTAGTTTTACTACTGTAGAAAATTTTATTTGCTAGTGGGCGTATTTGCGCCACCCCGTAATGATTATTAGGTAAGTAAGTAACAAGGCAGGTTTTCGTGTGCTGCATTTAGAAAAGATTACCACAACATTTCCCCTCCCGGATATTTCCCCTTAACCCAAACCATAAACCCAACCCTAACCCTAATACTAACCATACTAACTCTAACCCTAACTCTGCTGACACTACCATAACCCTACTAACCACAATCCTAACTCTAACCCTAACCTACTGACACTACCCTAACCCTGCTAACCACACTTCTAACTCTAACCCTAACCAAGCAGGGTAGGGGGAATGTCCGAGTGGGAATTGTCCATGGGAAACTGGCCGGCAGTTCAATAAGGTATTTGACTTATGTATCGGGACTTTGATCTGAAACTTTGAGTAAAATTCTTTAACAAAAAAATGAAATTAATGCTAGTTGGTAACTAAAACAAAGTAAAAGAAGAATTATTTAGAAACTTGCGGTAAACGGAAGTTAAAATTTTGCGTGAAAACTGAAGAGTTGATACATTTTGTCAAGTGAAATATCACTGACGGCTAACGGTAACGTTCTCCCATGATACTCGTTACCGAGCGTTGGGCCCGGAGCTGATCCCGGTGTACAGGCAGTCAGCCCGCAGGTGACTTGAAGCCATCCACCCGGCGGTAGACTGCCATTACTTTCCGCCAGGCCTGCGGTTGCCTTCCCAGCCGAAGAGCGTCACCGCACATCGGCCGGTACCAAATTATACTGCTTGGTGATAGAGGCACATGCGTGTGAGCAGCTTGCCGAAGGCTGTTACCTGGAAGCGGACCGGATGAGGTTCGAACCCGCGACCTTTATCGCGAGCGAACGCTCTACCGTTAACTTAAAGCCACACAGGCTACCTGACGGCTACGTCACCTGTATATCGTATTATTCTCATTACAGCTGACGCGACGGGCGTCAACCATACCTTGTATAATGTATGGCCGAAGCAGTCGCCTGACTTCAGCCAAACGACCTACGGCTTCAGTGCAGTATTGACTAGCGGCTGATTCTGAGGCAGTCGACTACACGGGTGCTCATTACCCTCACAGTAGCACACTAACAGGATACCCGCAACTACTACGTGTTTACGCACGACGGAAGATGCAAGCTTATACACGACATAAGCCTTTAAAGATGTCTATGAATCCGAACAGATCATTCACCTGCTGCAAACGTGATTTTTGTATGGCTGTGCAGCAGTTGACAGAATTTCGACTGATATAGGCGGGCCAGTAATAACTGCAGCTACTCGGTAATTGAGTCTGTGCAGTCGTTGCATAATTGCCGGAAATAGACTGTTGTCGTTGTTTTCCGTCATTGGAGTCGAGCGATGCACCTGTGTCAACGCTGCTGATAGGCGTTACTGCTGCTGCTGCTGCTGCTGGAGGTGGTGGTGCTGCGGCAGCAGTCGCTCATCTTTCTCATCGATCTCCAGTCGACGTCGTCAAGACATCACGTCGACGTTTATACGTTGTGAATACTACGCGTCGCATCGCATCGACTGCGTGGAGATGAACGACGTCAGTCAGCTACACGCGGATTTCGAGCGCAGCTCAGCTTTACTGCAAAAGTACATCATTGACGCTTTTTTTACTTACTTGATTGTCTACTTTCTACAAAACCCGTTTTGGTGCAGAAATAGCTGCGAACATCTCGCTTGTTGTTGACTGCGTAGGCTGTTGGCAGATGTAATCATGTGATATAGCCTAGTTCATGCGCATATATTTAGATAGCTAATATACAGCACATAATAACAGCTACCCTCTCCGACGGCAGTCCAGGGGTCGGATTTTCGCCGATCTTCGTCTGTGTGTTCGCATTTTCCGCACGATATCTCGAAGATCGATGCAGCTGAAATCACCAAACTTGATACAGAAATGTTCCAGGATGAGTCCTGGAAACCCAATTATTTTTGGGGTCAAAAGGACAACGATCAAGGTCGCGAGACACAAAAACACTTACAGTGCCGGCGTGGGTGCACTCGTGTGAGTGCTGGCTTCTTCTAGTATATGCTGCGTAAATACTTGGGCAGTTGGGCGACCACTGTGGTTACGGCGGGCGCTGCTAGTTACAAACTGAAATAAATGTTTTCGCATAAATACGTGTGCAGATGTGATGGCATAATAAGTCTGTCATAATGTATCAGTTGCGTCTGTCTGTATTCAGCATTGGAAGAGACATGAGTCGATTTGGGGGCCTAGGGGACATCGTAAGTTCCCTCGCTGCCAACGATTTTAATGTATTTTGGCTTGAAAGAAATAAAATTCGTTTGTTGACATTAAAAATCAACCATTTCCATTGTCAACAAACGTTTTTCTTTCAAGTCAACATACATTAAATGCAAACAGTCAACAACGCTGACAAGGATACGGTGGTTGGGAAAAATTGGCGAAGCGGTTTTCGGGGGTCAATGTTCCCAGCTCAAGTTTTTTGGAACGCGTCACTCTGTCTCTATAGTATCCCCGAGGTCCACGTAACGTGTCTTCTGTTGTTGTGTATATGCAGCGAGGAGACAGAACGACCTGATTTTGCTGATGACACTCGACCAAGCTGGACACAAGGTACCGAGTTTCTCCGTATACAGTCTCTTCCTCTTCTCATTCAAGAAACAATTAAAAACATTTCTTTTCACAAAGTCGTTCCCAGAACTATAGCTTAATTGTGTACCGTGTCGTAGAAGCACTTTTGCTCATGCCACGTTAATCTCTATGTTCTAATAATAATAATAGTTGTGTCATTGTTAATTTGTTACAACCAGCGCTAATTCTCCAGCGGAAGTAAACAATAAACCTGCACGAAAGTGCGGTGTTTAAAGTGCATCGTGAATTGTTGTTGTTATCCTTGACTACAATGTATCCTACACTACAACTGCCATCACACACCACACGCTTGTCAGACTCTAACTTCATTACACGAATGCTCTATAAAGACAAATATTAGGCACGTAACTCTTGAACTGTTGCTATGTATATTATGTTTATTGTGCATTCTTGGCCTGCGTTCTGTCATGCCGCTAATAAACAAAGATTGATGATTGATTGATTGATCCTTGACAATTGCTTTCGGGTTTTCAATGCCACGTGGCTCATTGTTAATTTTTTTGGCCCCAACTTGTCTTTGAAACACGAATACACGATAGAGTAGATTACCGCGAAATAGGGATGTGTTCCGGGTTCATGTGACCCCGTATAATTTTCTATAATAGGTAATAATATCTTGGAGTGTAGCCTATCGTATGGCACACGGTGACAATAGGAATAATTTTTGAATAACCTTGAAGTTCATTGTAGCAGTTCAAACCCTGTCTAAATGCCACATTTCGGAAAATATCGCACGCATTCAGCTGTCATCATGTCGAAAATGAAGCACGTCTGAAGCCAGAAGCGCTGAAAAGTGATAATATCTCATTCTTCTTTACTGAAAATGTTTCTGAACGCACGAAACGAGGTCATTTAACACATTAGGCCTATTGCGACTATGAGCCATATAAATGATGATGATGATGATGATGATATTGAACGAGAGATTCATAATATGTATGGTAGAACTAACATGCTGATACGTAGATTTGGAAAATGTTCGTTGAATGTTAAACTGCAACTGTTTAGAAGTTACTGTGTGTGCTTCTTTGTTATTGCTTTTTGTTCCAAATATTATTCTACTGTCTTGCAACGATTTAAATACTGTTACCATAAATGCATCAAATTATTCTTTGGTTATACCAAGTATTACAGCTTTACTTCTGGACTGGTTGACTTAAAGTTACCATGTCTTTATACAGTTTTGCACAACACACGCTATCCTTTCAATGCCAGTGGCATTCGTGTGCTAGTGATTTAGTTCAGTATATTAGTAGCATAATTCCTGATTTTATAGGGTAATGCAGTTTCTTTTATGTACTTTTTTGTGTTTATATATGTGTGTTTGGGTCTATGGGCCATAGTGGTCTGAGTTAAATAAATGATTGATTGATTAATAAATGTACATTTACATTACATTAAAAGATAGAGACGTTGTTCTTATACAGACCACTAGCAAGTGATATATCATCATCGTCATCATCATGTGACGTGTCCAATGGCGGCCGTTGCTGCTCCTACAAGAATGCTCAATGCATGTCGGTTCTGTGCTCGATGATAGGCGGTTGCCAGACCAATATTGAGTGGTGCCAGATCAGACTCAACCGTCCGAAGCCAAGTGTGACGCGGTCGGCCAGACAGAAGGGCCAAACTAGTCCCCAGGCTGAGGTTTTGACTGTGGTACATGGACGGATCAGTACGTGCAATATGGCCAAAGAACTTGAGACGGCTGGTGCGGATAATGTCGATGACTGGTGAGTGGTGACTGGTCAGTACGTTGTGACATGTGGCCTATCGAATGGCGATATTTCTAATTTCTGGAGGACCTTCAAGATCATTTATTTATTGCATGCCTTCTCAAATGTGACTACTCGTACAGACCTATAAAGCAAGCGACGCACAGTCTTTGCGTTAGCCGAGTCTCTTGTAATTACCGCGAATCGTACGATGTAAAAGGTAAAAGGGTAAAGGTCAGATTCTTATATAACACTATACTTACGCAGAGATAGCCGTGACCAGCCGCGCTTTACCATCGCAGGAAGTGTCAGTTGATTGACAAGACCCAATGGTGCTTCAGCGCAAATTGCGGCCATCCAGTTGCACTCGTTAACGTACAACTGGACCCGCGGCATGCAGACAGCAAGCACACCACCGTCCTAATCAACCACACGGCCTTTATCCCGTAAACATTTACCAGATGGCGCTACCCGCGCGAGGAAGCAAACATCCGATTACAGCTTATTGCTCATTTATCGACCTCGAAAGCGATAGGATGAAAGGCTTAGTTGGCCTAGTTGGCTGATCTATATATAAGCGGACGGTTTACCGACATAAGTGGTCATCCATCAGCTGCAGGTCGAGACCGTCGAGCGCAGGACAGGGAAAGTTCGCCGGCCTAAGACCGACGTTCTATACCACTGTGCCACACAACCAACTGTGTACGATGTATATTCTAAACCCCTTGCTATTTAGGAGTTACAAGCGGCACAGTACAGCAGTTACGTCCGTAATAGCGGCGTTAATGCGTTTAAATCTTTTTTCGTTTTTAATTTAATTTGAAAACTACCAAAGCAACATGAGATTTATTGGTTTGCCCTGGCCTTTCAACTTAATTAAGTCTATAAACCGGCGTATTTAGGCCCGAGCTGAGCCCCTCAAGCCATCGCTGCGCCACTGTTTTACTTACATTCTTACTTACTTACTTACTTAGTTACTTACTTACAAATGAGCAGTGGACGAGGGGCAGTCAACATCGCTTGCTCTGGCTCGTCAACCTTCGGTCAGCGAAACGCTACTGGACGCCGGCGACTACGTGGTCAAGAGCAAGGCGTGTTCGACCGACATCGAGATCACGTTCACCAACAACGAGTTGTTCGAGAACTTCAAGCGCGTCCTGCTGCATCGCTACTCGACACTACAGTGGAGCAAGTTCCAACACCGCGACTGCACGAACATCCCGCTCGACTCCGGCAGAACGGCCACCGTTCACATCTGGGAAGAGGACAAGCGTTCGATGTGGCTGTCGGGCGACGGAAATCAGGAGTGGTACAACAAAGAATTTCAAGAACTACTCGCTGACGCTGTAGTCGGCAAAGTTCCTTCAGGTATTTCCGTATATGTATTATCACATTTTTAGCCCGCGCTGCATGCATGCCCCGCTGGCTATATATGTTTTGCTTGCGTTGATTTTTTGAAATAAACTTTTGAGCAAAAGAGGACTCACTCAATATCTGCTGGACCGATTTTCACCAAATTTTCACCTTGCTATATTGCCGATTTGGCCCCCTTTTCCGATGGCTCAAGGGACGTTGCCATGGCAACCAATTTTAGAGTCAAAATTGGCAAAATTGGACTATTCACCTTTATTCGTAGCCCTGGCATTCCGAAATTATTTGAGCACTTGGTATTTTCCGTTTTGGCTCCGTGCGGTAGATAAAGCTGGCATTTTACACACGTAAAAATTTCGTATCGTACCGAGTCCATGTCGCATGAAACATGTTTCAGTAGGGCCCAAGAGCTTATTACCTTGTCAAGAATGAACACTTTTCCTATACGCTCATTCATCATTCGTCCCACATAATTACGCGGTATTGTTGCCATAAGCTTAATGTTGTGCGAGATGCAAGCCGGGAAACGCTGAAAATGAGGAACGGAAAAGAAGGCAGTGAAACGTCTGATGTAATATGGAAAGCATAGTCCCACTCGCATATACGACTGAACGTAGATAGGTGTTGTTTAGAGTAAGATTTTGCGTATTAATTATATTTGTAGACTGTTTATAGTTACCCACGCAGACGGCAGTCGCCGGGCAATAGCCTAGTTGGGTTTTTATCGCTGTTTGTCTGTCTGTATTTTCAAAAGCACGATATCTAAAAAACCGATGCAGCTACGATCACTCACCAAACTTGACAAAATGTTTCACGAAGAGTTCTGGTAATCCTTTTATTTTGGGCTCAGATTTAAAGGTCAAAGGTCAAGGTCATGAGTCACAAAACCGGTGCCGGCCTGGGTCTTTGCACTCTAGTGAAAGCTGGCTTCTTCTAGTTTATTGTTGGACGACCAGTAATTTTTTTACTTCCTTAGCACAAATATGACTCACACGATGATGCATTTTATCCGATGCCATTTTGTACGTATTTGCATTTGATTAGTATTAATCTTAATTATGTTTAGTCTTTGTGAGATTTGTACTAGTATGTATTGTATGCCTGTCTTTGTACTGCATGTCTGTGGTCTGATTTTGTTACTTTTTGCTGCCGTTTATGACGTGACAATAACTGACCTTTATAGGGGACTAAGTAGGTACCCACTGCCCATTGATGATGATGATATTAAAATGTAAGCTATGTAGAAACGTATGTAGGAATATACCACAGCGGAACAAGACACAAAGAAAGCTCACTACATCACATGCAGTGGTCCTAAACAAAATGTAGAGTCATACTGAAACTAGTTTAACTCATAAACTGCTGAAAGTAATAGAAACACACAAAATAGGGTCAATACGAAAATTGCCGGAAAACAACTCATTCACTATTTATTCCTGTATACGTTCCGCTGCTGCTTTTTCTGTCAGCCGGCCGACAGACAATGTATTGTTTGCTGGTGTGTAGACTGGTTCACACTCAAGCGGCTGGAGACGGGCGGCTTTGAAGTGGAGTTTCCGTGTGCCGAGTACCTGCCACAGGTTCGCCAGCAGCTCGATGAGCGATACCCAGCCGCCAAGTGGCAGTACAACGACGACAAACAGCAGGAAGTGACGCTGAAAATGGCTCGACCAGGTCCGTCTCTGCCATCGGGTCGACACCGCGTCAAGGTGCCGAGATGTAAGGTGCTGGTCCAGCTCGGAGAGCGTCGACTGTGGGTGACTGACGTCAAGCACCCGTCGACAAGCCAGCAGCACGTCGGCGCCTGGATCGACACCGACCTGTCAGTCATCTACCGCATGGCTCACCAGGCGCTGCAGCAGCAGCAGCACGTACCATCCACTCGCACCTCCTCGGAAATATGATTCAATCAATCAATCATTTATTTGCTTGAAAGAACAAAAACACATTCAAACAAGCAGGAGCACCAAGGCACAATATGCACTTACAGGTGCCCTGATAAAAGATCATAGTTCAATTTACACAAACTTCTAAGCCTAACATTACACATAACGGTAATAGGAACGATACAAATATAAACACAAAAATGAGGAATACATAACATAAAATACATGGAATATACTTAAGAGTGAAAGATAAGAACTCGGAAAAATCTGCAAGCTTTATCGTACGTTTGAGCTGGAAATGAACCAAAATCAGTGTTGGGTGGTGAACTGTTTCATACGTGTAAAATTCTATGTGATAAAGTTTCGACGAACATTACATTGACACACTCTTCTATGGATAGTGACAATAAATCTCAATGTTTCAGTAACAATCTCGGTTTTTACCCGCGGGACGATATCTATGCTAGCGCGGTATTTGCTGTCATCGCCTGTCTGTCGGTTCGTCCGTCTGTCACAAGTCGGAGTTGTACTAAACGGCTCAACGTAGGATCACGCTAGCAACGCCGCACGATAGCCCCGCGACTCTAGTTTCATGATAGTAGTAGTAGTAGTAGTAGTAGTAGTAAAATTCTTTAATGAAAAACTTTAACACACACAGAGTCAACACACGACAATAAAAACAAACGCACGATGCTTACAGTATAAGATCATGCAAAAGATCTCTACGAAATTCCGATGGGATCACCCCAACGTGGGCGTCAAATGCAGATGGAATAGAGTAGGTAAAATGTTTTTTTTTCGACCGGCCGAGGTCTCCGGCTAAGACGCCTTACCGCCGAAAAATTTATGTCCATCCACCACGGTGGTCCGTGTCCACGACAGTGCGCTGGCGGAGGAATAAGAGGTGTCATCAACAACGTTGGTTGTCGTGGAAGTTTGTTTATCACGCGTAGCCTACGGCTCACTTCAGCGTTAAACGAAGATATGATGATGATGATGATGACGATGATGACATTTAATGACATAAGCATCGCATGCTCGCTGTGCAATAGTTGAGCCTATTGCATGTACATTTTAGGCGTACATGTAGCAGAATAAAAAGTGACTTGCAGTTGCTAAAAGTGCTCGTCAGGCCGACACGCGATCTGTTTGCGTTATTAGCACAACAGTAGGACAACATTTCAACTGACAAAGCGGGTGGCGCGGGTTTCTCGGCGATAGCTGAGCCTCTTGTTAGTTAGGATACATTGGCTGGGATATTTCTGACGGTCCTGTCTGTAGGCCTAGGCCGACACCGAAGTAACAATTCTGTGACGTACCTGATGACACGCGACTTTGTTCAATCAAACTCCAAGTCCAAATATTCCAAGTCAGAGTCTAGTGTAAAAGCAGTGTTCACAATACAAACTACAAACATTATCGAAATGATCGTGCGCTGACTTATAGGCATAGACAGTTCACACACGTTGGTTGCAATGCGTTTACTATAGACGATGTCAACGCAATAGTTTATTTATAGTTCACTTTGCCAAGACAATCAGTATGAAAAGTCATACGTTTTAAGCTACAGCTGTGGCATGACATTAACAAGAACTCATCAGGAGATGAGATAGCAAACGTCAACTTTTTACGACGATATGGCACGTACGTACTTCAAAATACTTAAAAAGAGAACCTACTTCGTTTAACCAATTAGACGATAGCTAGCCAAGTACTGCGCATTCAGTCTTGAGTTTATGAATATGCTACAGTCCACCTTGCTGTTATAGAATATTAATGCCGTGGGAGTCG
>Ga0209780_1003080_pt1 | contig 12238 bp, 6 predicted proteins | sample WorMetexBAHAMAS2_FD_187384 | JGI IMG/M metagenome (GOLD analysis project Ga0209780, IMG submission 187384) | Marine gutless worms symbiont microbial communities from Max Planck institute for Marine Microbiology, Germany - Inanidrilus exumae... | ecosystem: Host-associated > Annelida > Digestive... | reverse complement strand
ATATATATATATAACAATAATAGCAGAGGCTTCACCAAAGGTCTCCAAAAACACTGCTACAGATGCAGTGAGTTATTGTGAAAATCTGATGATTTTCCTCATGTCAAACAGTCAAAAAGGAATGTACCAGACGCTATAAGTTTATGCAGACAGACACAGACAGCTGAACACAAACTTCCGTGCCTTTGTCTCACCTTCTAATGTACATGCACAGCCAAAAATGCTTTCCCCCTCTAAACTTGACAACCGGACCGAGACATCTGTCAAAAGTAATTTCATTCAAAAGTGATCAAACAGACAACCGTCATACCTACACCTGACAGAATGCTCTATATGCCCATTAAAGTGGCTAGTAATAAAGGTATGAGCAATGAACAGCTTTGGAAGCGAAAGATCAATGTTAGTACTAAACCTGTCGAAGCTGTACTGAGCCATGTCAGCAATAAACTTGCTTTCACCGACGACTTGTACGATGCGACCCAGAGCTTCACCGGCCGCGCAGCGCAGGATCTCATTATTACTGCCGAGAGCACCCTGCATAATGTACACATAGAACCCCGTATGTATCCGCATAGACGTATACATCGTTGTTGCCTGAACAACATTGATTGAGTTTTAACGTTTTACGTCCCACGTCCCACCCGACACAATATAGGTCATTTTGCAGACGTTCTTCCCAGCCAATCTCTTGGCTTAGTGCTGAAAAACTAAAACAAACACAACCAATGCAAACAAGCATCCATGACAAAATATACTACAACATAAAATTAACCCAAAAACTAAAGCCAGATTTGGTCGTCTCCTACGATTTCTGGCCTGGAAATGGAACGGATCTATTCTGGAAGAAGTAGATAGATAAGTCAGGACGTAAATGAGTAAGAAAGTAAATAAGTGAGAAATAAAGCATAAGAAAAGAAGAAAGTAAGGAAGAAAGCGAGTGGGGAAGGAAGTTAAGTAAACAAACAAACAAACAATTTATACAGTGCTCAAGTCAACACATGAATCATGGCACATTACTGCCACGAGCCCGTACCTGAACAACAATAAACACGTGTAAAACCACCTGCACAACCATTTTGATGGTTATTTAACTAGGTAAATATGGGTTAGCTAGTTCTAGTTTTCTTCCTCAAACTGTTGTGAAAGAGAAAGTATAGAAACGAGTGACACAGGTATTTTACAGGCCAGATGTCATGTCCTCTGTGATACCCAAACAAAAGTCTCTTCCTATGTTCATCCACCATCTGATTCCAGGGAGAAGGGGAAGCATTGTTCCCTTTATTCCAATATCCAAACACACACTACCTGGGCGAGAAAGTTCAAGACAATACATGCAAGAAATCACTCAGTGTAACCACTACCAGACTAGCTACCGTGTAATTACCCACTATCATCAACCACAGTATCTCCGTATTAGTTTGCCTCTACAACCCATGATCACAGGCTATGACCCGTACTTCGAGCCGTACCAGTAAGTACGGCTCCTTGAATATGGCCCACACTTCTCAGTATGGTCTGCCATCACGGGACGTAATCATAAGCATGGCCCACACTCACGGGTACAACAGGTGTTCTCCAGTGGTCGAACTAAGAAAAAAGCAGTGGGGGGGGGAGAACATCGAGGCGCCGAGACTTTGATGCCGTGTATTACATGTGGCACACAACTGCAGTGGTGGGGAATCCCCCTGTCCTCCCGGAAATTTGAGCAATGGTGTTCTCCAGTACCTCTACAGAGTACGGACTAATACGTTAGCAATCACGTTTACTCAGTATCACATCCGCACTGTAATGTTAACAAATTTGCTGTAAACTGCACACACACGAACACGCTTCCGTTTAAAGGCTGCTTTTTTCAGGTGGTTTCTCTTTGGCTCTCCCTCTACATTTGCTCCAGAAGGGAATCTCTGGGGTTTAGTGAAATGGCTTTTCTACGGCTGGATGTGACTGTCCTTCTCGCCACCCGATCATCAGAGAACCATCCAAACATAGAAGCAGTGAAGGGAACACAAAACCACAAACCTAACCAGTGACCTCACTCATCCTTCTTCATCCACAGCCAGACGTCATGTGGAAAGGGCATTGTTCCCTTTATGCCAGCTCTACAGAACTGTGAAGTCAAGACCAGCAGTGCCAAGACCAAGACCAGCTCTCCCGAGACCAAGACCAAGACCAAAACAAGTCCTTCAAGACCAAGACCAGCAAATGAAACATAAAACAAATCCACACTGCTCACAATAACAGTTAAAGTTTCATGAACGTTGTAAAACAACCATCACAAGTCTGTTATAGAGTTCACGATCGGAATGAAATTGAGTGAAGTTCATAAAAATTGCAGTCTTTGTTATTAACTTGTGCAAAAAATATAATAATTATACGATCCATACGTGCTAACTAATTATTAATCGGTCTCGAAAACAGCGAAGACTGATCCTTCGATACCGAGACACAAGTGCCAAGACCGCAAAATTCAGGTCTTGAGTGGTCTCAAGACCAAGACCGCAGTCTCAAGGATTACATCTATGCCATGAAGCCATGAACTGCAATAAACTGTAAATGAAAGACGTAAGGGAATGCAATCAGAACCATGCAATCAAAACATGCCAAACTCACCAACACAAGACTAACAGCAGCCTTGGTTACATCCACATTACCAAAGCCAGTCTTTGTGTCGGCTAAACTCTGTCAACATCACACATGGCACATGATCACATCATAAAAATTCAACCGACGACAAACAGACAAACTGAGGCAACAACATAACCTCCTTGGAGAATGTAATAAGGACAATCATAACTTCACTGGAATTTAAATAATGAAAAATAAATTAGCCCCGTATGGGACTGACGGTCAACTAACTCTTCACAACTGACGTTTCTACCAACATCAAAGTCATGTGACACAAAAACTAGGCAAATATCGAAAATCCTTCCTGATCAAATTTAGATATTGTGCAGTAGTTTAAGAATCCGTGGTCAGTTGCCAGCTCCCATTATAAATGGGGGAGGAGATAGCTTTTGAAAATGGCAGGATTTCCAACTTTGAAGAGCTCATGACCTTGACCTTGAATCGGGTCACACGCATACAGTCGTGCATCATTCATCGACTTCTATCTACACGCCAAATTTCATTGATATCAAAGAAACTTTTGTGGACAGACGGACATACGTATGTACGCACAAACAAACAAATGGACATTAGAGACCGGCTTCATTAGGTCGACTCATTTCCAGGCTAAATCTGTAGAAGGCATCTAAACCTGGCTTTAGTTTTTAGGTCGCATCACCTGTGTGTTACAGTATCTTTCGGTTTGCTGATGCATGTGTGCTTATGTTGTGCTCGGTTTAGTTTCTTGAGTACCAAGCTAAGTGACTGGCTGGAACAAACATCTGGGAAATCTCTCATTTTTGTGACAAATGGAATGGTCCGATAGCGTAATAATACAGCTGACGAGTGCCTTGACAGAGAGAACACGCTACAGTCACAGTGTGCTGATGACAATACTGCTTAAACAATATCAAACGTTTCACCTTGAGTGCATAAAGGACAGCTGTGAAGATATTAATCTGAATGGCTTGCTGGCGTGAAGCCTTTGCTTGCTTTATACACTCGCCAAAGTGCTCCAGCATCTGCAGTCGATGCTTATGTGCAACGTGTGGGAACACCAAGCCATACAGTCGGACCGAGCTGTCGATAACGGCAACGCCGAGTGGCAGAGGACCAGAAACCGGCTCGCCCTGAAACGGTTGACAGTACGGATGTAAACCAATACAACATGTACACTGGTAATCCAAACCCATCATCGTTTATTTTGTACAACAACAATAAATGCTAGGTGAAAACCAGAATACAACACAATTGCAATTAAAATTCGATAAAGCTAAAGATACATCACAGTCAGCGCTGTCAGAATTTTTATACACAATATAGAATTCAACAGTTACGAAACCGTTCCAGTTTTAGATAGAAAACTTCGTATTTATTTGTGCAAAACAGTTAAAAAACGGATAAAATGTTATCACTGTTACTGTGTATGTACTGGCCGAGTCGGAGTAAAGGAAGTGCAATGCCAGGAGCCAGTTAGCTGGCAAATCAAGAAAGGAAGAGAAACAGTGATTTTTACCTCACTGGACCTCTGAGTTCTCGTCAGTGCTTTAACACTGTTGCCCGGGTGACATGAGAGGCACCCAGCCCTGTGCCATTTATACCCAAATTTCTCTTTCAAGTGAAAAATGAAAACCGAGGGGGAAATGACTTAACTCAAATTCAATTCAAAACATCCATTAAAACGCAGGTGTGAACATGTGTTACAATTATTACTGGCCCGCCTACACATAGTGTAGGGGGCAAGACTAGTAATGGTGTCTGTCGTCGTTTGTAATACTCCATGAAGGCGCATATGCAACGTAACTCAACAGGGGCAGCATGCGATGGCGGGCCAGTAGTGTGTTACGTCCCATTAGGGCGACACCTTGTTATAAGCAAAAACGTTGTCCGTGTAGTTCATTGTTACAAGCAACGAACTACATAGACAATGTTCTTCATATGATGTAACAATGAATACTGGAAGGACAGTAGTCATGAACAAAGCTGGCAAACTTACTGGCTGGCAGTGTAGGTAGAGAGATGCAGGATCGTGTTCCAATGCACCAGAACCAGATGCACTGTTTGGCTGCAACTATACACACAGCATCAACCAACCATCATGGGCTATGATACAGACTACTTGAAAACACATAAAGCAAAATTTCAATGTAATTAAAAGATGGACTTCCATACCCTAGCCTTCACCACCTCGACGGCCTGCTGTGACCCTGACCTTTGACCTACAAATTCTAACAGCGTCATCAGTAGGGGCTAGTGGTCATTCCCTGTAAGTTTCATCAAGATTGCTCAAGCCGTTCATGAGATATCACAGTAACAATCTGTCCTGACAAATGAACAGACAAACAAACATGGTGTCAGACAGCCGGAAAACATAACGCATTTGGCGGAACTGTTGAAGGCATAAAAAATGCACAACATGCCACTTCAGTGACATATAAATAAACACACTGTATCGCAACAAAAACAAATATTCATCCACAACAAAATATACTATAATATACTACACTATACTATAACACAAAATAAACATTAATAACTAAAACCAGTTTTGGTCGACTCTTACGATCTCCGGCCTGGAAACAGAATGGGCCTATTCTTAAGGAAGTAAATAATTAAGGAAGTGAGTAAATAAGAAAGGAAGTAAAAACGGAAGTTAAGTAAGTAAACAATTTATACAGTGCTGGAAGACTTTGCCAAAGAAGACAAACTGGAGAAGGATAAGAGCTACAGCTTCATCAGCCACGTGCCAGTGATGATGACCGCATGGTAATGAAGTGTAAAGGTGAAAACCTGGTCCTCGATGGTCTTGTGGTCAGTCTCCTGCAGCCACGTGCCAAGTATGATAGAATCATCGGTGTGACAGAGAGATCGTAGTAGTGACGTGGTCGTGTTGGCAGGATTGTCAGTCAGCGTGAACTCAGCAACGAGCTCACGAAGCAGAGCACTAAATGCACCTGCAAAGTACACAACGATAGTGATCACAACGACAATAGCATTTGAGATGTCAGCAATGACAGCAGTTGTTAGTCAAATAATGAATCAGCACATGCATTATTACTGGCCCGCCTAAACATAGTGTAGGAGGGCCAGACTAGTAATGGTCACTGTCATCTGTCTTTGTCTGTAACATTCCACGGCGGGCCTGCAGGTGGCTTAAACGCGCAGGCCAGGCGATGACGTCATGCCGCCCCCGGTCTAATTTTAGCTCCACGGTAACACTGCATGGCGGGCCAGTAGTGTCACATCCCATTAGGTCAACACCTTATTACACAATGGTTATTACACTCCACACAGGCCAGATAATGACGGCTGAAATTTACTGAAAATAATAGAGATCAAAGACAATAGCTGAGACTGGACAGTTACATACTTGTATGCAATAACCAAGATATACAAGCAATCAAGATTTCTGTAGCTGTAAAATTTCAGATGTAAAAATGGTGCAAACCTCCCAGATGTATAATAAAAATAAACATTATATACAACACAGTAAACTACACAAATTTATCTGCATTGGTCTTTTCTGCAGCAAGGCAGCAATTATTTTCACTGGATGCCCTTATTAACGAATTACACTGTATTTGTTAACAAAACGACAGCATGGAAATGGAGGCTAAATACCTTCGTACGTTTCAGGTGGCAGCAGCGCAAGTACATCATACAGACGCAAACGAACTGTGGCGGCACTCGCCTTCAAGTGAGCTCCGTATGTCTTCACAATGGTGGTAACTCTAGCACACATCAACAGAATGTTACAGACGTACAGCCATCGCACAACTGTGAATGTAAAACCAAAGTAATGTCTCAACACACGTGACCCTTGAAGCTTTTCAGTGTGAACAATGGCAAATATGTAAACAAGTATCCAAAGTGATTTTTCCAAAGTGATTTGGCAAGCGGCCGCATTGCCATCTTATCACCTCTCTAGGCAGCAAACGCATTCGTCTGCTACGTGGGCTGAGCAGGCACATTAGCCCATGGTGGGAGGTAAACAAAAGCGCAATGCACTCATGCGTAGGTACGTTACAATGGCCGGCACATTCCCCTCAAAAATGCCCGTTACCATGGGGAATCTGGACCCCATCTATCACACAGTTCCTTGGACTCGCAAGAGTCAAACCCCAATATGGCATCACCGTTGGTTCAGCCATTTTTGCACAGCACATCACGTGACAACACACAGACACACAAATGATGGCCTAATAAATAAAAATAAACACAAAAACCTTCAGTAAAATTTGTTATCCACACAGCAATAGTCGGTAGCAAGCAGCAGGCAAATGCAGCACAGACATTAAGTACAAAGCTATGAGAGAAAAAAACAGAAAAACACTGCAATGCAAAGCATAATATGCCTCTCATGCAACAGTACAAATGGGAAGATCACATGAACTCAGGACAAAGGCTGAGTTACACACTGGCCAGTAACAAGTTTGGTGATGACTGGATAAAACAGACAGTGCCAATTTGGTAGAGTTTTGACAACAGGCCATAACTCCAGAGCAGTTGAAGTCACACGGCTCGCTATTGAACTTGGCTGAAACTTTATGCCTGTGAACAGAACACTTAGACCATGCTCGGCAAAAACCTGACAAAAACTACATAGCTATGTCAGCAAACAACGTCTGTGGATGCCCATGCCATATGTGTTATGATAACATATCTTATCTCAAGATAGCTAAAAATAGTAATAAAAACTCATGTAGAGAATGAGAAAACCGACTGGATGGTCATTGTAAGTGCACATTCTAGTGACGGCAGCAGGCGTCTTGTGACATCTTCAGTCACAAGCTCCGGGCAGTGCAGTACAAAGCTCTGCATTGCTGCAACAATGTAACACGTTCCATCAATATGCATCTACACCGCAACAGTGACAAATAATACAACAGAGTAAGCAGGCAAAAGGCTTCGAATGCAGCAAACATCACCGAGATCACAGACAGGCTACAATTTACAAGAGCTCAGTAACTCAGTCATGCTGTATGTGCCAGGAACAAGTTAGTTAGTTGGAGTTTAACTTCCCCTTTCAGCACAAATATGGCTATATCAGAGATAAAAGGTCAGGGGTGGAGAGCTATTCCTACCCAGTGAAGGAAGGCCAGCGATATATTAACCTCAACCCTGGCCGCCTTTTTGTTCAGCAGCCACCCAAAAAGGAAAAGGGATCAAGATGCTCGTTTAAATTATTATGCCAGCGCCTACAACGGGGGAAGACAACTATTGCACCGCAAGACTAAACCAAATACAACAAAACACCAGAATAAATCTTAAGCAAGCAATACAGATAACACAAAATGAACGGAACAACTAAATCCAGGTTTGGTCGCCTCCTACGACCTCCGGTCTGGAAATGGTGTGGGACTATTCTGGTAGAAAGGGAAGGGATGAACAAAAGAAGAAAATAGGTAAAGCGAATAAGAAAAGGAAAACGGGAAAAGTAAAAAAAGCAAAAGATGAGAAAGTGAATGGACAAGGGAGGAAAAGGAAGGAAAGGGGGTACCCAGCCCCACGCCTGTCTGCATTATCCTGCAGAGATGTGGAGATGCAAGCAAATCACTATGTCAAGTCTGCAGTCTTTAGAGACGAGTCTCAAGTAAATCTCTAATTTTTCATGCCAACTCTTAAGTTGTAAGTCACTGGAGGCAAGTCTCTATGGAAAACATCTATTAAGTTGTATTTCACAGATGCAAAACACAGAAAAAATTGGCATTCAAAATAAAACCATAAACTGTCGGTGAGACATGGACGAACTGTGACTAACCTCCAAGGGCACCAGCACGGCCCTCGAGGGTGACTTGCCATGTAAACGCATCACCACGAGCCTTCTCGGACTCCAGCTCTTTCGCTGAACGAGGAAATGCGTTTCTCCATAGCAACAACATCCTCGGCAGATGCACCTTTACTACCGATAGTCCTGAAAACACAGCTACCTGAATAATGTCTGTAAAAGAAGCCCGAGTCATAACTGCACATCGTGCCTAAAGTACGGTGTTTCTAGTGGCCACAACAAAACCAATGTTACAACACAGCAGTGCAACTTTGCTACAAGAATAAGAAGAGTCAATTGACTCTGATCATGCCTTCTTAGGGGTCATTTGTTATCCTTTTACTAGTAATGGCTATGGTCAACCTATGCACCAAATCTGAGGACTACAGCTTCACCCATTCCAAAGACAGGAACTACCTCAATTCTAAGTTTTAACAGTCATTTAGCAGGTAAACCTGAGTGGGCCAATTGCTCTACTGTCTCTCTTCTTCAACCAGTACTAGAACTGAATATTTGGGGACAATCGGTATTTTTTACAAAACGGATGCCTTCCTGTCATCAGTGTCAAATCACTAAATGAAGCTCAAATCTCTCAGCCAAACAGGGGACAATTACCCCCTGTCCTCATCCTTTCTTCATCCATCTCCAAATTCCTGAGGGAAGGGGGATTGCTCCATTTATGCCGGTTTCTCTAATGCCAGTACCCAAGTTGGATTAATGAATATATCCCATTACAGTACTAGACAGCATTACTGTGGACGCGTCAGCAAGCTACCAGTACTGACCGAGTGTCATCAGAGCTCCAAGAAGCAGCCAGCCAGACTGTGTTCTCTGCAGAGACAGTCGACTGTTCTGACTCGCTGTGCGCAGCAGCTCCTCGGCAATCGCAAATATTTGCTGTAAGTACATCAAAACGCACATCCTGTCTGTTTACTTGCAATTTCTTTGTGCTCGGCAGAAAAATGTTTACCGACTACTACTTTCCGTTTCTGTTTAACCTCCCTTCTTTACCATGGATACTCCAGCTTAAGCCAAAACAGAATATGTAGTAATAACAGGACACAGTTTTTTACAGGCGAGACGTCCTTATTGTCATTAGATCAACAGTATTAAGGAACAAAATAAAGGAGTCTGCTGAACCGAGTCGTTTGGAGGCCGCATGCCCTGCCTGGGAATGCAGAAAAAAGCACGCAGATATATAACAATATCTATACTGCGAAGATGCCGGGCGGAGCGGAGCTTATGACAGGGCAGACAAGTGGCAAGTGCAAAGTGCAAGACCAGAATGGAGTGGAGTAAAATATTAAGACCATTAAAACCATAAACAACAAGTGGTCAAAGAATTTTGACAAAAAGCCCATCGCATGGGGGCAGATTTTTCACGGGAAAAGTTAATGTGATAACAGACAGTTGGCAGCAATGCAGTCACCTGCAGCAGTTGCGCCGATGCCGTTAATGAATTTTTTGCTACGTAAAACCACAGCAGTGACTCACAATGCTCTTCAATAAGCCGGACAACTCTTAGAAATTGCCCCTTCCCCTCCGGATATCTGGACCCCTATCTAATACGTGGTTCTTTGGACCCAACCGAGTCACCCACCCAAACGGCATCTTGATTGGTTCAGCCCTTTTTGCACAACTCACGAATGTGACGAACAGACACACAGACCACACTACTCCGTCTGTAGCAATAGGCTGCATCTAGTCTTTGCTGCAATACGACCTAATAATGGTAAACGAAGTGAGGTATCAGTGACAACAAAGTACTGGCTACTGTGCTGTAAAACTAACTAAAGAGTTACTTCAACATTTGCCACTTAGCCACAGCTTGATTAATTCTCTTCAGTCTCAATATATAAGCCTCGAAAGGTCCAATCGACAACCACATGCTCTTTATCTGCCCCAGGATTTCACACGAACAGTTATTGCAACATTCATGTTTTTAATTTTTCAAAAGCTAAGTAGCCAGAATGACAGTGGTTACACTGAGACTGATGAAATGTCATACTGGCTTATACGGGTGAAATAGAATCATGGCTGTAAAACACATTCCTTGCCGTTCACCAGCAGACAATGAATTACGACAGTAAAGAACAAACTGTCAAATATGCACAGAACACACAGCTCTAATGTGAGTGACAAGAATGCATGCAGCTGACCTTGCCCTTGACATGCGGAATGCCGAGCGTCGTCTCACTGACACCACCAAGCAGTGCCGCAAGTGCAAAACTGTACCCGGAGATGGCTTCCGTTGAAGACTTGAGTCGCTGCATGCGAGTCACACATCGTTCAATGAAGATTGTCATTTGCGACGGAAGCGCAACGGCGATGCTGCGCAGACACCATGCTGCTGAAAGCCGAGCTGCAGGTGATGGGTGTATTAGGACAGACACCACTGGCTCCACTATACCTAAACAACCAGATTCAGCATTTGGCATCTGTTACAACAATGAGATAGCAATATTACCTACCTCAACTTTAACAGTTGTGTTCCAGTTGAACCCATGTTAGCCAATTATCCACGGCTTTTCCTAAAACCTCTCAAGACACGTGGCACAGGGGCATGACGTCCTTCTTGTCAGCCAACCAACAGTGTAAAAGCACTAAATAGAAACAAAGCACTGGCCCTAACCAGTAGCCAGTGCCAGGCTCTTCAGTTCCAGTACCATAATGTGATAGCAATTATGTGATGACTAAAGAATGGCAGAAGATAAATTGAGGTTACAAAACCAAGCCATTAAGAAATTCCATCTGTATGTATGGCGCACAGCTGCCAATGCTAATCCAATCCACTCTCGGTGGCAAGATTTCCACCGGCTAGAGCTGTCTGTCAGGCCCCATTATTATGCAAAAGAGTTAAATCAGCAGCTTCATCGATTGCCAATTTGCTAAAAACTTGCCTGCAAGATAACAGCAACATGATCCATGAACACACTAACTTACATGCCTCAGTGCATCCTGCATGCACATGACAATCAACTGACAAACTGAGGCTGCCTGTATTGTGGATAGCACTACCACGGCTAGCAAAAACGTTTTGTATTAGCACTCCTTCAGTATGGAATTGGCACACAACTGCCGACTTGCCAAACTGACACTTCTAGCCATATTTTAACAAGAGACTCAGCTGTCGCAAAGAGTTGCACTATGCTCCGTGTCGGTTAAAAAACTTGTCAACTGCTGAATAACTTGTATTAGATATGAAACTAAATTTGTGACCGCTTGCAATAGGCAAATGACCTTGAAGATCACTCAAGGTTATCACAAATGGTGCTGTTTGATAGGTCATATCATATCCTGTTGAATAAATGGTTTAAATCATATTGCAGCAATAAGCCAGATTGAAACAAAGATACAATACACAAACACAGTACAAAATGTCCAATAAAGTACACCAAACATTAAAAAATTAAAATGTACGATTAAAACAAAGATATACAATACAGAATCGTAGTCATAGTGCGCCTGTCACTCACGATATACAGTTACTTAGTTGACTAGATACTGACTAGGCCCAGGCCTATGTGAAATTTTTCAAACAGTAGGGGAGGAAAGATTTGTAGAACTTATTTGTGTGCCGTTGTGCGAGCTCTGAATAAAGAAAAGGGTTGAGAATTTCTCAGGCTATGGATAGTGTCCTTATCCTGTTAGTGGTCTGCAGTAACAATGTCTCCATTATGCACTGTTTACAAGATATTGCCACTTTTCAGCATACATGAATGCTTGTGACCTTGAGGAGTCCTTCAGCCTCATTGACAGGTTGCTTGGTTGGTTGCAGTTTAACGGCGCTTTCAACACAATGTAGGTCATATCGCGCCTTTAAGGTAAGATTATATTAGAAATATTAACATTTAGTGAGTATTAATT
>Ga0209780_1003079_pt1 | contig 12243 bp, 9 predicted proteins | sample WorMetexBAHAMAS2_FD_187384 | JGI IMG/M metagenome (GOLD analysis project Ga0209780, IMG submission 187384) | Marine gutless worms symbiont microbial communities from Max Planck institute for Marine Microbiology, Germany - Inanidrilus exumae... | ecosystem: Host-associated > Annelida > Digestive... | reverse complement strand
ATTATCCACTGCACTATGTTCCGTGCACTTTTATTTTTGCATTCTCATTTTTATTTTTAATTTCATCACAGTCTTTATTAGAGTTCTATTCTTTTATCGTTGTCTAGATCTAATTGTGTATATTGTTACTGTTATCATTGTATTGTATTTATCTATTCAGCTGCAAAGCTGCCAGTCTGTTTGATTAAACTTACTTACTTTACTTACCGTATATCCATTTCGTCCATTACCAAGACCGTTTCTTCTGCGCAACTCGGTTTTTATTTATTTTTATTTAATGTTACGTAACAAAGGGTCAGTAGGAATCGTATAAGCTGCATCACTTCAATTCAACTGATGTATACAATGATAGCATTCAGGTGATACACATATACAACAGTGCTCAATACAAAGGACACAATAAAAACAAAACTAAAATTTTTTGGTAGTCTTTCCTTATTTTTCATTTTTGATTTTTTAAAATGAAAATCTTTATTCACCATATAATAATGGTAGACAAACATACAATAATAATTACTATAAAGCAATGTTAAGAAAAAATTCGTTGCTGATCATCTGCTATGTTAAGCGACCCTGTACTCAAGTAAGCAGTGTTAAGCAATAAATAAATAACATCAACATCAACATAGAGCAAATGCAGAACAACTATTCCTATCTTTCCTATCTACATCATAATATCAATCGGTGATAGTAATAACTATAATTACTTCACACCAATCGGTAAATTCAATTTATATAATACAAAACAACCCGGCATGTTACGGCATTCCATTATTTTCATGTTGAAGTTTTCTTTTCTACGTTGAAGATGTTCGCTGGGTAACTGAAATGCAAAAGAATTACGACGTTCGTTAATCGTGTCAATATTAGATGGTTTAAATAATTTCATTAGAAGTCTATTATTACTATTATTATTATTATTATTATTATTTAATTCAACAACAGGCTCGAAGCCCATGAATGCAAACACAATAGACATAAAACATACAAGAACATACTAAAATACTAAAAATACTGGTGCGCCAACTCCTAAAAAGTGGCGATAGCATGCGTATATCGGACAATAAAAAAGTCTGCACAAGAACATTATCACAATTCTTAAGATTGCACCACAAAGAGTAAATACTTTTACGAATAACAGCCGAGAATGAAGGAATATTATGAAGTACAAATAGGCGTGAAGCACTGCACCATCTGGGTTCATTGAGCAAGAATCTAAATGCATCATTATAGGCAACACGGAATTTATTAAGTGAATATTGAAACATAGAGCACCACAGTGAACAGCCATAGATCGGTGTACAGAAGGCTTTAAACAACAAAAGCTTTGTGCACAAAGAACTCGAAGAAAATTTACGTACTACATGCACCATTAGCCCTAGCATAAAGCGACCTTGTTTGTCTCATAATATCAGCATCATCAGTCTACCTCGAGTTAATAACATGTCCTAAATGCCGGTACCGTGCGCTAGATGAAGCTGGCTCTTCGTCAGCTTTTCAGCGCTCGTTAATATATCGTATCGTATCGTATCGTATCGTATCAAATCGTACAGTATACGATACGATATATTTACGTGCGCTGAAAAGTTGACGATATGTCCAGCTTAGTCTAGCGCACGGCACAAAAACAAAAAATTACAAAAAAAACTAAAAACAAAAACCGATTAGCTCAGAAGAAACGGTGCGGGCAAAAGTCGGTGAAGGCGTGAAGGAAACGAAGGAAAAATCGTCGAAGATGACCACAAAGCGTGCATGTGGTACAAACAACAAATGTAGACTGTCAATAACTGTAGACGGCCCAAGTGAACCTGTACTTTCTACCGTTAAGCAGAAGTGCTACTGCATGGTCTGTAGGGTGTCAAATGTAGCCTACTATTGCGACGGCAGCGTCACTTACAGCAAGGTAGGCCTAATTGCTGGCAGTTTCGACAATTGACGTCATATACGCACTATTCGCAAGGCACGCCACACGCCACAGCCCGCTGAACACAATAGCGCATTCCTAGCTCGCTAACGTGTGAAAACAGGTGTCTGCGCAATTACGATACTATTGACGAACGGTCTGCACCTGTACAGGTGAATGAATTGAAATCTTTCCCCAGCGTAGCCTCAGTCTACGACTTTATGCCGTTAACAGGATGCAACGACTACCATCAGTGTTGGCTGTAAGTCAGTATGTGTTCCACGCACTGCTACTCCAGAACCAGAAGAGAAACCCAGTGCAACATCGGGATACATGGCTGTTCCCAAAGTTTTGACCCATGTGCCCTTTTCTTCATATATTAGAATGTCATTCACCCTTCCCAGGATTGTCTGACTCGAAAGATGCATTCTGGAACGTGTAGATCATCTCTCTTATGCGCTATCCGGGATTTGGAATCAGCACAGTGGTGATATTTCAGCCCGGCTATAGACAACGAGTAGATTTACATCAGCTAAATCTGTTAAACAACAGTTTCAGTCTGCACATCTGTGGCTCAACTCCCACCCGAAACCCCAAAATCCCTCTTGGGGAAATTTTCCCAGGTTGGGAACCCCTGGCCTTGACCATGGTCTCGTGGTAAATTGTCGTCTCACTTCTTGACGCGCGAAGAGCAGTCAGCGACCGTCGGACTGATGGGCGTTACGGTCCTCTGTTGACTGTGCGCGTTGGGAGGTAAAAACGTCAAAAGTGGGGTGGACGCTTACTGGACAACTTGCGGACTCGCGGCTTCCGCCTCTACCAGTAGCTGTTTGTTCAGTAGGTTGGGTATTATCGCCAGCAAATAAACACGAAGACGCAAATAAGTAGGCCTATACTTCCGCAAAACCTACAAAAGTTTCAAAAGCGATAGTTATTTTAAACATATTTATGAGATCAGCGATCCGGGTGGACAACGGGCAGAGTGAAAATGGCCCTTGGGTGTGGGGAGAGGTCTCCCATCCCCTCTATCGACTGAGTATGGGGAATATAGGCAAGTCATATCTTCAAAAAGGTGACTTGTCAGCATACGTTGACGTTGAGACTGCAAATTATAGCTGTCGGCGGATTTTAGCCGCGAAATTAAAAATGAATGTAACTGCCATCCGTCAATCGCGATATCGATTTGCGGTAAGTCGATAACGCGATTAGTGGATTGGCGGAACACGCATATGGCACAAATGCTGACAATGCTGGTTGGAGCAATATAGCACCTAGCAATAGCAAGTTGGCACAGAACTAACGAGGCAACTTGAGTTCGCATTTACCGAAAACGGACCGTAGTTCTTTACGATTAAATACATTTACGACATTCGACCATTTTGGCGGCATGTCGGCAGTTATCGAGAAGGAATACAAACAGCCGTTTGTCTCAGGGCAGCAGGAGGTAACCGCCGCCATCTGGCCATATACATGCACCGCCACTGCTGCGCAGACAGAATATATACCTACAGAGATCCATTTTATCAAGCAATAAATCGCTCACCGTTCACTGCTATAGCGTTCAAAGTAAAGCGTTGAATTACTGTGAAGTCTTCTCAGGGCTATTCAAGGGCACGTCAAGGCTCGTAACTTACGCACCAAACCGCAAGCTTAACAAGGCAATCGAAGATATCAGACCTCGCCCGCGGTGTGCAATCGCACTCTTAACTCTATATATTTCCTTAACACAAGTCCCATTAACGCTTAATTGACTTCGCTTTCATACGTACTTGCATCAATATATATTTGTTTCTCCGCCAACGTACACCGTCACCATGGTAACGATAGCAACGGCGACTTTCTTTTCGGTAATTCTTCCCATTAATCGTCAAATTTCTCCGTTCCTCTTTTAGTTCAGTTTGCGAGTAATTTCTAAATAGCCAAAATTATGCCCTTCAATATTCGGAAATTGAATTCTGACATACTTTACGGTAAATAAGTAAATTCAAGCCAAATCGGTCCTTCGTAACGAAATTCATACCGCTATACGGCCCATACAATGCACTGTCAATGGGAAGAAAAACCCCAAAAGTGCCCCTTCCTCTTGGGATTTCGTCACCCCGCCGGCAAAGGACCGAGCCACGGCCATAGGCAACATGCAAAAAATTGGTAAAGATCACGCATGTGGTTCGAGAAATCAGATATCCTCCTCGCGGACAGACAGACAGACAGACACACACACACACACACACACACAGAGTGGTGCTCATTACAATTACTTCGCAACCGCTCTCGCGGGTGAAGTAACAACTGTATGTCAATGTCATGCTCTTATACTGATTCTCATGCGAATCTGTAAATTCGATTCAAACCTTAGAAGTTACGTTACGTGATAGGATAAACCCATGCCGTTTTTTTACCGCGCGACGCAATACAGTGAATTCGCAAAGCGCAATACATGCCACGGAAACGTGTGTGTTCGTCTGTGCGTCTGTCACACATGTGTGTTGTGTGGACACCGCAGAGACTATCATCAATCGATCAACAGTGAATTGAGTTTTCGCACACAAAACATGAAACTGATACGTTTATGGGATCTCCCGCATCGAATATATTAAATGGAAGGGTTGTACCCATTTTGGCAAACGTTTTTGGGTCATTGGGCTAGTGAGGGCTCCGGGGCTCTAAAATAGGGCCTGTTCCGTGTCCAGGCCTGCAGACATATAAAAGGCGACAAAATTTGGGTTCATTTTTGTTTATTTTGTACTGTTGTCTTGAAATGATTTATTTTGAACCCAGTCGGAAGCACAACCTTAGGTTAAAACTCAATACTTTGGGTTACTGGTAAAAGTTCGATCGTCAGATAATGTTACGCAGCTATACGAACGCGCAAATGTATAACATGTCCTCGACAAAAACTAATTTCTTCCGAACGCAAACTTTTTCTCTCCTCTGAGCACCTTCTACCGATCCGTGTAATTATGCTAAAGACGGCTAAAGACTACTAAACACGACTAAAAACGTCAAAAGACAGCAAAAGAGCTGGGACAACACTTCGCACGACACATACGACCAGGACCAGCTATTCAGAAGTGCGTCTTCGAACCGCTTCAGCAAAATCAGTGGCGGCGATGACGCTGAAACAACAACGCATGCGAGTCATTGAACCATGTGCTGAAGCTGGTTGTCGACTGGCGACCCAGGAGACTTCCGGATCTTGTGGAGTGCCTCCATAAAGTCGTCGCGACGCAGATGGCGGACCTACGGCACGCACTCCACAGTGAGAGCAACTTCGAAGTCTCGTCGACTTTCGGCAAATACGTGGTTGCCGATTCAGTGTGGCGAAGTCTTCAGCTGCCTTTAGCCGTCTTTAGTCTTGTCTTTAGTCGTCTTTAGCCGTCTTTAGCATAATTACACGGACCCCCTTCTACCGGTATAGTTATTCAGCTTGAGAGCTTGCCTTTTCGATAACCGTTTTACAGCTGCTGGCCGCCGAGTTTAATCCATTGTAGTTCAGTAGTCATAAAATAGCTACACTAATTCAGAGATTTCACGCCAGGCTGGCTAACCGACCGTTTTTAGTTTTTGATTTTCGGGCACTCTGGCGCTCACGGTTGAGCGCCAGAGTGGCAAAAGTGAAAAAACCTTAAAAAAGGTTGGTTATAGCGTGGCACTGAATCCCTTAGTCACTGTCCCCATTTTGGAACTCCGGGCAAAAATAGATTAATAATCGCGATACAAAAACATGTAAGTAATCAGTGATGAACTCACTGACTGCTCGATATCGTTCTCTCTGTTCATAGACGAGTCAGCTATCCTCATTTCGTTGTGACGCATATTGTCTTCGCTGGTACGAGGCTCCACAGAACGACCGTCAACGGCATCGGTGGCTCGGTTCGTCGTTGGACGTCGTCTCGGCGTTTCCACGGCGTCTTCCGACGTCGTCGACAGCGGAGGATGATCTTCGCCGGAAGCGACGACGACGAGGAAGATGAAGATCACCAGCGTCGGCGAGATGGCGTGCCGGTGGCCGTCGCGTCGACGAAGGCCCGACCGGCGACCGGATGTCGTCGGCGCCCGCTCGCGGTCCCTGCCGTCCACTGCGTGTCCGATGACCCGGCGTCTGTCGCCGTGACGCATGCTAGCCGGCATCACACCGAAGGACCTTCGTGGAACCGCCGGCTTCCGATTCCGAAGCGCAGTGGATCGCTATCATGTCGTCGGCCAAGCCACGTACACTATACGACTGACTCGAGAGCGCACTTCGACGGCGACAAAACCAGTCGCTGCAACTTTCTCTCTTCGTGGACAGCAGATCCAGAGATGCACTTGCGGCTACCAACTGCACGTCGCGGCGTACTCTGCTCGGTCTTCTTGGGTGCTACGCCGATCAACGCGCCCGAATTGCTCGCTGTACACGCATCGCACGCTCGCGTAGACGTAACTGTCTCGCAGGCCGCGCGACACGAGCAGCGGTTCGCAGTGTTATTTTCGACAGCCATACATGCATATCTGATTTCGTTCACTTCGTTTCGTGTGCGACGGTGTTATGTGCCACTATAGCTGTGACTGCGATTACTGGAAAATTCGCAGATCAGGACTATCTGATGCTGTTTGCAAATTCTTATTACGCTGGCGGCGTCTAGCAGAAAGCATAATGCGTCCGTCCGTCCGTCTATCCGTCTGTCTGTCCCATCGGCATACTCATCTGGGGCAGCATGCGACGTGGCCAGCATACATTTCGGCCTGACAATAAGGAGCGCCGACATATTTGTACAGTTAGCATTTTATTAATATGTCACAGACGAAATCGTAAGATGAGATTTGCACAGTTAATATACACACTGGTAATTTAGTTTTGATCATCATTTAATTAATTCACCGAAAACTATTAATATTCGTAAAGAAATTCTCCCGAAAATCCCCTTCATTATAGCGACCGTTCGCTATGCCTTAGCCCATTTCTACAGCCATTTCTAATTATAGTCGTCACTCGGCACTGCAGACCCTTTCAAATCCTAATAGCACAGGAGCCGACTCCTGTATCGGAATAAAAGCCGCACGTCGATCGACCGAACGACGTTAAACACCAGTAACCGAAAGCATATTGGATGAGATTTGTCTTGCAATGCATATCACCCTTTCGCACTGCAGCGACTACACATGATCGACTGCTTCGTACTTCTTAAAGAGACGAACACAGGTTCGGGAACTCCTAAAACCGAAGCAACTGCATGAACCTGCAGTGAACGAAAGGGTTCCAAGACAAAATGAAAAGGGTGGGTTGGCCGAACGGCCTCCTAATTCGCTGTCGGGTTTACACGAACTACTGCTTCGGATTCCTCAGGATACGAAGGAGACTTCGGGAACTCTTGGAAGCGAAGCGACCGGACGGACTGGCAGTTGAACGAAGAGACCGTTCCTCCCTACCAAAAGCGGGATATACCGAACTTTTCCGAACGTCTGTCTTCGTTTGGTTCGCTCTCCGAACGCGAACGAAACCGAACGAACAGCCTTTCCGAAGGCTACCTAAATTTTTGCTGAAGGACACTTAAATTCTTTTAGCGAAAACTGAACTAGTCCGAACTAGTCCGAGCGATAATAACGAACTAGCCCGTACGACACCGAACGAGAAAACGAAGCACGAAGATTAGGCCTAAGCCTTCCCATTAATTTTGACGGACTGTATAACACATATTTTCCGAGCAGTTGTCCTAAATTATTAGTAGCCATAACTGTAGGCGATCTTTGCGAAAATGTAACGGCAGCGCGAGTAGCATATATAGGATGGTCAAGTGCAAAAGAAAGCTGTTGACATTCCGCTTGCGTTGTGCACGTTTGAGTGTAAACAGAGCAGTGCTGTGAAGGCCTGAATGCCTTGCTATATCTGTCTTGCAACCAAATTAAATAAAAATGCAAAAAAACAGATGAGCCATACCACCAATAAAAGATTTTTATTATTATTTATTATTAATTAACTTGCTCAAGTATTCATGACAACAAGCATATATGCGGAGGTAGGATCAGAAGCTGCTCTAATTTCTTCTATAGACGACTACACATCGAAAATACGTGTTTACAAGTTCGAAACATTTTGAAATATTTTGAAGACGGATAAAAATCAACATTAGCAATGGTAAGGCAAGATGCAGTCGGAGACGGCAGACTTGCCCCCGGTGCCGCCACCTGGCGAACTCAACGAAACATAGACCATTCGCGCTATTATTTTTGAAAGCATGACGTCATCTACAACACCGGAAGTACATAACGTATTGCACTGTCGACAGAGAATGACCGAGCCACCGCCATAGGTAACATGTAAATAAAATTTTGTGAAATTTAGACGCGTGGTTTTTGATATATGTGAGCGGACATATACAGACAGACAGACAGACATACAGACACGCTGATCGCAATACATTGCACCCATACTGGGTAATAAAGGCGTAATAAAAAGCAATAAAATCGTGCAAGCGTGTACAGTACTCATAGGCCTACAGAACTCGGTTCCTGTATACTCAGTATACAACGCGTTATAAGAAAACATAAAAACACACTCATTTAGAGTGACGCACAAAATAAACATGCTATAATTAGGGGTCTGAGAAATGTAAAAAACTGTAATAAGTCCCCAGTCTTGACGAACATTTTTAAAGAGTTATGACTTGGCGGCGCGACACTGTCTATATGTGGTTCATTCGTTGCCCGACAAAGACCGGTTTTTTTCAAGAACAAGTGCGCTTATATAGAACCTAACTGAAGATTTAATTGAGATGTTGGAGTCGAAGTTGCCAGCACACACTGAATCGTCTTCCTTGTCGGTCCAACTCAGTGTGGCATTGTTGATATTGACCACTGACCAATGAGTGACCGTTAGCGACATCGCTTCGCATCGTATATACTGATACAGAACGGCATGACTTCGCATTTGTCCTTTAGACAGACTTTTCTTTTGATACGATTATTTGAAACGATTATTCTCTATCACACCCGGCATAAAACCTACACCTCTTTTACAAATCCTAACCCTTCGTACACTGTAGTTATACTTCTTCCCGGACTGCCTTCACGGATTATTGCCCGGACCGTTTCTTCTGAGCTACACTGTTTTTGTTTTACTGTGTAGGTGGGCCACACTAGTAACGGTCGCTGGCGTTTGTCGTCGTCCGTCGTCTGTAACACCGGCAGATATGCAAGGTAACTCACTGGGGGCAGCACGCGACGGCGGGCCAGTAGTGTTACGTCCCGTTAGGGCGACACCTTGTTGTACTGAGCAATGGGACGATGTGAATTCCTTTTCGTTTAAAAATGCTGCTACGCTGGTAAACTACATTTGTGATCATGCTACAGTTTGTTCTATTTGTTTTCCAATTTTACTAGGTAATAGGCTTTATGCTGCGTTCACTATGTATTTATGTGATACAGATGTGAAACGTAGTACAGTGAGGCAGGCTGTTGATTCACTGGTAGCTTACAACAACTGCAAGACATTAATAGTAAAGGGTACATCCAGGTATGGCATTTGAAGCTATTGTGTTGCATGTGTCACCGCCCGTGCAAGTAACTTCATTAAGGCCAAGACACGTCACAGGCCGACAAGATGGGCCGACAAGACAGCACATTTTGTAGGCCCATGTTGGTTGGTATTGGCCCGAGTGTCGCGGGACCTGACATTGTCGGTCCGTCAAGGTTCATTTGACTTTATTTTTATCCATCGTTTTATGGCACTAAATAGCCAATAATGTATCTGCTGTGTCGTTAAGAAAGTACTCATTCATTCGCTCACCAGTCTCACCCTTTACCCGTCAACGAGGCTTGACAGCCGTCAACGGATATCAAAAGAAACAAAGATTATTTATTAATTGTTGTTAAGCTGGCTGCGTCTAGCGGAAAGCGCAATGTAACGGTCTGGCGTCCGTCCGTCCGTCTGTCTGTCCCGTCGGCACACACACCGTGATTTACTAGGGTGCAACATGCGACGCGGCCAGCGTATATTTCGGCCCGACAATAAAGACGACCGACATACTTTGTTTATTTTGTGACTGTGTGATTTTTGTCTTAATGTCGGCTGCAAACATAAAACAATGCAAAATGCCAAACTGTAGAGAAAAACGTCATTTGTATACTATCGCTAGCCTGTGTAGTTGTAAGTGACGCGAAATTTATTTTAAATAAATAAAATTTTACGAAGACATTTTATTTGCTATTCTATGTAGGCTGTCGGGCAACTGACGGCGCGCCATGTCGGCCCCACGTGTCGGCTGCGAAGAATGACGGCCGACATTGACGGCCGACAGTGTTAGCACGTGTGCCTCTTCCTTTAGTCTTGCACAACGTTGACCTAGCAGGCGCCCATTCCGTTTCAGACACGTCACACGAACTTTGCTGTATCATGCGCCGTTCAAATCAATCAGTTAACCAATCAGCTGTAGGCTCAGCTGTTGTTGCGGCGCTCGATCCGTGTCACTTGAAAATTTTTACCGAGCACTGCACTGTAGTGGTCTAGATAGCGCGGTCGGTCGGCTATGTGAGTCTGTGTGTGTACAACGAAATAATCTTTGACCTAGATATTTGGCACGCTAATTCATCTTGATCATATCTATAGTTGACGTTCGAAGACCAATATCGTCGGTCAAAGTTTACATTCACAGGAGAATGTTTTCTTACTGAAAAATGTAAGTAAAATTGGGAAGCCCAATCAAGGCACAGACCAACTGTGGGTAAAAAGCAGACTGGACTGGAATTGGAAACTATAACAAAGTGGTTGGTTCGACATCGAGTGAGGGTTATAGTTTCTAGTGTTAAGTTAATTTAGGCTACCGGACGGTCGACAACGAGACTACACTAGTATTTGTCAACTACTCAATATGCGTACCAAATCTGAGGAACACAGCTTCGCCAGTTCCTAAATTATCGCTAAGGTCCCAAAATTTAAAAAGGGAGATTTCGTAACCCTGAAAACGCCGCTCTGAGAATAATAATAATCATCAGATGATGGATACATGCGGTATGCACTTGCAGTAGTCAATCTCAGTCGCCCAATAGGTGCGGTCCTGATGGTTCAACGAACTCGGACTTCCGACCATCAGGGGCCCCAGTCCCCAGACCCAAGAAACACCACGGAAAAATGACAAACTGAACAAAATTCGCTCGAACAAACTCACCGAACGAAGAAATGTATGGAGTAGCGTTAACGCCTTCAAAGCCTTTTAGGTATTAATTTTGAAATATGCCTCTGCAACGTATTGCATTGACGGGCGTGCTTCAAGCTCGAAATTCAAAGCCATGGGTCCGGATCTCACTGCTAAAATCATTGCTAGTTCGCTACGCCACTTGTTACTCCTCTATGTGTTATTTACCACTGTCTAACTTTACCGGTTCCAAAGTCAGAGAAGGCATCCCAGACTCTTACAAGAAGCTCAGCTATCGCAGAGGGACCGCGCGACGCACTTTGTCAGTTAAAATCTCGTCAAATGCTGCACAGTTGTAAGAGAAATCACATTTGTAAACGTTTACCGTCACCTTGAACGTTAACCAATGATCTTGACCTCTGAACTTGATCTAGATAATGTAAAAATACAACTGCCAAATATCTACGTCAGAGGTCACCTAGTCAAAACATTATTGTCCTCACACATGCATAGACACACCGGACCAATTGCTCTGCCTGGACCACTAAAGCGGTCAGTAAATATCTAAGATTGACTGTGTCTGGAACTAACGACTCCATCGTTTATTCGTTCACGCCAAAATTTATGGTGCAATGCGTCAGCGACTCTGTCCTAAATGGAAACACTGCCCGACTACATCGTGCCATTTATCGCTGCCTGTTGCCGCACCCTTCAGACGGGCACCTGCTGTTGTTGATGCTGCAGCTGCTACCGTCACCGGCAGACGGCGCTGACGAGGACAAATTAGACGATCGCCCGGCAGCAACTGGCCGCAAATGGAGATTCACCCTACTTGCATTGCAGATTTCTTGTGCATTTTTGTTTGTGCCATTTTTGTCGTTGAAGACGATGTGCCACGCATGTATCGCGTGCGCGTCGCACCATGCCACTACAGAAGTAATCTCTCTCCACACAGAAAGAAATACATGCAGAAATAACACGATTTGTCATATCACAAGAGCGAAAAAGAAGTATCAACTGTCGTGGTAGTCCAATCCAAAAATACTGAAATTAACAGTAGTTTTTACCTTTGTTTTAAATCATTTAACCAATTCTGATAGCAATAATGTAAAATCTTAATTCATAATTAGATCGCCCGTTCTGTGAACGGTCGATCTTATGTTTTGCGCATGTTTCTTTCTTCTTTTTTTCCCCAACTCACTTTTTCCGACGTCTGCAAACCGATATTTT
>Ga0209780_1003078_pt1 | contig 12245 bp, 7 predicted proteins | sample WorMetexBAHAMAS2_FD_187384 | JGI IMG/M metagenome (GOLD analysis project Ga0209780, IMG submission 187384) | Marine gutless worms symbiont microbial communities from Max Planck institute for Marine Microbiology, Germany - Inanidrilus exumae... | ecosystem: Host-associated > Annelida > Digestive... | reverse complement strand
GTGTAATTTTTATCTAGTTCTAGTTCATTGTCCGACACTGATTGTTAACCTGCTAACTTTGTATGTACTGGGCAGCTTTCAGCTGTATAGTATCTAACTGTCATTAACTGTAACTGAGAGATATCAAGACCTGGAGCCTCAAGGCCAGTGTTGGAGCATCGAGGCCAAGCTCGGACTCTCGAGTCTTTGGCCACAATAATTTGTCATTCTTGACTACATGTCTGATGTGCGTGTGTCATGCAGTAATTGTTGATGTCTTGTTTTTGTGATAAGATAGGCTGAAACTTGGCTGCTGGATGTGTGTGTATGTGTGTGTGTGTGTGTGTTGTGCGATGAGGCAGATAGAAAGGTGGCTGCCAGGTGTGCATGTGTGTGTCGTCATTGTGTGATGAGGTAGGTTGCCACACCTGGCTGCCAGGTGTGGTAACTTACCGCATCACACAATGACAACATGCACACACCTGGCAGCCATGTGTGTGCATGTCGTCATTGTGTGACGAGGTTGGTTACCACACCTGGCAGCCAGGTGTGGTAACCAACCTCGTCACACAATGACGACATGCACACACATGGCTGCCAGGTGTGTGCATGTCGTCATTGTGTGACGAGGTAGGTTGCCACAGTTGGCTGCCAGGTGTTTGTGTGTGTCATCATAGTGTGACGAGGTTGGTTGCTAGATGTGGTTGACTACAGAAGCTGACACGCTGTCGTTTCTGCACTGTGCAGTTGCTGGTCATGTCATTTCAGGCACCAGCGCTGTTCATTCTCAAGTTGACGATACCTGTCGTCGACTACGGTCTACCTCGTCACAACTGGAACAAACACTTGAGCATCGTTCAGTGCATTGTCACACCCGTCTTCTGTATATTTGCCATCAGTAACGAGCGTAAGTCTGCGTTATCACCCGTCATATATGTAACCTCTAAGGATTCCTGTGGCCAAATTTTTCGAAAAAGTTTGGTAAATAATTATGAAAAACTTTCAAAAGAGGTTGTGACGAACTTAGAAATACATAATAACAATGCCCTTAGACTATTTGTTAGTTAGTCTGTCACAGATAATTTGTCTACATTTTGCAGTTTCTGAGAAGAGTGTAACGTTTACTGAAAATTTTTTGTTATCAATTTCGTTAGCACTTTCGCTTTAAAACGAACATTGTTCTTCAGGTGCTGTGTTTGTTGTTGCTCAGAGAATCAAAGATTCTCTGTTACTTGTTCTTACCTGGGATAGTGTCCAAATCACATGTTTTTGAGGCACGCATGCCCTCTTTATTCATTTTGCAGTTGGCAAAGCTACTCATTATGATCAATACTGATATCATGCTGCCCTTCCAAGAAATGTTGTAGATTCTTGTGCATAATTTTCATATTTATGTTTCTTGTCTGACTAACCGATCATTATAATGATTTGTTTGGTGTTACAGTTGCATTGCATTGCTTCAGCCATAGAAAACAACTGTCTGCATCTCTGCATCAGTATCATGCAGCGTTTGTGTGTCTTTATGTCTGTTTGTGTGCGTGCGTGTGACTGTATATTTAGTGGCACTCCGGTGCCTTGGAAACTCCCATTACCGCATCTGCTACTTGTTCCTCAAACTAGGCGTGATTCTGGCAATAGTTGTTGCATTCACGTCTCATCGGCAACAGCCACCCGCCTATCACTGGGTCGGTAATTAATGTTGCCATGTTCACAGATGTTTCATTTACCGATTACTTTCGACATTACTATTATTCAAAGTTTCAAAAAAATTTATCGTGAATTTTGTTTTTTTACTTTGTTTATGCTTTGATAGTAGTTGGCCTTATTGTGATACAAATTACAAATGTAGCACAATCCACACACTTATAATGATCAGCTAAGCCGGTGCGGTTGATTTAATCGCTGTGCGCCGTGTGTGGCAGCAATTTAGCCGGTTTAACCCTTCTGTATATAGTGCTGCCCTGCGTGGTGGCTGTTGTTTCCCACCCTGTACTGTGTTGATTGCACGGTTTGACGTCAATCCTAATAAACGAAGATTATTATTAGTGTATACATGCAGCTGCTGAAGTTCAAGTTGGAGCCAGTTTTGTGTTTAAGAATTCGACCATAGTTTTTTCTTCAGCATGCTAACAGCAACTGGGAACTCATGCAGAACTGTCATGGTTGTTGTAGGTTAGCTGACATTTAGTTCATTGTCCATCTAATGCTATGTTTGCCATTGCGTGACATTGTGTGTCCTTTTAGTCTCTGCATACTTCTCTCCATTTGCATATCTTTCTCTGTATGCATGTGTCTGTGTCTATCTTTAGGTGTTTGCGTATGTTGCATTCTTCGCAGCTTGTCTGTGGATAAAGTCAATTGCTAACGAAATCGTTAACTTACTTCAGGTAAATGCATCTGTGCATATGGCGATTTATAGTTACCCATCATATCCATATCGGCTGCACTTTTGTTTTTTCACCAAACTACACTGTGTCTTAAAAGAAACCAGGCATTGTGGATCTACAGAAGCTGTCGCTGTATTCTAGCCCTCAACTGCACTTGTGTGTGATATGGTGTTTCTGCCTGCTTGGTTCCGGGGTACCACTTTCCCCCATTTTCCTTTCTTGTCCATTCATTTCCTCATCTTTTGCTTTTTTACTTTTTCCTTTTTTCATACATTTTACCTATTTTCTTCTTTTGTCCATCGCTTCCCTTTCTACCAGAATAGTCTCACTCCGTTTTCAGGCCGGAGGTCGTAGGATGAGATTGAACCTGGGTTGAGTTTGTTGCGTTTATTTTGTGTTATCTGTATTGCTTAGTTAAGATTTATTATGGTGTTTTGTTGTATTTGGTTTAGTTTAGTCTTGCCGTGCGATAGTTGTCTTCCCCTGTTGTAGGCACTAGCATAATAATTTAAATGAGCTTCTCGATCCATTTCCCTTTTTGTGTGGCAGCTGAACAAAAAGGCGGCCAGGGTTGAGGTTAATATAACGCTGGCCTTCCTTCGCTGGGTAGGGATAGCTCTCCACCCCTGACCTTTTATATCTGATATAGCCATATTTGTGCTGAAAGGAAACGTTAAACTCCAACTAACTAACTGTGGTGTTTCTGTCGTTGTTGCAGACTGCTGGAGTCGTATTCGATATCAGCAACGCCATTCTTGGCCTCACACTACTTGCCTGGGCAAACAGTATCGGAGGTATGTGTCTATACAGTCACATTTACGCACCAGTTTAGATGTGCCTTGATTGTGACGGAGAATCCACGCAAAATGCCCTCCTTATGCCAGCCATGAGACAGAATCACACATCGACTTTGTCCATCTTTATCGACTGCTGAGTAAAGGGTTACTACTCACGGACCTCAAGACTGCAACGTGTTCAACGGGCGCCTTCAAAAGTCACTTGAAGACCTGACTGTTTAAAAGGCCTTTGACTGACATTCAGACCACTATTATTAGGTCGACTCCTCCGACTCAACCTAATCAAGCCGGTCTCAAATGTCCGTCTGTCCACACGTCCATACGTCCGTCCGTCCACAAAAACTTCTTCGATTTCAATGAAATTTGATATATAGGTCGACGAGTGATGCATGACGGTATGCAGTATGACTTGATCCAAGGTCAAGGTCAAGATCATGAGCCCTTGAAAGTCGGAAATTCGACCATTTTCAAACGCTATCTTCTCCCCCATTTATAAGGGGGGCTAGCTGGCAAATGACCACTCATTCTTACATTATGGCACAATACCTAAAGCTTATCGGGCCCGGGTTTTTGATTTTTGTCTTGTTTTTGTGTCACGTGACTTCGAAGTTGGCAGTAAGTAGGAGTCGACCGTCAGTCCCGTATGGGGCTAATTTTAAAATTATTTTATCAGTGTTTTTATTATTCTTATTATTATCATCGTTATCATTGTCGTTATCATCATTACTTTCATCACCATTTTATTTTTTGTCTTTACATGTATTGTAGGAGGGCAATACAAATGACTGTTTACGTTTACGTTCACTGTGCATGTTCATAGGGTGTTTTTATATTTTCCATGATGCGTTATGCATGTAGATACTGATTAGGATGTTAAAAGTAGGGCTGTTGAATTAATGCGTTATTTAACGCATTAAGGAATTAATCGTTAAAAGTTTTAACGCAAACTAAACTAGACTAGTAGCAAGAACTTTTACTACTTTAATGAACAAGTATTTACTTTCCGGTTGCAGAACTACTGTAAATTTTGTGAAATTGACGATCCTAAGTAGCGTTCTCACTGCGGCCGTAACGTGATCTCTGCGACACGTTACGGCCTTCGACTGCAATCGAACGTGTGCGTATGAACAGGGACAGTCTGAAAAATCTAGCATTGAAGGCGTGCTGCGGCTGTTGACGGCGTGCACTAGCTAGATTTTTGAGACCGCGCACGTTACCGCTGCATTGAGAACGTTACTTTAGAAGGATGCGTCAGTGTCCGTCCATCCGCGTCCACAGTTACACGTAAGGTTGCGTCCACGTCCGTTCGCGAACGTGTGATATACGAAAAGCTTGTGGATGCGTCCGCCGCATCTGGCTGCGACTGCAGACGCCGTCCGCATCTGCTGTCCGCACATCTCCGGTCATTCATTACTCCCTAGGGTTTGTAAACCCCTACACCTGTAACACAACACAAAGGAAATGTGCGCTAAGAATGCGATTAACGTGTGATTAAAATAATTAATCGTGTGATTAACACGATTTGAAACATTAATCGCTCAAAAGCCCTAGTTAAAAGTATTTGGCATTGCAAAATACAAAATGCTTTACAAAAGTGTTTTAAATACAAAATACTTCTGTGACGGTATTTAAAATGTCAAGATAACAAAATACTAATGTATTTGAAATACTATTTTAAATATATGTATTTGAAAAACTGCCTGTCTCTGCACGGCAGTGGGAGCTGCCAAAGCAGGCTGACGACAGATTTTCTCAAATGTTATTAATGACCCTGTTTTCTGTGGCCACTGAAGCTCAGATTGGATCTGCAAACGTGTAAAGGAAATTTTCAACATTGCTGGAATGCGTTCTTACAGGAAAGATGCCCTTCATGATGCCATTAAAACATGATATGATTAAAGTAAAATAGTCATTCGAAAATGTATGCACTTGATTAGTGCTATTTTAAGTCACTAGGTTGACTTGGAACTTGAAGTCTGTGATGTCCCTTGCCTTACATGGACCAAGAAGGGATAGGGCCAGAGGGTGATTTGCGTGTTTGAAGAGGATGCTTTGACTTTTCCTGTTGTGCTTTGAGACTGTTGACTGAATGACAGGACGGCTTTCTGTATTTAAAGGTAAAAGGTAAAGGTCGGATTCTTATATAGCACAGCTTACGCGATGACCGGACAAGCGCGCTGTACAATCTCGGAAGTGGCAGTTGATTGCCAATGGTGCTGCAGCACAAACTGCGGCCACTCAATTGCACGCGTTAACGTACACTTGGACCCGCGTTATACAGCTAGCAAACACACCACCGCTCCAATCAACCACACCAGGCCTTCACCTCGTAAGCATTCACCAGACGTCGCCACTCGTGCGAGGAAGCAAACATCCGATTACAGCTTGCTACTCAATTTATCGACCTCGAAAGCATGAAAGGCTGAGTCGACCTGGGTGGCTGGTTACATACCAAAATAAAGTGCTGCCTCCGGGAGTCGAACCCGGCACGTCACCCATCCCAGTACTAACCGGGCTCGACGTAGAGTAACTTTGTTGATACGACCAACTCCGTTACCACTACGCCACGCCGCCAACCAAAAAAAGCTATGTCAGTTATCCCCACAGTAACTCCATGAAAAGAGGGCAGTTAAAACATGCTAACTAAGCGTGTTGGTGAGGTCGGCATTTGACCTGGTGATGTATGCATTCAATCTTGTAGCAGTGATTTTTTGCATGTGTTGTGCTGTCATTCATCATTGGTACGGCTGTTGCAGATTTCATAGCAGATGTTGTCATGGCCCGCCGTGGATACCCACGCACTGGCATTTCTGCTTGCTATGGAGGACCACTATTCAGTATCCTTGCATGTACTAGATACTTTTAAGTGAATTTTTTCTCCGTCTCCTGATGTGCTTTACATTCAGTTCACTGTTAATAGTGATGTAATTGAACGTGTGTGGTTTATGTTTGGAATTAAGTAGCTATATGAAGGTGGTTGCAATAAGACAAGTGGTGTGGTATTGATGCAAAAGTTTTTTTCCAGTTTGTTGGCAGAATTTTCACTGAGATATTGCAGCAGTGGAGAGTAATGATTGCGTTTATGCATTTTTTTCTGGACCCCCATTTATGTATGAATTCTGTGAAGACCTGCATTTGTCGGGAAGTAGTTTGTTGAACTGTTGGGATCTTAACGCTGGCATAGATACGCTGATTGGTATTGGCGGACCATTCGTGTACAAGACTTTGTCAAGTGGTGCTTCAATGAGTGTAAGTGTCATTGTGTTGTGATGACCAAGTCATGTGCAGACAAACCAAATAGTTTAGTCAAGAGTATCTTCTTGATATCCAGACTCTTGTTGGTTTCGTGGTTGTTAGAACAAGCCCAATCCGTTTCAGTGCCAAACATCATCTTCTTAATTAAGTGGTCTGCTCAGAAGCAGATATATGACTTCCAGATGTCTTCAATTTCTGCCACTGTTTTCTGTATATGGCTGTTCTTTTGAGCGCAACGTACTTCCTTATTTAGCTAAATCACCGCCTTCACCCACCCCACATGAAATTGGCCACCCTTTTGGGGCGACTCCATCAGAATTTTGCCGAGAGCTTTGGTGTCACAAAACTAGAGTCCCTGGGCTGTTGTTGTATGGTGTTAGCATGACCCTGTGTTTAGCCATTTCGGTGGAACTCCGACTGGTGCCAGATGGACACATGACCACAGCATATGATGTCCAAGGTCTGGTTTCATCATCAACCAAATTATCTACACCAGCTGATCACAACCTGCACACCCAGTCATCTACTTCGTTCGTCGATGCCGGTTTGCTGGCCGTCCCCAGGACATGGACCACTACTGCAGCTCGCGCCTTGCGCGTCACCGCTCCTAGGATCTGGAACTCCCTGCCAGAAACTATTCGTTCCGCCACATCTGTATCTCAATTTACCAGACATCTCAAGTATCACCTGTTCTCAGTCGCCTTCAGCTGATTACGTGACTCATCCCGGCGCCCTTGACTCGCCGCCTTCGCGACGAACAGTGGTGCCGTTATGCAAGTCACTGATTGATTGGTTGATTGCTAGCATGGTGTCACGCGGTAAAAACAACAACCGTTGCTGTGGATATTAATGATAAATGGTGCTTGTCTGTGTTTAGGTAACGTATCATCCGATACTCACAGTGTTATACGTGTCTCTTGCTGTCAGTCTCATTTCAACGTTAATTTTCATTCCTCTGCGGCGATTTAACATGACGCCAAGCTATGGTCTATTTCTACTGCTGGTCTACGTCGTCTTCCTTGTTGTGGCCTTTCTTGTCGAGGGCCATGTTATTAAACTGTAATTTTGATGATAACTACAGCCATTCAGCTTTATGACACGGCTTTCTGATTTATAATATGTGTAAATAATTGTAAGTCAGACAAAATATGTGTCACAAAGATGTTCTTATTGGATACTGGGGCAGTCGAAGATGTGTGAATATGCTGTGTTGTGCTTATTGGTTAAAGGCATTGTATTCTGTACATATATTACTTCCCCGTGGGAGGGCTGCAAAGTATTGTGATCGATGTGTCCCTATGTTTGTCTGTCTGTCCGCTCGCATATCTCAAAAATACTTGTCAAAACTTCACTAAGTTTTGTATATGTGTTACCTGTGGGCGTGTCTCGTTCTCTGTCTGCAGTGCAATACCATTACGTACTTCCGGTTTTGTGGATAACGTGTTCTTTTCATAAATGCGGCAGAATCAGTCTGACGACATTATGTATGGTTGAGTTTACCAGGTGGCGGCCACACTGCGTGCACCAGGGGCGAAGTCTGCTATCCTTGGTTGCCTTTTTTAGTCTGAAGCAGGTTGTGGGAGACCGAAAATATTCAGCATTTATCAAAACCCTGTGTGAATGTTTGTGTGTTGTTTCAATGTTTCTCATTATGTGCCGAATGCTGCGATGCCAGTCTATGATGTGGCTTGTAGATGGTGTTGTTTTACCAGTAGCCCATATTTTATTGAAACCCAGACTGGGTTTCAGGTATAGATGCTGTTTGCAGACAGTAGTTCCTAAAGGTTTGTAGACAGTAGTCTCTAAAAAATTACCACGGACATGCATGTATCATGGAAATTGATTGGGTAAGCAACAACGGAGACGTGTATTTTGTCTGTATGCAAAGAGAGGATTAAATTTGCATAAAGTTTGTGAGAACAGGTTATCTGTGTCAGTAACCAACTAGTTACATTGTGATAGTTACTGCAATGATACTTGTACTACGACTACTTCTACTTTCGTTTTTGTTTGTCTGGCCAAGTTGTTCAGAATTATTTGGATCAACCATGATCTCGCAGAAGAAAGCTTTTGGATCTGCGACCCTGTACTGGCTCCAGGGCAGTAGTGCGCCCCGATTTATTTGTTGATTTTGACACTGTATAAATCGTTTGTTTACTTAACTTCTTTTCTTACTCTCTTCCATCCTTACTTTCTTCCTTACTGGTTTACTTCCTGACTTATCTACTTCTTATCTACTTCTTCCAGAATAGGCCCTCTCCGTTTACAGGCCGGAGGTCGTAAGAGGTAACCAAACCTGGCTTTAGTTTTCAGGTTCATTTTATGTTGTAGTATATTTTGTTATGGATGCATGTTTGCTTCTGTTGTGCTTGATTACTTTTTCAGTACTAAGCCAAAAGATTGGCTGAGAAGAACGTCTTCAGAGTGACCTATTTTGTGTCGGGTGGGACGTAAAACTCAGTCAATCAATCAATTTTGGACCTGTGGAACCTGATTTACAGGCTCCATGCCCCTCGTGTCACTCAGCCAACAGTCAATACACATCTGTATATCACTTCTTCATTGTTTCAGAGCTCTGTCAGTGTTAGATGATATCAAAAAGGCATTCAGTCTGTAATGTATTGCTATAGTTATCTCGAAAAGTTCTGTTTTGGGGGTTCAGCCAAACCTAGTTATGGCGGAAAATAACCTGCTTAAATAACAGCTGAAAGTAACAGCAGTAACAGTAGTAGGTCAGACTGGCAGTGTTAGCGTTCGGTTGAACGAAACTCATCTTATGGCAACCGTTTGTTAACTAACTCACTGTCCAACCTGTCCAACTCTGCTGCTGCCAAGTGGCGACAAGTTAACATGTGGCTGTAGTTAACTGAGCTTGGTGCAAACAGACGTAAGAGTACTCACAGACAACTTTAACTGTAGGTCGTCATCGTGAAAACAGCAGACCACACAAAGATATGGGAGTAAGAAGTGAAACTATGGGGGATGGGATTTGTGAAACCGGTAGGTTTTAAGTCGGGAGTGAAAGATGGATGTACAAAGTGGTGAATCAGAAAAGGAAGAAGTGGCGGGTGAAGGAATAGGCGTGTCGGAAATGGAGGAACTGGTACCAGAGTGAGGTTGATGAAGAGATAAATTAGCTCACGACTCAGGCTTTATCAACCACTGAGCCGACTTAGCTCATTGTACCATCTGTCTCTTCAACACCTCTTAAGGCCGGTTTTTCCATCACAAACTAATCTTTCATCAACGTTAATGGGAGATTAACTCCCATTAATTAATGGCAGTTAATCTCCCATTAATGATTAACGATAATGGAAGATTAATTTGCAGTGGAAAAACGGCCCTTAGACTATGTAAAATGCCAATGTGGCATATTGGTGACGGTGTTATTTTAATTAAGTAAATTTTAGCAACGCTACTGAATGTTGTTTGCGATGTTTTTGTTGATGGTTTCACAGTGTATTGTGTTTGTTAGTTATAAATTCAACGAAATATCCAACGTTTTGTTATATTCACTGTTCAGTATTTATACTCAGTTTAGTGTTAATTGCATGAAACAAGTGTGCTAAACAATTCTTCAGTTTTCTTGCAACCAAAATTTTGAATACTTTCTCTTACTGATTTTACAAAATTAGTATCGTTATAATTATTATTATTTGTTTTTCTTTGTAACCTCCCCCACCGAAGGTGATGGGAGGTTATGTTTTGGTTCACGTCGGTATGTAGGTATATATATGTGTATGTATATGTATATGTATGTTTGTGAACAACTTCCTGGTGCCAATTCAAGTCCAATTGTTACCAAACTTGGTCAGACATAGCCTTAGCAACAGGGGATGAGGTGATTAAATTTTGGTAGGTCAAGGTCGGTGGGGGAAATGTGCGCTCTACTGAGCCCTTCTAGTTTTTGTTGTTGTTGTTGTAGCTTAGATATGTGGCTAGTAGCTGCGCAGTAAACTAGCATTAACTTATGTCTGTCCGACTTGTCATAACTTATGTGCTGGTTAAATGTAATATATGAAATGAATGCTGACACTGGCAACATATGGCTGTAAGGTGGCTAATGGACACATTTTTACAACGATAATATTACCTTGGGTTTGCAGTTTTTGTATGCACCATCACTCTATGTTTAGGTTATATACACACTAAATAGATGTCGTCGTTGTTTTTCAGAATTAACTTATTCGCAACTTACATTTATTAAAATGTAATTTTTAACTCTTTATTATTACTATAAAGGCACGATATGACCTGGAGTGGGTTGAAAGACCAATAACCCTCAACCAACCTTCACCCACCTACAGTGATGTGGCCAGAGTTCTAGGTATAGTGGGAGGGCTGAAGTCCAAGGTGATAGTTGCAATAGACTCTACGTGGATTGGGTGACTTTAGTTTGAGGAAAGAGCGCCAGAATATTTGGCAGTTTTTCTTTAAATATGTGTGTTTCGGTGCATTTTGGACACTTCTAATAGTTTGTTATGCCTAAACATGAAAGTTGGTTTTATGAACAAGTCCAAAATTCAATTCATTGTGTGTTGGTTAATTTAAGAGAGAGGGTAAAATTTTCTGTGAGTGAATTCAGTGCCAATTGCATGCCTAACGATGTCGATGTCCCTGCTGACGTTGCTAAGAGCCAAAAGAAATCGGTGTATTTTATGTCCTGTATTTAGTAATGCATGCATATGCATGTCATGTTTAGTGTGATTTTCCGTGTTCATTTTCGTTAGACGCCGTTGCTGCTTTGATTTCAGAATATGTGCAATTTATGCAAGTCTTTCAAGTGATAGTGTTCATGTGCTAGTACTTTGAGAAATTCCGCGTTCACTCCATTGTGCTAGTTTGGTCAATTTGATGCATGTGTCTAGATGTGTTCCATGCAGGATACAGGACTGTAAGGATACGTCTGATCTGTTTCCAGGTGACCACACCTTGTGTTATGCTATAGTTCAGTTTAATGATGCATGTCTTCTTTTGTTTTGTTAGGTTTAGTTTGCTTTTAAATACCATGCGAAGTGACTGGCTGGGAAGAACGTCTCTGAAATGACCAATTTTGTGCTGAGTGGGACGTACAAACATAACCAATCAGTCGGTCTAAAGGTTTACTCAAGTTTTGTTGTTTCGCACTTTGTTATGTTTTGCTTTGTTATGTTGTTTCCATATTCAGCTGTCATCCAAAAAAATCTCATTGGCACCAAATATGCTTCATAAATATGGTATACCGTTAATAAACTGCTCAGTCTTTGTTGTTATTATGTGGACGGCTGTATGCTGCTAAACAGAGCATTATCATGTGTCGATAATCAGGGTGACCACATACGTGGAACAGTCTGAGAAGTTTAAGTGGTTAGGGAAATGGGGTACCAGCGTGGAAATTTGGAAGTGGTTCAAGGCAACGCGTGTTTCTTGTTACTCTCTCTTGTTTGCAACATACCACATCATCTGGTAATTGATTGGATAAGTCCAGGAATTTCATAGTGCAATAATGCAAGATTTTGTGTTGTGTTTTTATGTTTCTGGTCTATAGGCATTTGTGTATGTATTTGTGTTCTTTTTTGCTTTTTACTGCTGCACTTTTGCGTATTAAATTAAATAAACAGTAATTAAATACTGGTGCTTGATGTCATGCGTTTAAGCATAATGTCATCATATCGCTTATGCGCATATGCGTTTGTTGGCTGATTAAGTGTCCTTAACTATGTATTATTGTGTGGAAATTAAATCTTTTATTAAACTATAATGATTATATCCAGGGCTTAAAGTAAGGGGGCTTGGGGGACTCAGTCCCTAGCTCTTAGCTCAGCCCCCCAGCTCAGGGGGAGTGGGG
>Ga0209780_1003077_pt1 | contig 12245 bp, 9 predicted proteins | sample WorMetexBAHAMAS2_FD_187384 | JGI IMG/M metagenome (GOLD analysis project Ga0209780, IMG submission 187384) | Marine gutless worms symbiont microbial communities from Max Planck institute for Marine Microbiology, Germany - Inanidrilus exumae... | ecosystem: Host-associated > Annelida > Digestive... | reverse complement strand
CCCCTTTCGAACACCACAATATCTGTTTATAGCGCTTCAACCGTGAGAGCTGGAACGGCTAAACCTAAAGTCATTAAATTCTGTGCACAGGTGGGCTATATCAATTCTAGCAACAGGATGACATATCACCCACAAAAGGGGCGTGGTTGTGGTCACGTGACTGTTTTAAATGTTTGCCGTTTGCCGTGATGCAGCGCGTCGCGCAGGTTTGTCGGCGACAGCTGGGCTACTTGTTGATGGTTGTTTTTACAACGTTCAAGAAACTTCAACAGTTATTGTGAGCAGTGTTTTATTTGCCGGTCTTAATCCTGAAGGAGCTGGTCTTGACTACAGGAACAGGACTGCGCTGTGCTGTATTTGATAGAATGCAGAGTTCATCCGGCGTCAAGGTTGATGATGTTGAAGATGTGACGACTTCGTCTACGTCATCAGTGCTGTCTGAAGTCGACAGTCGTTCTGACGACACGGTCGAAGAGAGACGCAAGCCAAGAAGAAGTAAGCAAACACGTGTTCTTTCAAATTCTATGTTATAGGCGTAAACTCTGGGGATGAGGGGGGGCGTCTCCAATGTTTAGGCTGAGGGGGGAGGCGTCTCCAATGTTTAGGCTACCTGGGACATATACCCATTGAGTAATCTCCCTCAATGTTTGACCTATGTTCTGTTTTATATGACGGCTTTTAGGTTTAATGAGTGTCTAAAGTAATTCGGCAAACGGCCGCATCGCCGACTTGTCACCTCTGGCGGCGGCGAATGCATTCGTCAACCGCGTGCGCTGGGCAGGCTCATTCGCCTCCAGTAATGGGCCGGCATATGTCCCCACCCCTCAAAAGTGCCCCTTCCCGTTGAGATCTGGACCTCTAATACATGGTTATTTGGACCCACGTGAGTCAGTCAGCCCCCAAAGGGCATCTCGATCGGTGAGCCGTTTTTGCACCGTTCATCCGTGTGCCCAACACACAGACACTAACACACAGACCACGCTACGTGCGACATCTGTAGCAATAGGCCGCATCCAGTGGCGTAACTTTGGTCTGAAAAGTGAGGGGGGACAAAGCAAAATTTCTGACTTGGTGTACTTATAAAATGGGGGGTCCGTCCTCCCACTCCAAAAAAGTGGGGCTCCGTCCCCGTCCCTCCTAAAATTACGCCTATGGCCGTATCTGTGTACTGAATGTCGGGGATGCGGCCTATTGATACAGGGAAGACGTTCGGTGGCCGAGCTATACCGTACCGTCTGGGGGAGATTACACATACAGGGTGGGCCAAAAAAAGTGATACCTCTCGTACATATATTACATTGTACGAGAGGTATCACTTTTTTGGCCCACCCGGTAAGTGTCCTCCTAACATTATTGACGAGTTGACGCCATTGCTGTATGTAATTATCGACCGCGTTATCCGGGAAGGTAGACCTAAAGCAATCTGTAGCATACGTCTGTCCGTCCGTTTCTTTCCACTCTATCTTTTGAACCTACTGTGCTTTGAACTCGAGTTTTTGTGTGTATGGGATCATAACCATACGTTTTCTGAGATTGAAAGTCAAGGTCATAGGTCAACGTAAAGGTCAAGTGGTCGATCTGACATCGATCCTCGATCGAGGACAGTTTTTCTAGTATTTATATGCAATGGCAATACGTCACAGTATCACAGAGCAAGAGTATTATATAGTTTTACAGATGTCAACGTTGACATTGACTTTTTAACCACTTTGTTGACAAAGATATTTCGACATTTATGCAGAGAGTACGACGTTAGCAGCTGACGGTGTGCACAGAACAGCCTCGGGTGCCAGGTATACATTATTTCTTCTGTTTCAATTAATGCGGCTGTGTTAGGTTAATAATTACCAAAATACAAAGACCAAAACAATGTCGCCCCAAAAACTTACAAATGGGTCACTTGAACTGGCCACGCCCATTAGGTGGTACGATAGGATACGATACGGTATAGCTTAATGTGCGCTCAAAAGCTGCCGAGATGGCCAGCCTAATCTAAGCGCACGGCACAGAAACGAAATAATAAGGACAAACTAGAAATAAAAACCGATTAGCTTAGAAGAAACTGTCAGGCAAAGGTCCGTAGAGGTAGTTTGTCATCTCAAGATTAATTACATAAAAAAATTATTTAAAGACTGTAGCTTCGACCATTCCGAAGATAGGAAAGATGACTGAAATATAAAATAGCCGTAATGGTTATGTCACTCAAGGTCATCGTCAATGTCACCGTTCGATAAAGCGTATACGACTTGCTATTCGCCTTTCATAGAAATTATGTCTATCAATCTTGTACCGTTTTCGAGATACAGAGAGTTACTTGTCGAAATTTGCAGTTTTTTTTCAATCCCACACGTACTTGGCGCTCTTGTTGCGGTTATTCGATAGAAATGGCACCAGAAAACTCCCTAGGCTAACACGTAGCGTTGTCTGCGTTGTGATGTACGTCTAGCTGTTTTCGACAGAACTTCGGCATGTAAGAATAATGAAGAAACCGACAGTCAGACGGACGGACAAACACAGGGTCGGTAGCATATACCACGCTAGCAAGCGTCGTGCGGCAAAAGTCCACGATTTTCAACCATATCTCGGCCAGCATACAAGAAAAGGACACAGTTACTGTGGAAGGCTAATATGAAGTCGAGTATGTGATCTGTTAAACGGTTACATCGTCAATGAATTTGAGTCACCTTTGCCGACTATCTCAGCTTTTAGGACGCATCGCATACATAGTATGAATGCGTTCTGTTGCGACAGATGTCGGATGTAGCGTGGTCTGTGTGTCTGTGTGTGTTGGGCATACAGGTGAGCTGTGTAAAACGGATGAACCGATCGAGATGCCGTTTTTGGGGGCTGAGTCTTGTGTAAGTTATTAGGTAGGGTCAAGATCGGACGAACACGAATCCATTTGTATCCACGACGGGTGACAAATCAGCGATGCGGCTTTTGCCGAATTATTTTGGGCACTTTGTTAAAATTTGGCATTAGGATGCGCAGCAATCCCGGCGACATGTCACGTGATCCGCTGTCAGCCAATCACCCGTCGACAAGACTCATCCAGCAACCGATCGCTCTACATCCTGTTACACACCACCACCAGCAGCCTGCCGTTATTCTGACGTCATACGCCAGTCCGACACAACTTCCGTTTCCGGTCGGGAACCGTCAACTTCCGGCCACCGTCTCGGCAGTACAAGTTCCGCCGTCTATAAACGGTTCGTCGAACACTGCGCCTCAAAACTATCATTCATATTTCGGATGCCAATATGTCAGAAACTGCAATCCAGAGGATTGGGCTGATGGTTAGCAGCTTTTTCGCCATTTTAAACTTTATTATTATATTTTTATTATATAATAATAACTTCCGTCGTTTAATTGCTGTATATGAGTACTGTAATATTGATTGATTGATTGACTTTCTGCTAAGAAGTATGTCTGTCCTCCTTACTGTCGGGCCGGAATGTACGCTGGCCGCGTCGCATGCTGGTGAATCACGGTGAATATGCCAACGGGACACACAGACATACAGTCGGACGCCAGACCGTTACATTACGCTTTCGGCTAGACGCGGCCAGCGTGATAATTGATGCAACTTTTACTCATTATTTTATTTATAAACTTGCACTTATTGTAGTACTGTTATGTATTTGTAATAATTATTTAATTTCTGTTTTATTTATTATATATTCATCAGCCCGCACGGCATGGCGATGCCGCCGGCGGGGTTATGTTTTATCGATGTTACTTTTTAATGTCACCCTTGTCGTTCGTCAACAGGTGGACGGATCGATCTTGTGGCTCATTTGCGTGGGTGGTGATTGCACTTGGGCTAAAATACGCTGTACGCTGGTTTTTAAAGGTCATTCGCTAGGTGGCAGTAGCATAGCCAGTCTGTAGGTAAGTAAGAAAGGCACAGTCGCGTTTGCGCATGCCGGGCGGGCTACACATTGGGCTTTGCCGTGCTTTCTAGTTTAATATTTTTTCTGCTAATTGCTGGCGCTGGTCACTTAAGCGGTAGCTGTGTGTCGATTGGTTGTAAGATCAACGCGTGAATCGTCGAAACATTCGCCGAAACAGAAGCGAGGAATTCGATGTGACGGACAACGATAGCGAAGCTCGCACCTGTCGAAGACGTCATCGCCAGTTCACCGACGATTACAGTTATCACGTCCCGGCGGCCAAGTACGACGACCCCTCGTCACCATCACGTCCCGATTACCGCAACACAGCGGACGACCAGCCACTGCCGGCGATGTACTTCGAGCCCAGTTCTAACAACGAGTATTTTCAGCCGGTTGCCGAGCCAACGTGGGACGGTCTTGGGTACGCAATGGTACAGAACCGCGGCGTACAGAACGTCCCTTCGATGGCCACCATTGGTATCCAGTACGCAATCGACCAAAACGGTACCGCGGTCCCGACCGGGACTGTTCCGGTCGGTGGTGTGGGGGTACCATCTTTCTACCTGCCGGCCGGGATCCAGCACGCGGCCGATGTGGCATGTCACGAACCAGGACTGCCGATCCGTAGGACTCCAGGAGGCACTCTTCCACCCGGTTCCGCCGGGGGATCGTCTTTCTACCAGCCTCCACCGTCGTACGGGACTCGACCGGTTGCGATTACCGGACGAGATCCGAGCGTTCCGGTGATAGGAGCTGGCGTGGCCGATGGACAGCCAGTGGTGGTCGGTGGATCATCATGCCCTCTGTGTGGCCACCACGACTACCACGTACATTCTGACGCCGTTGTCGTAAGTTCGACGAACAACGCGGTACCTCACAATGTCGCTTCTGGTGGCACAGTCCCTCAAGTCACCACCGTAACACCACGACAGACTACGTTCCTCACCAGGTACAAACGTTTTACTTTCTTACTTCGTTATTTTCTGCCGTCTTTTTGTCGAACTGGTCTATTTCCATGGTCACTTACTACATTAACAGATCGCAAATTACAACATCAGAAAAGGAACAAGCAAGCACTAAACGTAGACGGAAATATGATTATGTGTCGGTCGACTGTCTACGTATGTGTGAAAAACGGTGAAATTGGTTTATGCAGAAACAGAAATGTGATGCAAGTTAAAAATTCACAAATCACAACCAAAACTTTATTACCTTATTTTAACGTTTCGATCTCATCACGAGATGGTCGAAACAGGTGGATCAAGGAAGCTGTAAATATCCGCAAGGAAGGTCATCGAGCTATGAATCGAGACGAGGGCAGCTATCAGCTGAGTCACGCCTACGACCGCTTTCTTGATGTGACAGATGATTGTCACATCAAGACTCGGAGGAACTGTGTACCAGCTTCTTCTGACGAAGATTCTAGTGATGAGATCGAAACATCAAAATAAGGTAATAAAGTTTTGGTTGTGATTTATGAATTTTTTAACTTGTATTGATAAACGAACCGAAAGAATTTATTTCTCGAAAACAGAAATGTGATGCTTTTGAACAATTTCATTACTTTGCCCCTGGTAGCGGTGAGACGTATTGTGATCAGCGTGTATGTATGTCTGTTTGTCTGTTTGTTTGTCTGTCCGCTCGCATATCTCAAACACCGCACGTCCAAATTTCACGACATTTTCTGTACGCGTCACCGGTGGCCGTGGCTTAGTCTCCTCTGACGGCGTTATATACTTCCGGTTTTGTGGATGACGTCACGTTTTATATAATTCAGCAATTAGGCCAGAATCAAAGACGACACGTATGTTTCGACCAGTTCGCTAGGTGGCGGCACCGGGTGCGAAGTCTGCCGTCTCCGACTGCATTTTGTTTGAGAAGCTGTAATTTGAGCAGAACACTTAACAACGTGATCGGAGCAGATTTGCCGATTCAACAATGGATAATTGTTTGCAAGGGTTTGTCTCTAAGCTTGCAGTAAATAGCACGCATGTCGAATATTGCATGCCTATATTTTATTAGGTTTGCATGCATACAAATATCGACTAAACAACTACAAAAGTAAAATGGCTTGTTACCAACACCGACGGCAGTCGCAGGGGTAGGTTTTTGCCACCGTTTGTCTGTCTGTCTGTTCGTCTGTCTGTTTATCGGCACGATATCTCAAAAACCGATGCAGCTAGGATCACCAAACTTGACACAGAAATGTTCCACAATGGAAAATCTCTTATTTTGGGATCAAAGGTCAAGGTCACGGGTCACAAAAACAATGCCGGTGTTGGTCTTTGCACTCTTGCGAGTGCTGGCTTCTTTTGCGCCACTACATAAGCAGAATTTTGGCGTTGGTTTTCTGTTACCCGCCGTTTAAACGTGTTGACGCTGAACCTTCTTTGTGCAGTGGTGATTCTAACAATAGCAAAGTGATTACGTTGTTGTCGTTGCTGATAATGATGATGACGTCGAGGACGATGCAGTTTTGGCGATAAATACTGTACAGACCGTCAAATCATCAGGCGCCGACGACGTTCGCTGCCTATCAGGGTGTCTCAAACAAAGTTCGTTATTACGTTCGTGAATACGGCGGCGACAGTCTCTCGGAGACCCAAGATTCCGCGTCGCCACAGAGAAAACACTTCCGGTATTATATCCGCTTTTATTCGATCTTGCTGCTACTGTTGTTGTTTATCGTTGTCCAACGTCCAACTTAATGCCGTTTATTTCTCGTGCTTCCATTTCTAGCAACGGTTTCTTCCGTGTAGGTCTACGTATAGTACATCTGTTGCCGCGTGGTGTTGCGCGGTGTCTCAGCGGTAGGGCGTTGGACTTGCGACTGACAGGTCGCTGGTTCAATTCTCGGCCGGTCCGCTTTCACGTAACATAGGTCAACTCAGCCTTGCATCCCTCCGGGGTCGCTAAATCGAGTACCTGCTTCGGCTGGGGGTAAAGGCGGGAATCTCACCACTGCCGGGTGGCAGATAACACTGTGTGATCCCATATGGCATATGAGTTTCCCGTAGCGGTGAAAGCTAAGTAGATGCTAACTGCTATACACTGTTTACTTTACTTACTTACTTTACATCTGACCGTTGTATCGTTGTAAATTCTTTGTTTTCTCTGTAATCAACTCAGCAGCCATTTTGACTGTAATGTTTGAATTGTTAGTTTGAGGTGAACTGAACCCCATTTGATACATTACTATGCTGGCCGCATCTAGCGGAAAACGTAATGTAATGATCTGACGTCCGTCCGTCCGTCCGTCTGTCCCGTTGGCGTATTCACTGACTCACAGTGCAACGCGGCCAGCGTACACTTCGGCCCGACAATAAAGAGGACCGACATAATTGTTGATGTTAGTAAACAGCACGTTTTTATGACAAAATAATAATAATAATAAGTGCAGAAATTTTCCGACTATTCGTTCTGCACGTGTATGTAACATGTCTACTAAATTAGTGATGCTTTACTTCGCTTGTTTTCTTTAGCGCTAAGAAAAAGTCAAAGACGAAAAACCGATCGCAGAAATACAGAATGGTACACACTCGTTACATACAGTCAATTATTAATGGCCCGCCTAATGGGCCAGTATTGTTTTGCTGGCTGGCGTCTGTCGTCTGTCGTCATCTGTAACGCTGCCGGTGGGCGGGCCGGCCGCCGGGCGCATGGGCAGTCGGGTGGCCGACACTGCACGGCGGGACAGTACGGTTACGTTACGTTAGGGCGACACCTTTTTTGCATGTACGTATACGTTGAGCAAAAGGTAAAGGTACCGGTACTTTCATAGTCCCTTAAGGACCGTAGGGGCTGGTGCTGACCTCAAGTTTCCAAGGCAGACAGTCCGCAGGTGATGTTAGTCATAAACCTGGCTACCATTACTTTCTGCCAGGCCCACGGTTACCTTCCCAGCTTCAGAGCGTCACCGCCCTTTGCCGGTACCAATTTATATTATGCTGCTTAATTTAGGCATGTGTGTGAACGATCTCTATACGTGACAGCGGAACGGACGGGACTGAAATTGCGAGCTCTAGATCGCTAATACAGTGCCCAATCTTCTGCGCCACTACGCCAAATATGTATTGAAGGTAGATGTTACTGCACCCAAGTTCATCAATATTTTGTCAGACGTGGATGGGTCATCGGCGATCCTTCCTCCCATCCGTTGTGGAATGCCAGCGCACAGAATGAAGGCGAAGTATGCCAATTTTCGCTGATTCACGACAAAAATCGGTTACCATAGCAACATCACTGGAGCGATCGCGAAAAGAAGGTCAGATTGATCATGCCCGTCCATATGTAGGCTTCCTATCGTGACAATTTGGTGAAGATCGGTCCAGCACATTCTGAGATAATTGGTCCCCAAGGGAACCGTTAGTAAAAAGATGAAAGAAACTAACATCGGCAGAACATGAGCCCTTCGTCAGTGATGTCGAGCGGGTTAATAATGACAGCGTCACAGGCGGCAGAGCCTATGAGGCACGGAGACTCGTGTAGGGCCCGGGGGCACGCCTCCCCAGAATGTTTGCCGTTCAGTGCTGTTAGACCCTCGTTATGGCCAAAATTGTTGTACATGTTTAACAGTGTCGATGTTAATACGATGTTTACGAAGCGACGGCAGACGTTTTTTAACGGTTTTGAACAGCTGAACAATTTGGTGTGCAAAATAACCATGTCATGTAACTGTAACTAAGACGATCGTCACTTTTATTATTATCTTTTGTTTTGCTTTATTATCTTATTACTTTCTTTGTTTTACTGCTGTCTTGATGACGAAATAAAGATGTGTGTGTACTAAATGCTTTATGCTGGATTAGAAACACACACAAATCGATTTCGGCCGGGACTTCGCCCCGGACCCACTGGGTTAGCTTACACCTCTCCACCAGACCTAGTTGATGGGCAGGGTGCTGGTACCCCCCGTCCCCAAGAAACTCACCCCTGCCTCGGCCCTTCGGGTCCCGAGCTTTGGCCCGTTGCCCTCGCTCCTTCGTGCCTCCTCACTTTTGACTACCTTCCGCCGCCCCTGGACAGCGTTGTAGAGCGCCGTTGGGTCCGAAGATGTAGAGACGGTGATGTTGACGGCAGTGACGTCAGTAACCTATTACGTCATGTACAGGATTACGACGGACACGATGATGAGGATGATGATGATGATGATGATGATGATGAGATAATGAGTGGTGTATCGCTGACGGCGGCCGCACTAACCGCCCGCCATCTTTACATACTGTCACGCCGCATTAAATCGACTCTGCGCCGTGATCTCAAATCTGCCTTCGGCCTCACATCCATCACGCTCGATGGTTACTAGCCTAGAAGACTGTACAACGTGTCGATTGAACGCATAACCAGACGATATGGTATCGTAGATTTTCCAGCGGAGGCCTGCTCGCTTTCATACGTTTCTGTTCAGATAGACTTACTGACTAGAACTGTGTCGACATGCAGACCCACTCCCGGCGAATCCCGACCCATCCCCATCACAAAGGTTAAAACCCTAGCCTAACCAGAGGGTTACGGTTAGGATTTGACCTTTTGACCCCAGGGTCAGTGCATTCCGAGATCGCATGGACTATATTTCTACCGACTTTGGTGCTGATGGCTCAAGCCGTTTTCCTTTTAGAGCGCGGACAAACAGACAAACAGACAGACGCGACTGGACGCCCTACCCCACGCCGGCGGCTATACAGCCGGAGTGGGTAAAAACTTCTTCCTGGGCAACGACGAACGTCAAGTACCGCTGTGGCGTCGGTGTGATTTTGCCTAGATTTACATAACTTCGTGGTAATTCTGTCCATAAGATCCAGTCTGTTTTACGGACAGCTCACTCGAAGGACCAAAGCATCTCACCTTGTCTACTAGGTGGTGCTGAATATGTTTTCCTCTCGTAGCCCCTCCCGTTTCGGGCCGATAAAACATCCCCAACACCTGCTACCCCGCGGTAGAGGCGCGCCCGAGATGAATGAATTTTTCCGCAGCTGCGTCGGCTAATTGTCTGATCATTATAAAAGATGAAAGACAAAAGACGGCGAAATGGAGTGACGGAATTAGGTTAGACCGTAGACGCACGTTGAATGCAAATATGCAAGACACCGACATAACACGATATAGAATGCATTGCTGTTACATCCACTCAACAGCTGAGGGTAGACGGCTTCATCTGTGGTATGGAACCGTATAAATAAGTAAAAACAGAACTCGGAAAAAGACGGCAACAAAATTACATTACCTTGACCACAAAACATACAAATTATTCAAAGGAGATAAAGGAAAACAAAAGTAATTTATTACAACCCTAAAATCTGAAGTTAGAGGTAAACGGGTTAACTCAGTTTTCTGAAAATATCAATACTACAGTTGCCCATCTGCGCTTCACTAAAATGTATTAGAGAGACTTATCTGTTTCGCTGCATGTCTGTATCTTGTTGTGTTTTAATGCAATCTGTACATCAATGCAAGCTGTAATAAAAATAAGTACGACCGTCTTCCGGGACGGCCGTATATCCACACATGCCGATCCTACGTCCACACGCCGCGCGATATTCCACGAACCTCGCATCTCTATCGGACGAATCGGCCAGCGTGCGGGCCACGAGCGATTCGTCCGATCATGGGCTTCTGGGGAGCAAAGTTCCCCAAAATGGGAGATTCCCTGCCTTGGACGCCGATGAACCGCCGTGCAAAATTTGACGTCGCTGGTTTCATCATCGGCTGAGAAATCCGTAGCCGTACAAACAAACAAACAGTAACCGATATATCCACACCTTGCCTATCGCCATGTGTGGATAAAAAATACAAGTTTATATACATGATGCAGTATTTTATTAATAGATACTTATGTCACCAATGTTTATCAGTTTCGACTGTGTATTGGCCTAAGGCGCCTTAAGCATTAATTATTTTACGACCAATTGTATTGTAATTTTATGCAGTATCGTTATATTTTTAAATTTCTGATGAACTGCGCGACGCTATGCTAGCGTGGTATATGCTGTCACCGTGTGTCCGTCTGTCTGTTCGTTTGTCTGTCTGGTGCTGACACAAGTCGGAGTTCTACGAAAGTGGCTAAACCTAGGATCACAAACAACGCCGTACGATAGCCCAGGGATTCTAGTTTTCTGATGCCAAAAATCTCGGCAAAATTCCAACGGCATCATCCCAACGGGGCCCCAAATAGAGGTGTTGTAGGTTAAAACGGTGACTTTCGACCAATATCTTGCAATATCTCTGAAAGCTAATATACGTACGGAAAATAGTAATAGTCAATATAAAAGGCTAATAGGAACTCGTATGCGTTCTATCGAATGGCGCTATTTTCGATGACCTTGAGTGACCCGTAACTACCCAAAACCGCCCCATTTTCCATATTTTGTGTCCCTTTTCATATCTTCGTAGTGGGCAAAAATAGAAACTTCGAATTTGGTAGGCAGGTAGAAGTCCTAGCCCGCAAATGACAAATCGTCGCTGAACAGGGCGTAGTCAGGTCACGTGAGTGAATCATTTTAAATTTTGGAGGGCACCAACCATATCTGTAGAGCGGCTGAAGCTAAAGTGATTAAATTTTGTACACCAGTAGGGTATATCAAGTCCCAGCATACGGAGGACGAATCACCCTTAAAAGGAGCGTGGTCAGAGTCACAGAATATATCAAGTGCTTGGCTTCCGTGACCTGCTTAATTTTGGGAAACATGATAAAATCTCGTTAAAGGTGCAAGACATAGTTGCAATGGAACACTAATAGGAAATCGTATGTGGCCTATCGAATTGCACCATTTCTAATGCCCTTGAATGACCTTGAAGGTCACTTTTGCTGTGTGCAACCTTTCTAACTCCCATACCTCGTGAAACAAAGCACGACTTTAATGACATAGCGCGTCGCGCGGTCTCTCTGCAATAGCCGAGCTTCTTGTTCTGTCTTGTGACTTAACTTTGGTAGACTTAGTTTAATTACAGTCATACTGTTGCCGTTGTTTAGTAGTTTTGATTCTAAATTTGTTGTTAAGGTGATTAGTACAGTGACAAATATGTCATAAGCGACATGTTTCGGACTCAATGGGATCTTTATTGAAAAATTAAGCAGCATTTCAGAAAATACTCCCGCTGAAGCCCAACATGTTGGAAGGCTGCAATCTTGAATTCAAAAAACGCGCACACGCACTTTTGCACGACGACGCAAAATGCTAAAATACATTTTTCATTCATTTTCATTCATATTCGTTTAATAAAAAGTTTGACATGTCGCAAACATTGACAATAAAAGACACGCAAAATATAAACACGATAGTAGATGAACGAACAATAGTAAATGAAAGATATAGACTAAAGGGAATTGGGTTAATAGGAATATTTGTAAAG
>Ga0209780_1003076_pt1 | contig 12247 bp, 7 predicted proteins | sample WorMetexBAHAMAS2_FD_187384 | JGI IMG/M metagenome (GOLD analysis project Ga0209780, IMG submission 187384) | Marine gutless worms symbiont microbial communities from Max Planck institute for Marine Microbiology, Germany - Inanidrilus exumae... | ecosystem: Host-associated > Annelida > Digestive... | reverse complement strand
ACCGAACGTCACTGCAGCGCCGTCACTGCCAGTCTTCAAACGGCGACTGAAGACCATGCTTTTCAGTCGCTCGTTTACATAACTGACCTTGTAGGCCTAGTACTGTTAGCCTACACCGCAGGACATGTTTACGTTAATCTTGTAAGGTGCTCTAGCAGTTCTTGTGACTTAACGGCACCTAAATAATATTCATTTATAATAATAATAATAATAATATATGTTAGCGAATATTTCGATAGTATTATTTTATAGTATCTTCGTATTTGTCGCATAACACGTGCTATCTATTATTTACCCCGCGTATTAAAATACATAGTCGAATACAAATTAATCAAATCGAATAATCGATTGACATGCGCTAAATCCAACACAATTTTGATCAGAATTAATTTTGTCCACATCGTACATCACCAACTGACTGAATATGGCGTTGAGAGCTTGGAGGAGGTTGCTATTTGCTAGGCGATGAGGTCACTAAGTTTATAAAAAAACAACACCAGCGGAATCATCAATCAACTTTTCACGCCGTTTCACGTGTCAATAACAGTCTCAAGTTGCCCCCCCAACACTGCCTCAGTTTCTCAGTGGAAATCCTCGCAGTGCACCCACATTCGAAAAACGAAAATCACTTGTGCCGTGTTAGAGTCGGAAGCAGGGGTCACACGGTGAGGCGAAACATTGAAAATGTTGAGAATGATATGTGGAAGGCATCAAGGGAGCAGCAGGGTGTGAGACGTCTTCTCTCCTCATCCCATCCGAGTAGGTTTCTGAATAGCATCTTGAGCGCTGTCCACTGGGTCCGTGGCGGAGTCCCGGCCAAAAATAATTATTTTAGTATTATGTTAGCCTATATGGCTGTCATAGTAAGCGCCTGATTATTGCATTTTGTACAATTTCTGGCTGTTTTGACTTGTAACGACCTTAGTTTGCGTAAAAATTGTAATTAATATATGGCGATTTGCGCACCCGTAGAAAAGTAATTGCAAGATGCGATCGGTGTGTATATACGCCGTGGGCTGGTATACCCGGTCGCTAAAAACGATGCATGAAATGAAGGGGTGGTAGATGAGGTTGTTGCACGTTGAACCGCTCGTCCAAAAATCAAAGGGACAAAAACTGCAGACGCGGATTTTGCTGGCGAGTGCTGAGTTGGTTTCTTGTGTCGGCGTGAACACTGACAATCTGCGAACGTGAACGAGAAAACACAATAGACTCAACAACGAAGACGTCGACGTTGCGGCCGATCGGTTCATCGTCGATCTGGTGCGAGTTTGCGACCACGTGTGTGCACGGACGGCTCTGTTCTCAGTCGCCGGTCTATTTCCATTTCTATTTCTAGCCGAATTGACATTCATAGTAGCAACTACGTACGCTATGCGTGCAGTTCGCATTCGCAAATGGAATAAGCTCCTCGCTCGTCGGCAGTGCGAGGAATCTATTCAAACACTCCTTGTCACGCATAAGCTAGTCCGTACGTTGCTGGGGCGGGGAAGCAGACTCGCCAAGCCGGTGCGTCGTAAATAACCACGATGCGCTATTCTGTTTTATTTTCCGCAGTCGATCCTGTCGAGGGACGTCACCACGTCATTTTGCCAGATATAAGGTTTTGTGATATTAATTCGCTATGGTATAGAACAGAACCTGCAGGCGCAAGTGTAGGTGGGGAGATATTGGTTCTTACTTTGAAAAAATAGTACCGGTATTATATTGACTCCATATACGCAAAACACGTGGAGCAAATTCTGAATTGGTTACAGTTGAACTAAGAAATCCTATTGCATTGAATGCAATGTTGCAGTGTATCAATTCGAAGCGTGGGATTATGTCGCTCGAGTTTTTTCTTAAACCCCGTCCACGGTCCACACCAGCAACAATGTCGAAGCAACGTTCGACATTGTTGCCATCATCATCATCATTTTCGTTTATTATTGCCAGCTGACATGCGCAACTTAATTTACATGAACCGACAACATAGGCCTACATACAACGAAAAGTACACCAAACATAAAACATAAAATACAGGGGAGAGTTACGCAGTAAACGGTTACAGTCAATAAATTCTTTTGTACAGATTTCGCATTAAGAAGTCTCTTTCGTTCAAATCAGCAGTTTTTAGGATTAAAGACTTGTTGTGAATGTGATGACGTTCTCGAAGATTATAGTCTATAGCAGGCCGATCTGGCAGATATCATTGCAGGATATGATAATGGTAATGAGTTACTTTGTAAAGCAAAGTGTCCTTAATGTCTTCAGCAATAGTAGTTAATGCATGGTGTGTTGCTGGATGACCAAAAGCCTAGCTTAACGCAACGAAGCATGCGCAGGAAGGAGTCGAGTCGATTACGATCAGCTGCGGTACAAAATCCAAACCATACAGTATTATTGTGATCTTAGCGAACACTGTGGTCTGGAACACATTCTCTTGCTTCGACAATGTTGCTTCGACATTGTTGCTGGTGTGGACGGGCCTTTAGACTGAAAGCGTGACTTTCATCTATAAGCTGAAATAGGCTACATTTGTTATTAACTTCCATGATGACCACGATTGCCACACGTGCCACAGTTTAACCCTAATTATATGTATCGTAGTATATGTATAAAGTGGGATTATATAGTGTTTTTCCTACGCTGATACACTTGTTCTTGATGAATGGTTGTTCAGAATTAGAGGGTGTCCAACTGTCCATTTATTTCATTTTGTTAGCTTTCAGCGCATTATGAACGTCATGTGGTGTATAGACTAGTGGGAGGTACGACGTCTGCGAACGGTATGTAGGTCTGGTTCTAGACCACCGTGAATACCGTCGTCCGGCTAATCAGACGGGTTGTATAATGCATGTGTATATGTACAGGTACGTATTTCTGTTACGTTCGTGTACTGTACTGTGGATAAACGCCTGAACGGATTGAGTTGGTTTTTGTTATCAGGGTTTGGTTGCCACAGAGCAGTGTGGTTTAAGTTGTGGATATTTTTTTAGTTTCAGTTTCAGTTTTTTCCAAAGTGACCATAATTTAGGCACCGCAATCCGGAACGAGCGCGAATCGTAGGGTGCGAGCGCCACAAGAGCGAGCCGTCGGGGTCCGACTTGTGGGTTTGGGGAGCGTCTTGAGCTCCCCCAGCGGGGTCTGGGGCGGACTCCTGGCAGCCATCCATTTTTTCGTATATGCAGATAAAATCTGAGCTAATCTTTGGCCACCGACGCGTAAGCATAAGGATGCAGAGATGGGCAAATCGGGACAAATCCGGGACACCAAGCCAAAAACGGGACAAATGGGCGTCCAAGGAGAACTGTAATTTTCCGTGATACGTCGTTAAAAATCGGGACTGTCCCGGAAAGTCCGGGCGGATGGTCACGATAGTTTTTCAATTTATCGTTTCCGTTATCGTTATCGTTAACGGAATTAAATTTTATCTGTTAACGAAATGAATCTGTTTCCGTTACCGTTAACTTAAATCACACTGCCACAGATGACAGCTATTTGTATTACATGGGGGTAAGGACAGCCCATAGGGAGGAGAAATCTCCACGAAAGAAAGTAAAATTCTCGTCTTCGCCCATAAATTTATGCTTCTCGTTTTGTAAAGGAATGTGGACATGATGAAGACGGCTGTGTTTATGCTTTTTTTTCGGCAGTGCCAGTCGTTTTGATACGAATTCCTGAAACAGTAACGAAAGTAGGGCAGTGAACGTAGCAAAGTTAGTGGGCAGGTCTCGGCCGGCTATTCCCAACTTGCTCTTGCACTAAGATCGCTGCAACTCCGAGCAGTAGGCTTATAAAATGTTTTACGGCATCTGATTCCACGCGTGTTTACCACAAATCCCGTTCACATACATTAACGAGTCGATTTTCTACGCGGCTAGCGATCTAATTAGAACGTGCATGCGATAGCGACAGTTATATGGAAATTATGCGCGTCGGGCGGCGACATTGATATAAATCGGAAGACGCAATTAAGGCCTACGGTCGTTAGGTGAACACCCGGAACGGACGTAGTCTCCAACTAGTTTATTATGTTTTCCGACGCCGGTGATAATTCTGGTGAATAATATTACCGTACTGCGACGACAATCTGATTTAGCAGTTAACAGTTTGTCATTGTAATGTCACCGAGAGTCAAACGGTGAAATTATTATCACGATAACTTTGTCATTGTTTCCTTGTTGCGATCAGGAATGATTAAACATTTTCCACCACATCCTAACTAGGCTATACGTTGTCATCTTACCCTGTTAATTTGGGTACGCCTGTAGGACGATATGACGCCATCACCAAATTCGCTTGGCGCAATACCACGTTTACTCAACAGAGTCTATAAGGATGACTACAGTTCGCCAGCTGTAGGCGCATGCAACTATGCCTGTTTTGCTCAACTTTTTTTAGCCAGTAATTTATTTTTTATTAGGAAACTTTTCAATCATCCTCCAACTACGGTACTGTTCATTAACCGCAGTTATAGAAGGGCTACATTACTAAATTCTAGTACTAGTAGTGGCAGGTAATCATGTACACGTGGTCTTAGAAAAAAACTCCCGTGCAGACGGACTAAACGTTTGCACGCAATATGGCGGTCAATAAAACAAAGTGGATGGTTCTTAGTCGCGGTAACAGCATCACACACTCGCACGATAGTGCGAGAGTGTTGTAAGGACGACGATCAAAGTTAATGAAAAAAAGGCAAATCTGATCCACGCTGCCCCTAAACCCTTTAACCGATCGTCACCAAATTTTGCACAGGTTATTATGCATGGGATATTTGCCATCGTGCAAAATTTTACCCAAGTCGGATAAAGATTTCGTTTCTGCGCATGTACGACTTCGCGCACTTAAATGTTAACTCCGTTATTTTTCGGAGCGGGGAGCTAAGTAACGGTCAGCAACCGCCTGTGACGTCAGCTTGATAGCGTCAACGTAAAAGTTCATCATCTTCGTCGTCCACTGTTTTAGCTATTTCGCGGACCTGTCGCGCAACCATCGGCGGTAGAAGTTTCTCTGCTGCTGCGACCTCAGTCTGGAACAGCTTGCCGGAAGCAGTCCGTTCTTCAACATCTCTGTCGCTGTTCAGAAAGTCATTGAAGACGGAATTGTTCGCGCGATCATACACTATCTAACTATATAAGGAACTGGACTAACACTTGATTCACTGTTTCGTTTACCCTTTGTACCGTGACCTAGAAGTTTTAGGACTTATGTCACTTTAATGTAAATACTTTAACTAACTAACTAACTAACCGATTATCGCTAAATTTTGCATTAAGTCGCCAACATCTCAATTTGTGCTATTAACCACTTTGGTTGATTCTTAATTTTTTTGCACCGAATTTCGTCAATGCCGCCATATTCGTTTGCACTACCGTATAATTTTGCCAACGTTTACACGATATAGTACACGTATACAAGCGCATTCCTATAGTCCAACCGTATCAGTAGTCACGTATGCACTGGCTCCCATATTTTTCGGAGTGCCGTAGATGAGAATATAGTGTTCTGTTTACTTGTTTCATTTCATGATAACTCTCCGTATCGGATACCACGTATGACATTTGCCTTTGCTACGTAGACAGCTAAATCGTTATGGTGGCCAACACAAATGTCGTGTTATTGATTTAGTATAGTGGATGGTATTCATCGCCGTTGTCACGCGAGCTTTCAGCTCGACTGTGCTAGGTCAGTCTCGACTACGGTAGCATATCTGTGGACGTCCGTTGTCAGGAAACAGGGGCGGAACCACGAAACTTTGGCCCCAGATAGACGTCTCGTTACGATCAACGTTAATTTGAAATGAGTATGTTATGTAGTGAAAAAGTTATTATTTCTGACTAAAGTCTGCCGGGTGGATCATCTTTTTCTTGCGCTGCACAGGATTCGGCATTAGCACAGCACTGATATTCGACTCGGCTAGACACTGATTGAAATTACTTCAGCTAAATCTGCTACAAGGTCAATATTATAACATTTTGAGTCTGCCAGTCCGTGATCTCAACTCCCGTGAAACCCTGGCATACGGCGTTGTTTTCGTAACTGTACGTTTAGCCACTGGTACAACACCGGCTTGTGACAGACGGACAGACAGACAGACACACGACTACACTATACACCGCACGAGCACAGTGTCGCGCGGTAATTAATAATAATAATAATAGTATATCTTTGGCAGTCCAACGCTCTAGCTAAGCACTTTATCACAATGACTGTCGGCGTTTCGGGCCAGTAGTCCAGCTTTTCCATTGTTTTCTATACGCTGTTTTATGCATCTGAGCTTCTACATGGAGAGTCTACACCGATTGGTATAAAATTAGTGTACAGCATTTGCATTATCCAATATGGTTAACCTACTGTACATGTACTTTCCACTGCAATAAATAGGAATGAAGGCATTCCTTAGAGAGCATAACTTCGCTACAACACATTGAAGTCGGCACAGTGTCGTTACCGGCGAACAGCAGGTGCGTGCTTGTAAGTCAAATAGGTTCATATTGTATCGACCATTGTACTAGTACAGCCGCAGACGTGCACGGTGGCCATGCCTTCTAAGCGAAACCAAAAGTCGCACTGTGGCTGCACTTACAACCGACTGGCATACAGATTAGCCTATGTTCCGAATCAATTCCATAATTTAATCGTCCGTTTTTAGTCCATAATCTATAATTGATCTTCAAATTTCATGAAAAACTACCCATACCTTTTGAAATAAGCCTATTTTGCTAACTGACAGACAGACAGACAGACGAACGTTGGTCAAAACATTACCCCGACAAGCTGGGGGAGATAACCAGACCTGTATTGCATCAAACATCATGCGGGTTATTTTAAATATTTAAGCGTAGTCCGGGTTCAGAGGCGGTTATCATGGCGACCGCGGCCTTGTTCCGCCACTGCTCTAAATCACTTCCTGCAGTGAGCGTTCGCGACGGTACATCCGCTTGGTAATTAATACGAGATAACTGTGCTATAGAAAAGATATAAAGTACTGTTACATAAACGACGGTTTGGCTATAACGAACTGTCGTGCATACATCGTCAACATTAGAAATTATTGTAATTCTGAGTGTACATCAGGAAATCATAGCTCATCGCGTATATAACTTCTTGTTAGTTTGCATCAGTGTTATTGACAAAGGATTTGGTTGGAAAACTTCAGCTCTGCTCTAGACGGTAGAAGCTATTGAGCAGGCGGGCCACTATCCGCCTACGTTTTGGCCCCCGTGGACCGCAGCTATCTCTGGTCCATCCAGTCTTGAGCCCCGTTGCCCCGTTAAACCATTAAGTACGAGACCAACTGCATAATGGTTGCCGTGTAAAAAGGGTGGATCAGCCGACGTAAAATATTTACAGTTGGAAACTTGGAATGCAGAAGATCTGCCGTACATTGCCCAATGTCTCCCATAGACGGTGGTCCCATAAACAGTCAACCTTGGCATACAGGATGCAAGTATATCTCTTGTGAGCGACGAAACCGACTTATGCCGGGGCGATCGACTCACGTGAGCAGTGACTCCGATGCTTTATCGCTACCGATGTTTTATCTGATCTGCCACTTTTCACATAACACGCTGAGCTTTGTCGTGCGTCTCATCTAGTTGTTGTACAACAAATCCACAACAAACAGAACATTTTTTGGAAATATATGTTTTATGGACTTCCAAAGATTCTACTGCCTGTAACTGCAGCGTTAGTCTAGACAATTTTTACGAACCCGTCCATAACCGCTCACTTTTGGCTTAACTTCATCCATCAGAGCTCACAGGCGTGTGCCCGCCCGGCATTCTGTTGTTCTGGACTGTAAGCTCGTGCGACTACATAACACATGCCAAAGTTTACCTGCTGTCTGTTATATAACATACATGCGGCAAGGCTGGCAGTGTCTCCCAATGCGAAAAATAGGGGCTGGGTAAATACATGACAACCCTTCTCAGCCGTTTGTGGAACCAAAGTTCACCAATTTTGAGGGACATGTAGGGAAGTCCCTGTATACTGACAAGTTTTTTTCGATTGTTGATAACATGTTCCATTGTTCGGTCAAAATTCGAAGTCTGTCCCAAAAACGTTTTTGTCCCGAGCCCGAAGGAGGGGGGTTAATGCCCGGAAGAGTTCGGACCTAATTTTTCAAATAGCAGTCATAAGTGAATATGTGTCCAAGTTTGGTTGAGATCTTTTCAGTGATCTCAGAGATTAGGCGTCGAAAAAAAGAAGAAAAAGCACAGCGGTAAAATATAAGCCCTTCGGCATCGCGATGCCGTGCGTGCTAAGTTCGGCTAACAAGCTGTGCAACATAATTATCCACAACAAATCCGCAACAACTAATCGAACAAGTAGAAAGGGGTTAAAATTCATACAACCGGTTGTACAATCGGTTGTGTCGTGTAAACGGGGTATCAGACGACAACGTCAAACCGTTCGACGCTGCACAAGTCAATGCATGTCACGTAGACTTACGTCATCGGGGATTTGCGTCAATGCGTCGACTGTCGCAACGTAAAACTGAACCAAATGAACCGCTGTTTGACAACTCGTTCAATAACGCCGATATCGACAACCTGTCGGCGTTCCAAATGACTGTTCTTTTCTCGCTATTTCTCTTCTATTTGATATATTGCATAAGTTGCACTTGACAACTTTTTATTAAACGAAGATGATGATGATGATGATGATGATGATGATGATGCCAAACAAACCCGGCAGTCGGCATTCGATTTTCTTCTTTTTTTCCACTCGTCGGCCAATATAACGCCTCAACATGGAACCCACAAAAAAATAAAAGTTGCTTATTTGGCGCAATAGAACTAGAGTGCCTTGATTGATTGATTGATTGATTGATTGATTGATGGTATGCTCTGCGCAGTTTCATATAACAGTGTACGGTTGATTCAACAGTCTCCATTACTAAACCTAAGCGAATTCTACACGTGTCATTATTAGCTGTAAACGTCTATCTCTTAGACAATATAGACACATGATAGGATGCGTTTGCCGACGAATGGAAAGCAGTCACGTGACTGAAGGGCGAAGTGAAGTTGTGCTACGCAGCAACGTCTCGGGGTCCACATAGGCCTCAACATGGGCACAAAACTGGCCTATACTGGCGTGTACCCATGCTGATAGGTTTCTGCTGCAGAACAATAGCACCATTTAGGCCAATGTTCTTCGTGCAATCAAACAATAACCTGATTACAGAACGAAGCCCTAACTCGAGTTCGCACCAACCACTTTAGAAAGGTTTTCCTCTGCAAACAATATTATGACCTTATCTTTCGAACTTTACTTATATAATGTCAAGTTGAACCGGCGTAACAAATATCTAGGTCAAAGGTCATTTCGTTCAAGGTTATTGTCCCACACAGAAACACACACACATACATAACCGAATACATAACCGACTGCTCTGCCTGCATCACTAAAGTTATGGGTAAATATAACAGCGCAAGTCGTCGGCGCATTGTGATGGCCTAAGCTTATTTTCACCTTAGATATTAACTGCATGTATGCACAGGTGCATGCTCTGCATCACGCCCAACGTGTAGTAAACAAAGGTGGGCGGTCATTGCGATAAACTTGCGATGGTCAGATTATTTGACAATTCTTGTAAAAGTTGACGTGCCGTAGCGACAAAATCCGTAAAATTGGCTAAGTTCAGAACTTGGGACACGGTGCCAGAAGGAAGTATCCGTATTTTTGAAATACCCATATTCCCTGATAACACAGTTTAGAATAAGCCGAGAGCAGCTTCGGTGCCTAAAACCAGCTTCATCCGTTCGATAGAAAACAGACCTGTGGCAGACAGACACCGGGCGACACGTTGCATATGCGCTGGAAGTAAAAAATACTAGTTTTGTTCAACAGTTTAGTAAAAGAAGTATGGCCCGAATGCAGCGGTTTATAGGGAAATGGGCTCTGATGGGCATCAGCCAGTGGTAGCAAGGTGCGTTATGCGATAACCTATCACAATCAGACCACCAATCGTAGACAGTAGCAGACGGTGGCGACGACTGGCGACGACAGAGATCTGTCTGTGGTTCGATCTGTTTTGGCAACTATTGACGGCCTACATTGTCGAATGCTACAAGTCGCATAATTCTTTCGACACAGTCGAATGCCGCTTCGACAAAGTCGAACGTTGCTTCAACATCGTTGCTGGTGTGGACGGGGCTTTAGCGTTAACCCCCTGCCATTGACGAATTTGGCGGGATTGCAACAATGGGGTTATACCCCCAACGTGGCCTCCAACAATTATGTCAAAAGTCGGTACCCTTGTCCAGTGCATTACTAAACTGCAGTTTGTAATACATGTCAGACGTCAGAAAAACCTGCGGCACGCGAAACTGGTAGTGCGATTTTGCCATTAAATCGGCCAAAGTCAAGGTTACAAGACCAATAACATTTAATCACGAAATGCACCGTCACTACCAATGGCGCTACACCGCGTCTTACTTGAATCGAAACAATTACTTAAAAAGTATCTGCGAATAGATCACGCCAGAACGTAGTGCCAACTGATTCAGCCCTCGGATCGACAGCTATCGTAAGTAATTCACCTCTGTGTAACACATGACGCATCTGAGAACTGTTCATTTTGCGCTAATAATGTACTCTCCTTATTAAATGGATCGCGCAACGCTCCGTAGGAAATGCGATAAATTTCCACTTTTCAACATCCCTAACACTTAACATCCCCGATGATACGGATCCCATAAAGATATAGGCTTAAGTTGCGTATTTGGTTTGAAAAACCCCTGGACCCTGGGGTACAATCCTTACTGATTAGGCTACTTCATGATGGGCTCCGCAGTTTCAACACAACGCATTGGTGTGACAACCGAACAGAGAGACAGACTTCACGGCACATTATTATATATTTTATTTGTAGACACAGATACAATAATATACCGTGACACACGTGCGTGCCGCAGCAGCATACTGTTATTGCTTTTATGTAAGATTACAGTTTGTCCGATCACGATTGAATAGAGTAGCGTCTATACACTGGCGCATAGAACAATTCGAATAAAATATAAGCCCTTCGGCATCGCGATGCCGTAGGCCTAAAAACCAGGAAGCAGCATTGCCGTCATCAAATTGATTATCATCATCGTTATCAGTTACTTTGATGCCTGTTGCTGCAGTTCCGTGGACATTGCCGCTGTCGTTTGCATGCAACCAGTAAGCACACTGTTAAAAACACAAATAGAAACCGAACGCATCGTCACAGTGGCACTTCGTTACCGGCATGATTGACAGTACTACAGAGTACAGACACTTGCTAAGGAAAGCTAGCGGAAAAAATTACAGTAGCATCAATTTGCCGACATTTCAGCTCACAGAAAATAACGACCAATCGATGTCGCTCACAGAAGCGTAGTACACTAGTAAAACGTCTAGGCCGGGAGGCCCCTATACAGTTTCGTGTGCATTCGTCTTTAAGTGCCGTCTCATACTGCCTTTAGATATTGGCTACATCAGTTTCCACTTAAATTCGTTCGTAATATTTTCCTTATTGTCTGTTGCTATGGCAGATATAAATAGTGAACAGTGATATAAAAAAGCGGCAAGCCTCTCCTATGACCTTTTGCCGACGGCCAGTTTGGTCCTTTCCGATGATTAGGCGATACCGACGACCACGTACGGCAAATGATAGGCAGCCCATGACTTTCTATTCTTGTTTAGTAGTAACCATCTCCATCTTGCTTGACTTTCGAGATATTGACGACATATTTTTTCATCACCAAGGATCGTTTTGGTCTCAAGGTGGGCGTGAATTCTTGTGCTTGCAGCGGCTGTGTCATTTGGGCCACTTCAGAACTTTTTTGGTCTGATTGACTTCTGGTGGCCATACGGCTACGCTCACCGGTGGGTTTGACTTCCCATTAGTGTTCTGTAGTAACCATAGCTCTAAAGCACACTGTTTTGGCTATGAGCGTAGGAACAGACAGACGGACAGACAGACGGAGGGACATCAGCTTCGCTTAAGTGCCGCCACTTTGGTGGCGGGGGCATAATATTTGTGATAGGGAAACCTCAACTGCAAACGTTGATTCCGTTTAACTCGGATTCAGAAGAGAAATCGATGATGTCCGGCGCTCGTGAGTGACCAAGATCGATCGTCGAAGAACGTGTGTATGTGTTTGTATTTGACAACACGCTTGACTAACAGCGGGCGGCGTTCTGATATACCTACATGTGCCAGCCGAGTCGTCAGTGCGATGGCTTTTGCGGCTCTTTCGACTTGAATCCTCATGCACTGATATATATA
>Ga0209780_1003075_pt1 | contig 12249 bp, 10 predicted proteins | sample WorMetexBAHAMAS2_FD_187384 | JGI IMG/M metagenome (GOLD analysis project Ga0209780, IMG submission 187384) | Marine gutless worms symbiont microbial communities from Max Planck institute for Marine Microbiology, Germany - Inanidrilus exumae... | ecosystem: Host-associated > Annelida > Digestive... | reverse complement strand
AAAAAGCCAAGTCTTAAGTTCGGAATGAAAGACTGAAGTAGTGACAGATAGTGGTGATGGTGGAGAAAGTGGTGGTGATGAACTGCCATGTGCAACAGAAGGTGAAAGTGGCTCACTGCTCCATGCGGCCTCAAAGAAATTTACACATTCTGTAGAAATTATTAACTAACACCTTATGAACAAGGTCTTAGATTTACAGTGAGCTGCACATTCGGTAGTACCGTCTGATCAACGTCAATAAACTAACTCATACCTGCATACTCCTATTCCCCGTGGAAGTGATGGTCACGCTGTAAATGAAGATGGGTTCACACTGCAATAACATGCCCGTTCTAATACAATTCAATCTAATAAAATTGTCAGATCACTTGTAATTCACTGCATCTTTCAGTGTGAGCCATACAAAATGACACCGAATATCACTGGAACATGTTTTACAGTTTTAGCTCTGCTGTGTTACTGGTATATTGATTGCACGATGAAACAAATGTCAGCTTCCCTGACTTTTCCCTGACTTTTTCCATTTTCCCTGACCACTTTGGAATTCCCTGACTTTTCCAGGTTTTCCAGGTGAGTGGTGGTCACCATGCATCTGGTGTAAGCCGATCTACCGTTAGCAATTTTGGCCCCCGTTAACGATAGATCGCCGATCTACCGCTAGCACTATCCTTTTGATAAATTCTAACTCGGAATAAGAGAATGATGCACAGATTCTGAAATTCCATTTCATAACCTGGGTTTTGCGTAGTTGTCATGAAATATCAAATGTGTATCTATGTGAATAACATTCAGCAAATAGCTGGCTTTTACGTGCAGTGCAAGCTTGCCCGCTAATACAGACAGACATACTGCACATTATTGAAATTGAAAGTCTGTAAAATAATTACAATCAAAAACACAATCATTTTTCTCCACTAACCGCACTGTTGAACGTGTGTAGTGCTGCTACAGCAAACAATGAAAGTTTAAAAATGTACAAATATCTTACAACACAATGTACAGTAGTTTGGCATAACTGACAACAAACTCGCTAACGACTTACAAAGTCAACATCTTTGTGGACAACTTTCAAAGTGTTATGTTGTGGTATTTAAACAGGATACTGTCTTGGAAAGTTGGTATAAAGGGAACACAATGTCCCTTTCTTTAACCAACTTTAGCTCATTGTTCCCAAAAAAACACTAATTCAGGAATTCGATGCCAGGCTGGCTAACCGACCATTTTTAGTTTTTAACATTCCGGCACTCGGCTGAGTACCAGAGTGCCGGAAAGTTCCTTAGTCACTGTCCCCACTTTTGAACCCTGTGCAAAAATTGATAAGAGCCGATAGATCAGGAAAGGAGGAAGCCAGTGCGTGATATTGCCTGGTGTGACTGAGTGCTTTGAGTTTGCTTGAGTGACTTGACACCGTTGACAGGTGACAGGAAAGACATATGAAAACGTGCTGCCAGTAACTCTCTCAAAATAAGCGGAGCAAGACAATCAACGGGATAACCAAAGTTCACGTGATACATAGCCATTAAAACTGTGTGTGCACATTCACTCATTTGAACCTATCATTTGGCAGTCAATGTGCAGGAACTTAGTTTCTCACACAAAATGTGAAATTCCATCAACAGCGGCAGCAGACACACGTGGTAAAATTATGTTTGCAACTTTCGACCGTTATCTCTCTATGTGTCCCTATGACACAAGACAGGACTGAAACCCATGCATGGATTCATGGAACTGTCTTGTGGGCATGACAATTATAAGAAATGTAGTAAATTCACTAAACATACAGCAGGTTGATGTGCTCAATTCAAGCATACACATAACAAAACAGGAAAGTTGCAAGCATGCAAAGTGCAAATATGAGTCACAACAACAACATGCATGACTACGATGAAAGATGTTTGAAAAATTCGACCACCAAAACAACCATAAAACAGGCAAAACAAAACCAGCTACAGAACATCACTGGTTATTACAACAACAACAGGATATGATGACGTATTACTAACGTCATTTCTTTTCTCCTATAACATGAACGTAATGAACTCCAGCAGGAACAGTATTTCCAAAATGACTAATCTGCTGCATTTGAAGGCAGTCTATTTTTGGCACTGTAAGCTGACAGGGTTATGCCCACAAACCCATTTGAAACCTGCACATTTGGAATTCAGTCAGCAATGTTAGTTTCCTACTCGGCAACTGATGATTTTGGACATGCACACCTTATGAACACAATGTAAACAAGCAGACAGAGCCATCACAGGCAGAATCTTTTCCCACGTGTTAACGCTGTCCTCAGCCAATCTGTTGACATTATCAGTTTCAACTGTCCACCGGTGTGTCACTACCGACTAAAGCATTCATCGATTAGTTGTAATTTGTACGTGTTTAGCCAAATAACGAAACAAGTTACTCGTATTTGGCCAAACACTTTTGAACTGCCCTACCATAGAAACAGATGAAAGAACTAACCTGCCTCCAGTGAGTACAAAAGTGTGGCAACTAAACAAAAAACAGAATGCGTGTGGACTGTTTCTATGCTCAGACTTGATATACACTTGCAATAATAGCGAACATTTTTACACCATGTGCAAATCAGATATCGACACACATACACTTGCCATTTACACAGAGCACCATTTTTCATTTTACCGGCAACAAAACAACATGTACAGATTGCTGCTACTATGGAAAAACATTAAGTGCACTACAAACATATTAACAAAGAATGATCAGCAGAAAAAAGAAACTATAAAATATCTTAAATCACATTTCCCTCTACATCTTAATAATGTTGATCATTAGACAAAATGTCCACTGCTAAACATAATTTGACATATGCTGAAGCAAATTCAAGTCTATCTGTGAATTGCAAGTAATTAAGTATATGCATGTAAAACTTACACATTCAACAGTGAATAGCTACGAAGATCAGCGACAATGAAGATATAACGATGAAAAGGTCAAGGAGATGATAAAATGCTAATTGTGGTAAAGAATTACAGTAAACTACTAATACTCTTCAAAGTTCAACAGTTCACAAGAACTGGGCATATCTGTCCACTCACTTCACTATGACAGTAAGAAACCACTAGTCAATCTCGTCAAGTAAGTCTATATAGAGACTATGACTAAGCGGAGCTTTTACGTCCCACTCAACACAAAACAAGGTGTCGCCCTAACGGGACGTAACCATACTGGCCCGGCGTGCAGTGTCGGCAGCCCGATTCCCACGTGCCTGGCCGCCAGCGCGCCGACTGTCCACGTGCCCGGCGGCTGGCCGGCCCAATTGCCGGTAGCATTCCCATGCCGTGTTCGCACGTGCCCAGCCAGCCCGCACACCAGCAGTGTTACAGACGACGACCGACGCCAGACAGCAAAACAATACTGGCCCATTCGGCGGGCCAGTAAAATTAAGTCCACTGAAGATGCAGGGTTGCCACACTTTTGTGACACTGTAATTGAAAAACTCTTCAATGCGGGCATTTCAAGAACTGCTTAATGATTTTCCAGACTTCTCTGGAACAATAATATACATTTTCAGGGATTGTATAGAGGATATTTAATTAGGCCGTCAACACAACTGACAAGCAATCAACGGGCAAATACATACATGAAATGCCGCAACATCACCAACAGTAACTGTGAGATTTCAAGTATGGCAGAAATTTCTCACAGCATCTCAAGTAAATTCGAGGACTTTTTCAAGACTTTCAAGGACTAAGGTCATTTTGGGGACCAAAATCATTTCAAGGACAGGTCATGTTCAAGTACTTCCAAGGCCTTGAAACTTGCACTGTTAAATCCAAGGACTGGCAGACACTTTCAAGGATGACTAAGTATCCTGATTCGAAGACTTTCCAGCAAATTGTCTGCACTGTTAATGACAGGTTTAGTCGCCTCGTACGACATCCGGCCTGGAAACGGAGTGGGACTATTCTGGTACAATGGGAAGGGATGGAAAAGCAAGAAAATAGATGAAGCGAGTAAGATGGGAAAAAGTAAAAGATACTAAACGATAGAGTAGAAGGTGGGGAAGTGAAGGTATAAGGAGGGAAGGGGGGATTGCCCCGGGCCCACACGGGGCCGACTTTCCAGGAAACTGACTGCACTGTTAATGACAACAATGCAGTCAATCAAATCTGATCTAACTTATTTGATCTCTTCAATGCATCAAAATGTCAAAACACACCATCAAAATGCAAAAATGTAATCGTTACATGAACTAATTAATACACAAGCAAGTTTTGAATCAATGCTAAAATGTGAACGACAGCAACAACAGCAAAAAAAAAAATCAATGGAGTACAAAACATACATGTCTGTCCTCCTTATTGTCAGGCCAAAATTTACACTGACCACGTCACATGCTGCCCCCTGGTGAGTCACGGACGCAGCCAGCGTAACAATTACCTGCTCGAAATACTAATGCATGATCAACTAATTGTCACAATGACATTTAATCACTTTTATCTAAATGCTTAACACTACAAATACACAGGTTCAGTGCACGTCCATTGTGACATTTATTACATGCAAAAGGAAACAAATAGGAAGCCACCTAGACACATCGAGCAACAGCAAACTCAACAGATGCACATTTAATGGTTCCACTGCATAGCACTCCCAACTTCCCGAAACAAAAACTATTTTCCCGAATGTTTTTATAACCTGGCTATGTTTAAAACAACAGCTTTTACGAGAGAAAAATGTAAAAACAAATGCAATGCAAGCAAAGTGAATAATCTCGCAAAATAAAGCTGAGAACAGAGGAATACACAGTTTGCTATATTAATAAGTAACCACCAGTCCCAATTGCTTTAATGGCATGATGTACCCAAAGTGCTATAAAAACTGTCAAATTCGAAAAAATCACCATGCAGTTCTTTTCAAAGACCACATCATGCAACTTCTGGGACTTTCAAGGACCAATATAACTACCTAGGACTTTCCATGGTCTTAAAATTTGGCAGGGAAAATTGCAGGAGCTTCAAGGACTTATCAATGATTACAAACTCCACAGTCACAGCAGCAGCAACAGAAGAACAACAACAAAATCAGTCCGTCACATCATCAGCACATATAGATGGTGACGTTGATGCTCAGGTTGCCATTGTCGGCAAAAAGTTGTGCGACATTTGTGTCAAAGATGAGACAGTCACTGGTGTTTATAGCTGCCTGGACACCATCGTGAATACTACGCGGTGTTGCCTCCCACGTCAGCCTCCGTTTCCTACCATTGAGCTCCAGTCTGTCAGCCAAACACATCCATCAACACGATGCCAACCATGACGCTTTACTGCTGAAAAAAGTTCCATTTTTTGACTATTACCTAGTTCTAATCAGATTAATTTTAACTTCATATTTCCATTTCAGTTCTCAAATTACAATAATTTTGCATAAATTTCAATTTAAGTTCTCAAATAATTTAACTTATCATTTCAGTTCTCAACTACATAATATTTACACTTAAACTTCAGTTTCAGTTCACAAATATTCCTTCTCAGTTTTACTTCTTCAACAACGCTCTATTCTTTTAACAAATCAATTGCCACATGCAGTGATAAACCTCGTAATATATAAACAACTGAACATTCACACTAATTAAATAAAAATAAATTAGCCCTGTACAGGACTGATGGTCGACTCTTCACAACTGACGTTTCTGCGAAGTTCAAAGTCACGTGACACAAAAAATCTACGGTAATTATCAAAAAAAATCTGGCCCAACTAAATTTAGATATTGTGCCCTAGTGTAAGTATCAGTGGTCAGTTGCCAGCTCCCATTGTAAATGGTGGAGGAGAGCGTTTGAAAATGAAAGGATTTCCTACTTTGAAGAGCTCGTGACCTTGACCTTGGATCGGGACAAACTGCATACCGTCGTGCATCACTCATCGACCTCTACCTACATGCCAAATTTCATTGAAATCAAAGGAACTTTTTGTGGATGGATTGATGGACGATTGGACGTAGTACACACGGATGGAAGACAGACATCTGAGACCCACTTTATTAGGTCGACTAAGAAGAGTCGACCTAAAAATAAACTCAGCTATCACAGACACATACCAAGTGACACTCCACGTATAATTAATTTTGACAATGTGCTTGGCAATGATGCATAATTTGTTAGTGAATTTAATAAATTACATTGTACAGTCTTGACAGTAAAGCTAATTACTATTTCGTTATTAAAGAGTAATTTCCATTTCACTTTTATTTTTCGTTCTTAAAACAATTTCTGTTTTCGTTATATTTACAGTTAACTAAAATTAATAATTTTACTTACTGTTTCACAACCTTTAACTAATATGTCAATGGATGACAAACAAACTATGCCACACTTAAAAGCTACAACCAAACCCAGCCTTCTAAAGCCATCTGTCCAGCTTGGGGTCATAGTGTGTACATGCATTTTCTTCATCTTCACACTGCTATTCAAGCATTGGAGGCTGCACATAAGGTTAGTTGGTTGGGAGATCAACGTCCCCTTTCAGCACAAAATAGGCTATATCGGGGACAAAGTCTTGGTGGAGATTTAGTTCTGCCAGGTCACGTAGCTAGTGTTTTTGTTCAGCGATGACCCAAATGTGAAAGGATAGGGAACGCTCATTTAAGTTATTACGCTAGCGCCTACAACAGGGTGGAAACTAATCAACCACCACAAGACCTATGTATCAGTTCAATGTGATATCTTGTGTAATTGCTGTTATCAGTTCCTGTAACATATCAGTGCCTAACAACTCGCGTTGTGTAATATCTTTTCTGTGTTGGTCTGGCTTTGAAATGCTTCTCATAAGTAAAACCCAAAAGAAGCATCTGGACTGGAGGACTTACCACCCACGGTACCAGACCTACCCATTCCACCCCAAAGCCAGACATACAGAGAGAAATGTCCATTGCCTCATATAAGTCTGGAACGGGATCAAGAAATGATGCTGCCAGTGAATGGTTTTTCCAGGTTGGTTAGCGCCTCAGTGTTTGACACAGTTGGCTAGTGACAGGAACAGTATCGCCGATGATAAGACAATCATGCAGAACAACACACCTGTGTTATCTCACTCACCTGATGATAAGACAATCATGCAGAACAACACACCTGTGTTATCTCACTCACCTGATGATAAGACAATCATGCAGAACAACACACCTGTGTTATCTCACTCACCCGATGATAAGTCAATCATGCAGAACAACACACCTGTGTTATCTCACTCACCCGATGATAAGTCAGTCATGCAGAACAACACACCTGTGTTATCTCACTCACCTGTATGCAAAGTTTTCGGCCTGTTTGCGACTACCAACCAGCTGGACGACGGTGTAGAACATTTGACTGCCCTCACCTCCACGCTCCTGTTTCTCCAGCACCAGCATGAAGTGGTGTCCGAAACACGTCTGCATCATAACCCAGTCGACGGCGCCGGCCAAGTTGATATCAGTCGCCAGGAATACAATGTCTTCACCTGTGCAGACAAACGACTGGCCACGTGACACTCTTCATGGGTAGAGGTGTACACACGACTTTGCTGGTTACTGGTGTCAAACAGCCGGCATATAAACACAGCAACCTTTCGTTCGACGGGCGGTGGTGGGTGATGTTCTCTGGTCGGCAGCAGAGCCGTGTTTCCGTTCATTGTGGGCTACATGCATTTCCAACAGTGTCAAAGAACGAGGTTAAATATTCTATAACTGGAGGTCGCTTGGCTCATACTAGTTGTCGCCAATCGCCAACAAACCACGCCTATTACTATAAACTGGCGACACTTCGGGCTATAGCCCATAGCAGGCCAAGATCGCGCCATAGATATATCTCGATGGTGTCAATGCACTCGGGCCATCACTGTTTTTAGTGGACTAGCAAGCCACGCCCACAAACAGTATTATTGACATTCATCTTCAACGGGGACGGGCAAACAAACGGCCACATCATGCCTAATGGGCCACAGCAGATACAAGACTATGAATGCTATAAAATTCACTAGAGAGAAATGACATAACTAATGCTCAATCTACCTTGTAATGTAGTAATACTTTTGTGCATTTGTACTAAATGTGGCATGACTTGGTCGAGTGAACCTTGCCATTTGCATGAGGCGCCGGGACATGGGCACGAATACGGTCTACAAAGCACACCAGACAACAAGCACTTGACACACATCACACTTTTCACACAGTCAACATTCATCAACCGAGTCAATGGTCAATTCCTGACCTGAAAAAAATGTGCGTGCATGTGTCATCAATAAAAATTTAACGTTACCAATAACCTCAATCAATCACTTGATCAATCGATCAATCAGTTACAATGGTGCAAATGGTGTCAGAGAGCCAGCATAGAGGCAGCTCTATGCCTCTTACCGCAGTGGTGGATAAACAAAGGACGTGACCAGTGAGGGACTTATCCCAGAAGGATCAGCACTTTAATTTCCTTCAGTGGTTAACAGAAAGGACATCCCGTCTGTGCTGTTTTAACATGAAATATTTTGTCGTGCAACATACGTAACCATCCGTGTGCCACTTATCCACAAGATTCTCTTCCAAAACAGGTGCAGGAAAAACCAAACTAATCCAGGCTCATCCAGAAGATGTGCACTGAAGTGGTTGTAACTGATGCTAATAATTTATGTGGCATTTATATTATGAGTGGTGACAATAACCTGTATTTGCATACACATGCTTAACAACGAAGCCAAACTTTCAGGACAGCAGTCAGCAATACTCTTTTAAAAGCTATTAAGTTACTGGCACATCCCGAATACACTTCAGACGTTGACACTTTTCCACTGTTTCAGTTCTTTAAAGTCACTAGTAACAAACAGACACACGTTACCTCGACTCACAGCTGAGTTCGTGATTTGCCTTTTCAGTATACGGCAAAGATGCGTCACATCCGTGGCAGACGTATCGGCATGGAAACAGCACCTGACTGGCTACCTTCTCCATTGCAAGGTTACGGATGTTGCCTGACAAAATAATTCATGACAGAACAGCACAGTGTTCATTTAGATAACAACCACAGCATGTCACTTTAAAAATGATCATAAGATATATATTTTGCCACCTGCCCCCTTAATTTTATTCTCCATTTATTCAGATCTGTGCATCCTCTTTGAACACTGAACAAGCCAAAACTTTTCATATAACGTTAGCCACGGACCAATCAATTCTCATGTTGGATCTTCATATGCCTCTTTTCCATCCCATGCAAGTGGCTTCATCAATAACACATGTATACAATACAGCGACAAATCCAGCAAATATCCATCACATCAACATGCAGCATGCGTTGAACAAAAAAAACATGGGTGATTTTGTGACATTACTCATCAGTTAATCAGCTTAGCTAAATATCATGTTTAATTATCTACTGTGACATACGTACAACATCTGCATGCTCACTTAACTTAAAGTTATTACGCATCATAAAAATAAGCCACAATTCTGCGTTCTCACTAAAAATGAAGCTGTTTATTCCGAAAACAAGGGAACATTGTGGTTTACATAAATTCATTCAAAAAATTAATATGATTCAAAAACTTACAAAGACAATTCTCTGCAAACACTACAAAACAGCTGCCTTCAATTTTGATTTAAAAAACGGTAAAAAGTAAGTGGCAAAATTTAAAAGTAAAAAGAGACAAGTGATAGTGTACCTAAAGTGCCACGACATGTCGGACAGAACTGTAGTTTTGGACGACAGGCTGAACAAACAATGTGGCCACTCTGACACTGCATGATTGGAGGAAGTGCATAGTCGAAACATACAGGGCATTCGAACAATGACGCCAAATCTGTCGGATTTGTACTCGAGGCAACTAAAACAATACAATACTGCACAGTCTGATAAACTAGAAAACGAACACATACAAACATGTACTTTCATGCAAACGAACTGCAATGAGAAAGATCACATTATCAAAGCCTAAATAGCTTCTCATCTGACAGAAACAGCCAAAGAGCAATTACAAATATTTTACTAATTCATAAGGTTGTAATCAGCATAATGAATTACCGAAAAAAAGACTACAGAATTATTCATACGGAGGGCAACAAAATATGCAAAAAAACTGCATCGAATGTAACAATATTAACTGACCATTTGCTGGAAGACCTCTGACAACTGTTGACGGTGTACAACTCATGTTGCTCGCATGCAGTTTGCACTAACAAAAAATCAACATCACACGCTCATGTTTCTCTCAGTTCTCACAACAAAACTTTGTTGTCAAATAAAGTAATTTATTTTGTGCTGCACTGCTGCTGCAATTAACATTAACTGATTAATTATCCGACCACTGCCAAAGTTTGTACTTGCATGCTTTGGAGGTGATACTTTTGTTTATAAGGTATAATGTCCACAACATCATTTCGGCTACACATGTAGTAGGCGTGTCTGAACCCAGATAGCCTGCGTGCTGAATACGACGTTAAGTGAAACTCAATAGCCAGAAATGAGACCATAAACAACAATACTTGACCAGACGCAATTACAAATCGTCAGTCATTAGAAGTTTATTGTTGTGCTGCAATGAATAAAAATAACTTTGCAATGTATCTAAACATACATTCATGGAAATGAGGTGGGTTATTTTTGAATATAATGTTTGTGAAGTACTGTACTACACATGTTCTAGTGCCACTGCAAGTCTGTCAAGTCATACACACTTCCATGACAAATTTTTGTCGGGACAATATTTCAGCTTTCCATCCGTCCAGTTCTTCTTACATCAACCGAACAACTCACAGATATGCCAACTCGCGGATTGCCAAATCAAGGACTAGTTAACACACGGACTGGACAAGTCACGGACTAGACAATTCAGGGATTGGACAACTTTCAGACTGGACAGCTCGTCACGGACTAGTCAAATTGCGAGCTAGACAACTCATGGGTTACGCTGCCAGTAGTAGATGCAGTTTCAACTTTCAATAAAATGTCGATTGTTGATATATTATAAACTGACAAATGTTATCTTGCGTGTATTTTATTGTTTGCTAAGTACATTTTTTCTCAATGAAATTACTGCTGTTTATGCTATAGAAAATGAATCATCAAAACGTTTGTTTCCACTTTAAAGGTATCCGGTACCACAACGCAATGCATCCAGTTCATTCATACCGGATGCGTCGCATTGCAGTGTCTTGAGGTTTGTCGTGGCAAAAACGACGTAACATTCGCACACCACCACAATGAAACTCATGTGTAAACAAACCTGCTGAATCAACTTGAAACAGCATGCGTCGGCCTAATACAAAACAGGGTGTTGATAATTACCGAAAGCTACCGAAGGCTAGTCCATTATTTACATGCGAAGATTAGTTGGATCACATATTTCAACATCAATACTATTCCTTTACTGACATTAAAAACATCTTCAATCATACACCCAGTCAAAATATACTAAATTTCATTTAAAAATCAACTTATATGAACAACTGTAATTTCTAAACAGAAACCTTACACAAATTATAGTATACTTTTCCAATAAAATAATCTCAATTCACTTATTTAATCTAAATCTGCTATTATTGTTATATTTTTCTGTTCAATTATCTCAAGAATTAATACCCATTAAATGTTAATGTTTGTAATATAATTCTACCTTAAAGGCGCGATATGACCTACAATGTGTTGAAAGCGCCATTAAACATGTTGACAATAATTTACCGAAAGCTACCATGGTAGCCTTCGGTAGCTTTCAGTAATTATCAACACCATACAAAACATGCAGCCATCGTCTCCTGTTCAACGTTTGTCAGTTTTTAATATATCCACAATCAGCATTTAATTGAAACTACATCTACTACTACTACTAAAGACCATGCCACCAGACTAACTAGCAACACCAGTATCATTTATTAAATTACTACCTAGATCCTAGATTTGTAGCAAAAACGTATTTCCACTAATTAAACCAGATTGTCGCTTCAAATGTAATCTGATAAACAGATACAGTTAAGCATTTTAACTAAGGAATACATGGGCTAAAACCTCTATGCCTACTTCATCCAACTGCGCCATAAAATTACATATAATGCCTCAATTTATCTATTCTGGTATTTGGTAGTGGGTTGTATCATCCTTCGTCGTAAACCCATTATGCCTATACCGTCTGTGTTATGAATGAATGAATGAATGAAAATGCGAGGATTTTAAGTGCGTTTGAAAACCGACTGAGAGCCGGCTTTGTCTAACACACTATGTAAACAAATCAAGCCGTTGAGCGAAGTAAAGCCGGAAATGGTCAGGT
>Ga0209780_1003074_pt1 | contig 12250 bp, 6 predicted proteins | sample WorMetexBAHAMAS2_FD_187384 | JGI IMG/M metagenome (GOLD analysis project Ga0209780, IMG submission 187384) | Marine gutless worms symbiont microbial communities from Max Planck institute for Marine Microbiology, Germany - Inanidrilus exumae... | ecosystem: Host-associated > Annelida > Digestive... | reverse complement strand
ACGAACTGCTCATTATATAGGTGTGCATATGATGTGCACAATTATGATGCACAACAGCACAGAGCTGGTCAAATAATCTCCCCTCTTACCCTCCAGACAATCACCATAGCTCAGATGTTGTCTGTTGGAGGGGAGGGGGAAGCAGGAGTTCCGGCTAAGCAGGATAAAATTCTTGACAGAAACATTCCTGTAAGTAGTATATGTTAGCATTCTGAATATCATTCATTACTTCAATGTGGTGCAGTCACAACAATCACAAAACACTTAAGGTCATATCATCCAGCGAAAACCGGGACAAAGTGAATAACTGAACAAATTCAGCGACTTAAAAACAAAATTACACATCCAATACAAAGGACTCTTCAGCTGGTCTATCACCATCACCATCAATGACAAGCCTGCACAGCTACACTCATAACCAACACACTAGAGACTGGCTGTAGGCATCAACTCCAGGGACAGGAGGAACACACTGCCCAACACATTTACACGGGCTACACCCATACGGAAATCCCACCAAATAACCCTAAATTTCTCTTTGATCAGGGTGCCTGCTCCGCGCTGATGACATTTATCAACACGCCTGCTTTGTTTTCATCGTAGACAGCAATGACGGTTTTTAGCTTGATAGTGCATGAAAAATGCTTGGTAATTGGGCTGTTCATGCGCAGGCCCACTAAAGCACAGTCTCCCAATGTTTCTGACATGTTGACGCCAATGACAGCGGTCAGTTATGAGAAATACTGTCAGACAAGAAACTGTGAGACTTGAGGTCATGCAGGACTGTACCCAGAATGCAGCTTTGCAAAAAAGTTGTTACAAAGTACACACACTGTGACAGAGCATGTGGCTTACAGCTGAGTAAACAGTGAAACACAATGATGACACTTTGCCATCAACTGGTTAGGGATGTGACGGAGCCACAGGATGCAGACTCATGTGCAAAATCTGTCAGATGCGGATTTGTCGCGCTATAAAAATTAATACCGGCTATTATAGCTATTGGGATTCAACTCAGTCTTAGTTACTTAAAACGAAACAGTTACAAACAACAAACTAGCAATGAATAATTAACATCATTGAGATTGTTTTCTAAAAGTAAAGAAAACACAACAACAGATCTCTCCGTCAATCGAAAATAATTGTACAGTTGTACCGAAACAAAAATTATGAATCCGTCATTGTCGGATTTTAAGTATCCGACGGATTTTGGAAAAAGTGTCGGATTCCTTGGATTCAGGTTCAGAATCCGTCACATCCCTACAACTGGTTGATAACATTTCTGTTGCATGCCACAAACGCAGAATCTCAAGGCAGCTGACAGCAAAAGTTAATGTACTACTTATGTAGTCAACCTGGGTGTCATGCCATAACTACTATCACTCACTGTGTAACTATATAACACGGCCCGATGCAAATGCGAGTGAAATACACTTGACACCGTTTGAATGTAGCATAATGGCAAAGCAACAGGATGCTCAAGAGGTTTAATAACATTGGCCACAAAGTGCTAGTTTCAACTTGGTAAAATAAACACTGTGTACTATTGACAAAATTATTACGTTTGCGAAATCGAAATCTACAAAGCACTTATTAAGGCAGAATTGTGTCGAATGTTTGCTACTGTATCTTTTAAATTCTAAGAGCTAGATACAGTCAAAAGCTATGCTTTTATTTTTAAAGTACTGGTAATTATGAACAAAGGAGTACAAAGTTACGTGGCAAACACAGATATATAATTCATTAACAGACTATTGGCTCTGTTACACCTGAGGTACAAGCTAACAAAGCCTGCTGCAGACAGCAAATCATATTTCCTTTTCTCTCATACCACAAACTAAAATGGAAGTTTACTACATTTTCTGGGCAACTAAGCCATTTAATTTAAACGATACGAATAGCCACCCTTGAATCAAAGGTTTTTTAAACAAACACAAATCACATAGTTCACTAATAAAGTGGTACATACATCCATATACACTCAAACCAACTTAGTGGTCACTCTCAAGGTGAACATTAGGTCTGTCTGTGCCATCTGAGTAGTGGAAGACTGGTTATCGAAAGGTCATCAGAGGTCAACAAACTGTTAGTTGGTCGACATTAGCGGCAGCCAATTCAACAGCGCACTTTGTTGCAGGCTGTTGATACTATTGCGACCAACTGCATTTGTGGATTTTAGTTCACAGTGGTATGACAACACAAAGGCAGTATGCGGCCCACACTTAATGCCGCTATGAAGAACACCCAACAACAATTGCTTAGTGAACTTCATGCACCAAACAACTCTGCCACTAAACTGCTCATTACGTATTAAACTATTCACACATGCAGACGCCTGTGATTGGATAGCTTGCCTGATTGGTGCAAAGCAGCGTCGGAGCAGCCCGAGTCAATTAAGTCATGCCGCCAAGCGGCAGACGCCGCCAGCCACACGGCGACTGCCGGCGGGTCCACAAGTCGCTGAAATCAACAGTCTGCGCAGTATCACACTAACACAAAGCCTACAGAGAGGAAATTTCAGTCAAACTGCGTCACGGCAGCCAGCCAAACCGGCCAATGACATCACAGTCGGGCAATTGTCCACATCACTACAACGATGTGCCGCGGCCTTGAACGATCGGTCGTGCATACTCGACAAAGTCGTCGATCAACACAGGCCAGGCACCTACACAAACATACGCACTGTGTTTATAACATGTCAGCATTTACAGCTTCCAACGACTGAGTCCTAACTAGATGGCAGTCGGAAGAGCGCTCATCTCCGACACTCCACGTCATTACCAGCAAGCAGCAGATGCACTAACATCAACCTCTCAAAATTTAATTACCTCTTCTATGTTTCACTGTCGATCTGTAATTCAGATTTCATGCAAATTCACCCACAACTTTATGAGCTTTTCGGCAGACAAACAGACAAACACAAAAGCGGTGGTGAAAACACAACCCGCCACCACTACCAGCAGAGGCAGTAATTAGTCATCAGGCCTGAACTCAACACACAGTGCTGACCTGTCAAAGTTCTTGGCATTTTCAGCCACATCTCTAAAAGTGAACTGAACTATGTGACATTCTCTTTCCGACAACGGGCACAAGAAAACTGGAAAGACCGCACTTGAGTTCACACCGACCTCTTTACCACAGAGAACCTAACAAACGCCTCTGTATCTTCTGACTCTATTGGCACTATATAAATTGTATTATTATTATTATTATTTTAAAAAATCGGCTGATGTTACTCGTTTACTGTTTTAAATTCGGGTCTGCTTTTGTCTCACCTGGTCACACACATCCACAGCCAAAAATGTTCTCCTCCTGTGAATTTCTTTCCCCACCCCAATCGTGAACTTTCAACGTATGACCTTGACCTACAAACCTGATGTAGACAGTGTCAAAACGTAACCATCATGCCAAACATCTAAGTCAAAGATCATTTTTTTCAAACATCATTCACAAAGTCAACTGACTGCAATACGCGGCTGCTGAAGCGGCCAGTAATCACCTGGCAAATGGCTATTTAAAAGTGTGAGCAGGTGTGGTTGACACAGCTTACAGTGAATGTGAATATACCTCCGACTGACTTGCATCATATATAAAGCTATCTGACTGACTAACTGAACACTTCAGACTCAATAACACGACCTGAAGTCTCATGCTACCTCTACATCAAAGCGGTTACAAAAACTATTTTAAAACTTTTTTATAACTTGAGAAAGTCGTAACTCGCACATAATCTTTACGACATTTCTTGTTCTTAAGTGCGTCATAATGTTTTTGTAAGTTTTTACCGCATGACCCTATGCTAGCACGGTATATGCTGTCATCGTGTGTCCATCTGTCACAAGTCGGAGTTCTAGGAAGATGGTTAAACCTAGGCTCATGCAAACAATGCCTTACGATAACCCCCTGGTTATCGTAAGGTATTGTTGTTCTAGTTTACCGATGCCCTCAAATTTGGTAGGCAGGTTGACAGTAGCAAGTCCTAGTCCAAGGATGAGAAATCATCCCTGAAAGGGGTGTGGTCAGGTCATGTAAATCAGTTAAATTTTGGTGGCTACCAACCATATCTATGGAATGGCTGCAGCTAAAGTGATCAAATTTTGTAGACCAGTAGGCTATATCAAGTCCCAGCATACGGAGAACAAACACTCTTAAAAGGGATGTGGTCAGGGCCGTGACCCATTATAAATTTTCGGGCCCCCAATGATATCTCTGGAACGGCTAACAATAGAGTCGTCAAATTTTGTATGCAGGTAGAATATATCAAGTGCATAGCTTTCAATGACAGATTACTCCCTAATGGGCGTGGTCAGAGCCACGTGACCCCTTTTTTAATTTTGACCCAATCATATCTTTGGAATCGGTGAAGCTATGCACTTCAAATTTTGTGTGCTGATTGATACATAGGAGTACTAGTGTATGCATGATATATTACCCCCGAAAGGGATGTGTGCTGTGTCACGTGACCTCTTTATATCTTGTGAAAAAGTGATAATATCTCGTTAACAATGCAAGATAGAGACCTAGTTGTAATGAAACAATAATAGGAAATCGTATGCAGCCTATCAAATGGCGCCATTGCCAATGCCCATGAATGACAAAGGTCCCTTTTGCAGTTTAAACCGTTTCTAACTCCCATACCTCGTGAATAATATAGCATGCATTTACTAATAAATTAGCACCATATGGGACTGACGGTCGACTCCTACTTATTGCCAACTTCAAAGTCACGTGACACAAAAACTAGGACAAAAATCAAAATTCCGGCCCTAATTTAAGATTCCATGGTAATTTGTCAGCCCCCGTTATAAATTGGGGAGGAGATAGCCTTTGAAAATGGTCGAATTTCCGACTTTCAACGGCTCGTGAACTTGACCTTGGATCATGTCATACTGCATACCATCATGCATCACTCATCGACCTCTACCTACACACCAAATTTCACTGAAATCGAAGAAACTTTTTGTGGACGGACGAACGTACGGGAGGACATTTGAGAACCACTTTATTAGGTTGACTCCTCCGACACAGCACAGTGCGCGGTCCCTTTGCAGTAGCAGAGCTTCTTGTCTGTAAGTGCTAGGAAGTTCCTAACCATGTGACTCTTGAAAGTTTTACGACACACACACTTGGGATCATATCAGAAACTAAGACTATTTGCATAACAGATAATGAACTCTCATTGTAGGTTGCATCAGACACTTTAACAACATGACTGTAAACTACGACATATAAACTTGACCTTCAAACTTGACCGAGACGGCATTAGGATAAACCAACATGCCAAATATCTAGGTCAGTTTAAAAGATACTGTCAGGACACAGACAGACAGACACACAAACCGAACGACTGCTCTACATGTACCACCAAAGTGGTCAGTAATCAGACCCTGGGGCCCGATTTTCAAAAGTTCTTAAGATGGTCTTAGGATAAACTTAGGATAATGACTAAACTTACGAGGATCTCAGGACAAAGTCAAAACAATGCTGATTTTCACAAATTCCTATGAGAAACTTAGGAAAAAAGTTACAATAAATCCACCCATAACTTTATCAGCTTTTCTGACGACAAACAGACAAACTTATGATAACAATTTAGCTATCTTAAGATAACCATTTCGAGGCATAAACACAAATAATGGCTTTTTTACGCAAAACTTGTTCAGGAGCAAAACCTAATTAACCCAAGCACAGCCATCAACAGCGCTAGTGAATTCAACAGAATAATCCTGATTGCTGCTACTTGGCTGCATTAACAGTGGTTGTCATGTGATTATTCAAGAGAGTCTAATTACTTTCAGTGTATGTAACTGCTAAATAGCGATTTTCGTCAAAGCATTCTGTTGGAAAAAAAATTACGTAATTAGCAGCATATTTCCAGCTTTCATAGCTTGGACCAAGTACCATATTAGATAGGCCATTCAACGTTAGGCATATGCTAATAATCGGGGAGGATATATTATAACTTATGGCACCTCTTCTGAATAGAGGTAGGTACAAAGAAAATTAAGTTATTAAATCATAAATCGGTAACGTGGTGTAATTTTTTTAAAGAAAAACGACTTATCTAGGCTCTTATGGTTGGTTGCTATTTTCAATATGATATCTTACAAAAAGTTACATAAATGATATGCTAAGATAAGTTTTGAAAATTAACTTACAAATATCTTGGGAATATTTTAGACACTACAACTCCTCAGCTAAAGATAAACGTATGACCAGTGGTTAAAGTGGCATGGGATGCAGGAGGACGCCGTCCCCCACCTCAAATATATGGTAGATTGCATTCCCCCATATCAGGTATCCCAACGGATGGACGGGGACGGTAATGGGGATGAGTGACACAACGTAAAAGTCATCAATAACTGAAGTTGAATGCTCAACTAAGTCGACTGTAATGATGTCTGATAACACTGTGTAACGGAACGTATTTGTAAATTTTCATTTTATTGGGGGCCCAGTTTAACAGCTAAGGGTCCGCAACAGCTGACAGGGGGCCCAAACTGTAAATCACAGTACCCCCACCTCTACTTTTTCACTTTAACCACTGTGTATGACGAAGTTAAGAGAAACATAGGACAACCTTAGGATCATCTCATGATCTTCTGAAAATCAGGTTCACAAAGACAATAGAAGTAACAGCCTACGCACCCTCCTCGTCATAATTGCTCATGTCATCATTAATCACCATACAAAAGTCCAGCAGAAGGTTCCACGTGTCTTTCGGTATTGCACGCTTGTAGTAATTCTGCAACAACACACATACATACAAGGTGCGACAAAGCTGCATATTTTTTACAAACCACATCAACACAACCGCTCCAGATAAAACTAAATGTTTTCGACCAAAATTTTCGTAGAATGCAGAAGATAAAAGATTCACATGCAGTTGTTTTTCACCAAACTGTTCAAAGAATTCATAAAACTATATCGGAAAAATTAGTCTGAACATCATTTGCAACAGATCAGATGATGTTATCTTCTGGACAGCTATATGAAATATGATACGATTTTAGACATTCTTTTGTTGCTGTTACCAAAAACTATCTGCACAGTAATCTACTGAAACGTTTCTCATCACCCCTACATCATGTCATAACCATACCATATTAAGTTAGGTATGTTTATAATTACTGTTATTTCAAGAAAACACAGACATGAACCAATACAAATTTCATTTTACTTTGAATAGCTGCATCTATATCGTGTACTGAAAAAGGTGCCGTCTTCGTGGTCCACCATGTTCAGTGAAGTTGCATATCTACGGCTGTAATAAACCATTTAAGCAAATAGCTACATAGCCATTGCCAACCCATATCAGTTACAGTATTTTATCTATATTCAATATGAAAAGACAGAAGTTCACCGAATCATCTGACAGGAGTCCCACTAGCAGTAAAAAGTGGCAAAAGAATTCTGACGAGAGTCCACATCGCATTTTTCATGTGGAAAAAGTTAATGCGACACCGGCCAGTCAGTAGCAATGCAGTGAGCCGCATCAGTCATGCTGACCATTACCAATTTCTGCTGCACATTTTTTGACTCACAGTGCTTTTCAATGGGCAGGACAACCCCCAAAATTGCCCTTCCTGTCGGCGTTCTGGACCCCATCTAACATTACGGTTACTTGGGTCCACCCAAGTCACCCCTAAACGGCATCTCAGTCAGTTCAGCCGTTTTGGCAGGGCACATCCGTTTGACCAACACACAGACGGAAACACAGACACAAGAACCACGCTACATGTGACATCTGTCGCAATAGGCCACATCTATACTACGCATGAAATGCAGCCCAAAAATTCAAGCATACAACAGTACGCACTTACCACCAGGTATCGACTCCACAGATCAAGAAATTTAAACCTGTCGTGTAGAACGATATTCCAGTAAGCTATGGCCATTTCTAGATCTACAGACGCATTAACAGCAACAACTCTGCAATACTACATTACAAAATAAACAATAAACACTTGAAACGAACAAGGCTTAATATTTTCATCTGCTCACAACATAAAATCTGCTTCTACAGTCACTTTGACAGGGAAATTAGAAACTGTAAAACACAAACTGGCATAATACTAATTCTAATCAAAATACAACACAAGTAAAACATACAAACATCAGAAATACTGTGTTACAATTAATCAAATAAATATTAGATGGCATTTCATCAGAAAAAAATAGCTAAGTGAACGTAATAGAATTCAGTGAGTCTTACATAATGTCATATTTATAGGAGGTCCGTGATGTACGGTACATCAGCAGCTATGTCGACAGATTACCGGCAAAAGATCACTCTGAAACTCTTCCTCTGCCTTCTCTGCACCCTATGCCCACTAGAGACCAACCGAAATTCGGTTTTAGCACTGAAACTGACCTATCATGTAGTTCAGTGTGATTTCGGTTATGGTTACAAAACATGGCAGTGCAAATTCTTTTTTTTCAGCCAAAATTATTATTCTCGACGATCAAAAGCGACTGAAAGTGGAGACAGGTGGACCATGGCTGTATCCACTGATTACAATCATGACAGCCACGTACAGGTCAGTAATGGCCCCGAAGTTTCCCGAACTGCGTCAGATTAGTACAGAGCTGGTTAAAGTGGCTGCACAGAAGTATGTGTCTGCTGGGCAACTACATGCTAACACATGCAGTAATTTCACAGGTAAAAACACCGAGAAGTTATTGAGCTACTAATGGAGATTGAAATATAAACTGTCTTTGCTGCTACTGTGTCATACGTAGAATGTTTGTCGTAATTAGTGATAGCAAATTGGCCTGCTTTCACTTTCAGTTATGGGCATAACTGGAAAAACCACGTTTGGTAAAAGCCAAAGTCCATTACGCTAGCTGGTCGGAAACCTGCTGGAGACCTGCGCGCTAGCTGATCTCAGACTTGCGTAATCGTTCGTGTCGCGTGCCCAAAGTCCACCATGCTAGCAAGTCCGAAGACTTGTTCGTGCGTCGCGTGACCTGCATGCGTCGTGTGACTCATTGACCTGACCTGTATTTAAAAATACGTAAACATGGCTGACGTTGCCGAAGAAGGTGTGGTCATTGCTGCTTGCTCTAGCCTACTTGTGGCAGCTAGTTTTGGAGCTGCTACTGTCTTAAATAAGCGCAAAAAACGAAAGAATTCAACATGGGTTAAACAATACATAAGAGAGCGAGAGTCACTTGGAGCGTACAATGCCCTTTTGTCGGAGTTGGCTACAGACGAAGTGACCAGGTGTGTTCAGTACCTACGAATGACAAATTTAGCTCACTGTTCCATATACCTGGTTCATTTTGTACTGCATTAATTAAATTTTCAGTCTTGATAATAACGTCAGTCGAATTTTGTTCCATATTTAATATCAACACAAACGATAACAAAATTAACAATAATAAAATCCGGGAAAATTGACGTAATCGATGACGTACACAGTGCCCTGACAAAAAAAAGTAAATACTGCATCAAAGAAGTGTCGGACAGGTTCGTACGTCTGGTCGTTTTCTAAAGTCCATCTGGCTATCACAACAAAAACACAGCGAACCTGTCTCGGACAGGATAGCACTATCACGACATGTTGTGATAGCGCTATTCTGTCCGAGACAGGTTTTGCGACCTGAAAAAGTCGTCAGCTTGTCGTAGACACCAACGAACCTGTCCGAAACCTGTTCGCTAGCACGTGCTAGCGAACAGGTTTCGGACCAGCTAGCATAATGGACTTTGGACTTTTAGTCCCTAATTTCCACTGTAGTGACAGCTTTCATTTGGCATGCATACCCTGTTACCTAGATAATTATATTACACAAATTTCTCAAAAAACACTACAACACATTAAACAGCAGCTTTAAACAGCTTCTGTCAAATACGACGTCAACAAATTACAAGTGCTGAGTTAGAGCTGCATTGCATTTGAAAGAAAGTATTCTTTTTAAAAATTTGTTATTTGTCAAGCATCATACAAGACAATAGCTACCGAGACACTTTTGGCCTGGATTTTTGGCATAATTGAAGGCAAATTGATAGAAGTCCTTCAACCGTGCAGGATCTCGAATTTCGCTTTCCAGCGTGGCACATTTAGCCTTTAGTCGATCCATCGAATCAACCCTGCACCCCACAAAGCAGCAGACCAAGTATAAAACTACCTCTAGTTGCAATATTTATTCAACCGGCCTTATTCTATGTTTTCTAGAGTTATTCTATGATGGGCTGGGTGCCCCAAACAAACCTTTTGTAATAACTGAAGGCCCAGCCCAGATGCCCCTTCCTGGCACCAAAACCAACACTATCAAAATAGAGTTTTGCACGGGAATGCTCTTCCCGTCCCGTTCCCGTGTCTTTTTCCTGTTCCCGCCCCATTCCCGTGAGTACTACTCCCGATCCCGTCACGTTCCCGTTAGTTATTTATACATAAGCACATTTTCGCATCACACAAAATCAACAGTTGTAATTTTGATGACATGCATGTGACTAATAATACACAAACGATAGTTCCTGTCGTTGTTCCAATCGCTAAGCAGCTGCATTTGAACCAGCGCTAGACAATTAGTTAGTCATTAGAGTCTATGTTCCTTTGTAAAAAATTGATTTCCCATTCCCACGGTATTACCGCAAATACTGTTCCCGTTCCCGCTATTACAGTGGTAATTGATTTAGATCTGATTACCGTTGTGGCGGTTTTCCCGTGGTAATCCTTCGGTATTTTACCGTTCTTGTTTCCGTGCAAAAATCTATATCAAAACACTCTATGGAATCCAAAGCACTGACGTCAACCAGCAAAGATCATCCTCCGTACCTCATCCAATAACAATACTAATATTATGTACAAAACAACCAGAAAAAAACTATCACAAAAGGTCACATCAACCACTCAAACAACATTTTCATAATGACCATAAACTTGACCTGTGACCTTGCCCACCCAACTTGACCTACATAGTGTCAAGGTAAACCAGCATGCCAACTACTTAGGTTAAAGGTCATTCACTTCAAAAGTTGTTGTCTACACACAGACACACACACCTGACCAACTGCTCTACCTGGACTACTAAACTGATTGGTAATAACTATTACTAAACAAGCAATCAGGTAAGTACTCACAAACCAACCAGGCCACATCAATGGACAGTTTGGTCAAATAAAATAAATCTCCTTGGACCCTGTCTCTCTAAAAGGATACTGGAAGGACCTCCTATGTTCAAAAAGCTGAGGTGCCTGGGAGCAGCAACATGTAATTAATTAAAATGCAGAAATAGCTGGAACAACTGTAATAAAGTGTCTAGATTGTACATAAATCACACTATTACTTTGGTGCTAGTAGGATCAAAGACACTGTGGTTTCAGTGAGTTTGACAGGTGGCATCATCAGCTGGACATGAGATCACATTGTTTGGTCAAGTTCGCCATGTGCTGACACTGGGGTGAAGTTACAATGATTGCAGGCTTGTAGTTAAATGTAAATAATGTGTAACAACAAACATACTAATTATTTAGCTAAATCCACACTGTGGCCTACCCTAATTCCATCAGTCCGTTTATAAACTCCTCTTTCGTGAAGACACACTGAGTCGCCGCACCAAACTTCCACGCAAGTATCAAAACTGTTCGACTCTCAGGATTTAAGCCAAGGTCGTCGAGAAATCGCATCATGCCATCGGCGGTGATTTTGTCGTCTTCGTGTGGATCTATGACACATGCATTAAAACAACCTGTCAGACACCGCCACTTACTGCTTCATTTAGTTTAGCTGCAAACTGTGAGACGGTACCCTGGATCATGATCTTGCATAACATTGCAACCACTACCTCCAAACTTCACCATCATCATCACGGCAGTAACTGCAGACAGAATGTAGCTCAGACAGAAGGGTCTTGTATAAGTGTTTACTTTTTACAAATCAAATCAAAATCAAAAACACATTTATATAGCGCCATATGTCGCAAGCGAATCAGAGGCGCACGGTGGCGATGACTAGACAAGTTGGGTAACATAAGCTACATTAAACAGTTCGGTCTTTAATCTACTCCTAAAAGTACTGACAAGTTCTGCCTCTCTACAAGCATCAGACAGTCAGTTCCAAACAGTAGGTACACTAACACGGAAGGCTTTTGCAGACAGAGCTAATGACAAATGGGGTACAGTCAACAAGTTTTTGTTTGAGGAGCGCAGTTCACGAGCCGGTCTGTAACTCTCGAGCAGAAAAGCCAAATATGCAGGAGTGCCCGTTGATCTTGTCTTGTACGACAACAGCGCCAGTTTGTAGTC
>Ga0209780_1003073_pt1 | contig 12254 bp, 5 predicted proteins | sample WorMetexBAHAMAS2_FD_187384 | JGI IMG/M metagenome (GOLD analysis project Ga0209780, IMG submission 187384) | Marine gutless worms symbiont microbial communities from Max Planck institute for Marine Microbiology, Germany - Inanidrilus exumae... | ecosystem: Host-associated > Annelida > Digestive... | reverse complement strand
CTCCCACTCTCCCTCCCTCCTAGTGTTGACAGCATTAGGGGTGTTGCGCGCATGCTGCCGGTTTTGCAGCGGCTCGGCGATGCTTACGGTTTCTAGTTTCAAAATCATTCCCATGGGCTGTACGTTCCGTACAAAAACTTACCCAAATTTTCGCCAACGTCCGATATTCGATATTGGGTAAACCAAGTACGCCTCTGTGCCGCCTGGCTGACCGACATGTTAGAAAAGCAGCCCTGGATTGGAAACTGTAAATAAGTAACACGGCATATAACGCTGGCATCACTCAGTCGCAATCAGTGACACTAGGTATCGTCGAATACAGGAAGTAAATAGCTTGTGCACAAATATCCTTCCAGCCGAATACTGTATTGTGGGCATTCCACGCAATACAGCCATCTAGTTTGCAGTTGCATCTACGCAAGGCTCGTCAAGACCTTGACGCTGTTCGGTGCACTAATGCAGGCAATTCTACTGCTTTCAAGTACTCGCTGGTGGCAACAAGACACCTGCGTCTTTATGGGCATGGTTGCCCGCTCTGGCTTTACCGAGAACTAGAGGCCAATATTATTTTGGGCTCGCTTTGTTTTCTTTTACTCACGTCGACGGCAGTTGCTAGGATTAGGTTTTTTTACTTCCGTTTGTCTTTTTTTCCGCACGATATCTCAAAAATCGATGCAGCTAGAATCACCAAACTTGACATAGAAATGTTTCACGACGAGTCCTGGTGAATCATTTACTTTGGGGTCAAAAAGTCAAAGGTCAAGGTCACGAGTCACAAAAGCATTGCCGGCGTGGGTCTTTGCACTCTTGTGAGTGCCAGAGTTATCTCGAGACCAAGGTCTCAAAACTCGAGTGCACTCGAGTTCATTTAGCCAAGGTCTCGGTCTCGGGTGACAAAATCTCGGTCTTGATCTGAAGACCATAGTGCCGAGGTCTCGATATCAGTCTCGTTTATCGTACGAGATCTGGATTTGGGGATATTGCATGGTTTAAAAGGGAGTGTTGATTACTGAATACTCGAAACAATTCAACAATACTGAATACTCAGCACAGCCCTGATGCATGATATTCAACCTTTCTTGTTATCCACACATGCCGATAGGCAAGATGTGGATATATCGTTTACTGTTTGTGTGTGTGTGTGTGTTTGTACGGATTCGGATTTCTCCGCCGAGGATAAAGCTAGCGGCGTCAAATTTTGCACGGTGTTTCATCAGCGTCCAGGGCAGGGAATTTCCAGTTTTGGGGAATTTTTCTCCCCCAGAAGCCCAAACTCGGACGAATCGGGTGTGGACACACGGCCGTCCCCGAAGACGGACGTACTTGTTCCTATCCTTCCTTGAAATAAAGGTCTCGAAACTCCAGTTGCATTCAAGTTCATTTAGCCAAGATCTCGGTCTTGGTTTCAAGACCTTGGCGCCAAAGTCTCGGTCTCGGTTTCAAGTTTTTAAAAAACGTTTTGACAACAACAGTGGCTTCTTCTAGTTCTATTTAGTTTTTCTTCTCAGTGCATGTTCTCCAACGTCCACGAGGGATCACATTTTCACCCACACGTTTATCAACGAATGGAATGAACCATCCTGCCTTTACTCCGTGATTATTCACCAGATGGCGCTGCCCGACAGTGGATGAGGTAGCACACATCCGCCTACGGCTTATTTATTACTCATTTATCGAAGGATGAAAGGCTGAGTTGGCCTAGTTGGCTGACCTATATAGTGGACGGTTTACCCACATAAGTGGTCACCCGTCAGCTGCCGGTCGAACGCAGGACAGTGAAAGTTGGCCGGCCAAAGACCGACGTTCTTCCACTGTGCCACTGCAAAACGGTGAAAGATAGTAACGTTAAGCTAGAAACGTTCTAAGTACAGACCACTTGGCCAATCGAACAGCGCTATTTTAGATGACCTTGAGTGACCTTCAAAAGGCAGCATGTAACTGTTGCTGCGATGCGGCCTAGAAAAGGCCGATTAAATGAGAGACATTTCTGACTAAACGTGACACTGACGTGTAGACGCTAGGCAGTGTACATTGGATATGCGAACGTCGTCAATCTCTGCTCGTGGGTTGATCCTCGACTCAGACGCCGATCATTGCAGACACGTTGTAAATAATTCTCTCCAATCAGTCGCGACGTTGGAACTGCAAGAGACGATGACAGCGGACCAGTGCATCGTCTGGATACGGGGTCAACGTTGTAAAAATCTGAAAGCGGGTGGAGATCGGAGCTCAGCCAATGTTTACGCTGGCGTTCGTCTGTCCATCTGTTTGCCTGTCTGTCTGTCCGTCCCTCTTTTTGTATAACTTTAATAGAACGTGCCGCGCACACTCAGCGTGACTCGCCAGGGGGCAGCACGTGACAAGGCCAACGTACATTTTCATCTGAGTATTACGAGGACAGATACACTTGTTTACTTCGCCTACGGTAGCGGTGCGAAGTATTGCTAATCGTGTGTCTGCATGTCTGTCTGTCTGTCTGTCCGCTCGCATATCTCAACAAGAGCTCAGCAAGTGCTGAGATAAGCGACCGGTTCGAATTACAGTGAATTCAGAGGACACGATAATGCCTATTCACGCCAAGAGGCCAGTCGTTACTAGGGACGACAATTTTTGAGGTCTTGTGGCTTTAAAACTAGTTGTAACGATCTTAGTTTGTGTAAAACTGGTAATTTAGGCCTATTTATGGCGAGTTGCGGCTCCGGAGAAGTTATTGCAAGAAGCGACCGGTATACGCCGTATGCGGGTATAACCGGTCACTAAAAACTACATGTCCAATTTTCAATAAATTTTCTACACATGCTACGTTTGGCTGTGGCTCGGTCCTCCTGTGACGACAGTGCAATGTTATGTACTTCCGGTTTTTTTGTGAATTACCGGCCGGGTCGACTAGTCACCCATTGCGGCAGTGATGTCACAGATTATGACATAATTCAGATAACACAATAACGGCGGCGTGGCGTAATGGTAACGGAGTTGGTCGTATCAACGAAGTTACTCTACGTCGAACCCGGTTAGTACTGGGATGGGTGACCGTGTCCGGGTTCGACTCCCGGAGGCGGCACTTCATTTCGGTATGTAACCAGCCACCCAGGCCAACTCAGCCTTTCATCTTTTCGGGGTCGATAAGCTGATCCAGATGTGCGCCACCTTGCTCGGGCGACGCCATCTGGTGAATGCTTACGAAATGCATGGAGAATGGCTCATTCCATTCGTGGATAAACGTGCGGGTGGCAGGTAAAACTGTGTGAACCCCGTGCCATTTCAGCCACGTGTCGCGTCGCTAGTGACTGTTAAGTCGAGTCTAAGCGTTGGACGGTGGGCATGGGCATTTTGCATCTGCAGAAGCTTCCTTCGCCATGCCCGCCATCGACGTTGCGCGTCTGTTTATTCCCACCCACCGCCGTTTGTACAGACCATAAAGCCCCGTCCACACCAGCAACAATGTCGAAGCAACAGGCAACACAGTTGCCAGTTGCTTCGACAATGTTGCTTCGAATTTGTTGCTGATGTGGACCGGGCTTAACGCAACTTGCCACGCTGAATGGGAACGAACCGTAAGGACACATCATCATACCGGAGACTTCCAATAAATTTCGGGTTCCAACAAGAGCCGCCGGCGATTTCCGGTTACTGGGAACCGACTACGATTATGTGTCATTGCTCCCATTCAGCATGGTGAGTTGCATTAAGCTCCGTCCACACTACAGGCATGATGTTTTGGTTTGGTGGTGGTACTCCATTCAATTCAGTCGTTCTTACGAAATGTTCACGGTCGTACGTTTTGCATTAACACGATTCAACGGAAACTTACTCTGTGGCAGCCGGCAGTGCGTTCAGCCAATCACGCGATGCCTGCGCTCGTAGGACACGCCTCTATCCACCGACCCGCCCCCAACGTACCATATCGTAATTCGCCAAGAAGGTATGAATGGACCATAACGGAACAGCGCCATTACCGTATGCATCTTGGTAGGTGCTAATGCCGTCGTTCGGATGTTGACGATTGCGGCTAAGAAACCGCGGAGCACTCACCGTATGTGAGCAGGAAGGGGCGTGGCGTTGGCAGTGAGAGCACTTCGAGGAACGTCCATATTGTGGAAACTGCGTCACGTTCAATATCAGCAACCGCGAGGCGGCCTCCGCATATAACGAACAGCTTCATCGTAGACCAACGAATTCACTCGCTTCTTCAGAGTTCAGACACGGCACTTATCCACCAACAGGCATAAATCACGGGGAGACAGGGGCGGGTCTCCCATAATTTGTAGTGGGGGACACTGACGCAAAATATGCTTCAGATTTTATCATGTTACAACATTTCAAGCAGCAGCTTGCTTGCATTACAATGCAGTAAAAAGCTTAACAACCCCGTAACTCTGACATAGTATTCACTACTTCCCAAAAGTACATCTTCAACGTCCACCAAATCACCACTTCAGGCTGAAATTTCAACATTTTTCTGGCGACGGTATAGACAAAATACCTCTCAGAATTCATCAAAACACGCCATTTCAAGTGAAAAATTCTTTTTTTTCTGGGAAAGGGCCTAGCCTCCTCCCACACCCCTCCCCCGGCGGGTAGAGATGGGATACCTCTCCCCATATGCACCTTGCTCTCACCCCAGTTAACTCTTCTGTATCCGTCCCAACGTCCCCCAGAATTCTAGCCAAATTTACGCCACTGTTTCCAACCTCTCCTCCGCCAGTTCCCCGTCACTCGCAGAGTAAGTGAAGGACGCGGAATAAAACATGGCAGCAGTTCGAGTCGTGACGGTAGCGTGGGCGCAGTCCTGCGGTACGTAACAAATTCGAAGCTCGGATGCAGACGCTGACTGCAAAAATCGACTTTAAACAGACATAATATTCTTCGATTCATCGTATTTTGATCAGAACCATACGTTGCTTTTTATCAGAATGCACAACGAAAAGAGACAAAAACCTCCGAGAAGTCTTTAAATATCAAACATTTCTCCGTTTGATATAAATCGCGGACGATATATCTCAGAATTCAGAATGTGGAAATGTGTAACAAAATCTGGGATAGTGAAGAAAATGCTGGCGTCATCCTCTCTAAGTTCCTGGAAACCCATTTCCTGGAAACCCATAGATTATGCTTATGGAATAGATTGGACACTGGATGATTGGAGGATGTTCTAGGATTATAGGCCGCCATTTCTGCAGTTCGGCAATCGACAGTCTTTACGTCGGAACTAGAGATGCACACGTGTACACGATAACGTATATTTGTACACGTTTACAAAATTAAACGATAGTGTACACGAATATTAAAGAATGTGAATGAGCGCATATTTGTTCATAACCATTATAAAATACACTAAAATACGTTAAAATACGCTAGGCCCCTATAACGCACCAAAAATTTCGCTATCTGACGCCATCGCGCGTCTGCTGTTTAGTGTACCAGTGGTCCTGTTTAGTTCGCCTTGTACTAGTTAGTTCCACTCGCACAAAACTGTACTTTTTGCAGCTGCTTAATTAATTTAATTTATTAATTTCTACATAAGGCCTTGTGTAAACACACAAAACGAAGCATTAAAAATTTTAAAACATTAGCGTATTGATGGCAACCATAAGTAACAGAGTTTGAAATTAAAAACTCCAAACGTAAAATTTGTTCACATTATAAAATACGTTAAAATACGCGACGTATATTTCCTCAGACATATGATACGTTTAATACGCAGGGAACAACTATGAATGAGAGTCACATGTAAACATTGCTTCGCACACAAAACCTGCCGGGCTCTCGTGAAACCAAAGCCAAGCGTATGAATCCTATGTCGTACAAAGCAACTACCGTAGTTCTGCGATACTCTGGCAGACCAAATAGAGTAACAAAACACAATAATGATAATCGAATGACAAACATGAAAGCTGTACACAACGTTTCTGAAGCAAGGAAGCGAGCGGAAAACTTATTTGTTCGCTGTCGTGACTAGTTACTATAACGAAGAATTCATATAGTATCCGCTGAAACTGATGCGGATCTGAGCGTGCGAGCTCCCTCAGTCCGCACACCCCACTGATGAAGGGACGTAAGCAGTTCTATAGAGGCGTTAGCCGCATAAGCAGCTTAGTTGGGGACGACAGAAACGTGACTTGAATAGCAAGTCCGGCGTCGACGATTTCTTCGATGGTGATGTCAATTGCTGCCGTCCGCACTTCCTACACAAAGTACGAGTGCTGTCAGCTGCTGCAACCATGTAATTGCCGTCCACTACGACTTCATTCCTCGACCTCCTCGTCGTATTCTCGCATTTAGCACTGCAGTGCCAGATGTGCAAAAATCATCCAACATTGTTAGCCCGAACACAACGGAACTGCGTCACTAAGGTCCGCTTGCATCAAGTCAGTTAGCTTTAATCGTTAGCTAGCTAACCCACTTTCCAACGCTGCTATTGGCTGATTGTGCCGCATGATCCGACCGTTGTCAAGACGACGCCACTGAGGTAACCTACAGTTAAAATTAACTGAATGTGGCAACCGGACGTTAATCTGTTGACTTATGTCCACGAAGTCGGCAAACAATAGTATAGAGTTGGCCAAAATGTGAACCAATCTGTTTTACTTTTTGGTGTTATTAACAATAAATATTTGAGAAAAACAGTAGGCCTATAGTTTTACTGGTACTTTTAAGATACGCATGAACAAATAGTATGTAATCAAGTTGTTTTTAATGTGATAATATTATATATTCTATTGTAAACTAGCCGAAACCGGGATGACTCAGCATCGTCTGCTACAATGTGTAAAATAACTCCGCTTTGGAAATCATGACTATTATTTTAAAAGCTGTCAAAGTCCATTCCTAGTCCTAGTAGGCCACTATTTGACAGCACCCACTCTTTTCCTATCCTCAAATTTTAAATAAAAATTGTATTATCTGTACTTATTCTACAGTGTCTCACTCTCAGCTTGGCATCAAGCATGACGCCATTTGTAGGATATTTTACTGAATAGAATACTTAAAATAATAGTCGAAAATATTACATGCTGTGTTTGGTACTACGTATGTCATACTCAAATCTGACAAAACAAGCTTATTGGCACACACTGCAACACAATTTGTTAATAAACAGTAGATGTTCACTTTTTGACCCACCCTGTAGTTTGAGGATCTTTACGCTTGTCCTGTTGAAACGTTCTCGACAATTAGCTGAAAATTGACAGCAAATTCATATTCAAAAGTTGCGTACAGTTGGCAGACACGTGTAAACAGCGACGTTTAAATTTTAGAAGAAAATGTCCCTCCGTTCTAAAGTTCTAAATCATATGTTGACAGTAACATAATTTCTTCATTCCTGTCTATGTCAGCTGTTCTAGCCGCAATGATGTAGGACAAGGAAATGTAGACATTTTGGAGCACTTACAGGCAGATCGCCGATCTGGCGCTAGCAGTAAGCAATTTTATTTAAATAACGTGACAAGTCTTTACCACTTAACTTCGCAAACTATGTGTATACATCATGCCCTACAATATGGAGATCGTATCGTGGCCATAGATTACTGTGACGTGACTTCAGACTATGTATACGCGCACGGAATATGGCAATGGTAACGAAAGTGGTGCGTCGTGCTGGAAAATTCAAAGCTTTATGACGAACGTCGAGCAATACGTGTAGATTAAGCGTGGCCCACGATGGATATTCTGCATATTTTGATCAGTTAATCAATCAGTCACTCGGTCAATCAGTTAAGCCCATGCCAATCGATCACCAGTCGAGATGGCAAATCGCAGACGCGGGCGGTTGACACGATTGATCACTGACGGAATAACTTATCATAGAAGAGAAAAGTCTACGGAAAAAGCTTGAAGAAAGTATAAACAGTGAGTAATCTATTTGTCTTGACTTTGGGTTGTTTATAGATTGGGGGGGGGCATTTTGCTGTACAGTGAACATCTCAAGGTTGTATTCGAATTCTTTTTTGGGAGAAATATTCTTTGTTTCCCCTAAAGATGCCTGAAATGCATTGGAAGTAAGTTATCAGCTAGTAAGGACAGGCTGTTTATTGCACGCGGTGGCAGACTGCTCGCAGAGATCACGGACATACTTAGATGGCCACAGTACTATGCCCCGTTTGAACGTTCTGAAAAATTGCTAACATGAAATTGGCAGGCGAACTGCCGAGCCAAGTTCAGTGGACAACATGAATGAAAATTTTAGCCCCCGCATACCTTTCTGAAATTCTAAATAGGCCTATGCTATTTTATCAGACCTGAGACATGTTGGCTACGCTTTGCTGACGTAGATGGCGGTGGCGACTGGCGATTAATGAATATCTTACACGCGGATGGATTATGCAAGGCGACACGATCATGTAACCTACATGTCCCGCCATCTGGCGAACGGAGATGTATTAAGCCCAATCCACGCCAAGCGACGCCACGATAAGATTAGAGACTGTAATAAGCGACCTGTCGTGTCGCCCTGACGGTGAGATTTGGCTTTATAAGATCAGCTGTATAAGCCAACTGCCAGACCTTGACGTTCGATCAGATATGGCGAATGCCAACTCATACAGAAATGATTTTTTTCAGTAAAACTGATGCTCAAGAGCTCATTAAGTGCTGAGATAAGCGACCGGGTCGAATTAGGTCTAAAGTAAATTCAGAGGACACAGTAATGCCTGTTTACGCCCAGAAGGCCGATCGTTACTAGGGGCAACAGTTTTTGAGGTCGCGTGGCTTTAAAACTAGTTGTAACGAAATTAGTTTGCGTAAAACTGGTAATTATGTTATGGCGATCTGCGCCTCCAGAGAAAAACTGATTGCAAGAAGCGACCGGTATACGTAGTGGGCGGGCATACCCGGTCGCTAAAAACTAGACAGAAATTAATTACTGACAGTGTACGATAACAACAAAAACGTACTAAAACTGTAATACAATTGATTTGAACAAAAAAGCTCAGCTATCGCAGAGACACCGCGCGACGCGCTATGTCAGTTGAATTCTTGTCAACTGCTGCGTACTGTACGAAAAATCACAGTTGAAAGGGTTTGCAGTGGGTGAATGACCTTGAAGGTCACTCAAGGTCATCGGAATTGCCGCTATTCAAAACGCCATATATCACTTCATATTAAGATCTGTAGACAATGACTCTAATTCATATTTTGCACCGTTTCTGAGATATCACCATAGTTTCAGTGTACGTGACTGTCTGTGACCTTGAGACGTCCTTCAGATTCAAAAAGACAATTACAAGCTACACTAGCTAATAGGCCTATATGCTGTATTTCCTGAGGTCACTCAAGGTCAATGGTAATGGTGCCACTTGATAGGTCACGTACGATTTCACGATTTCCTATTAGTTTTCCATTGTAACTATGTTTCTATCTTGTACCTATCTTGTGATACGTGGCGACTTAGCGGTAGGGCGTTGGACTTGCGATTTACAAGTCTCGGGTTCAATCCCGGCCGGTCCGCTTTCACGTAGCATAGGTCAACTCAGCCTTGCATCCCTTCGGGGTCGCTAAATCGAGTACCTGCTTCGGCTGGGGGTAAAGGCGGGATTCTCACCTCTGCCGGGTGGCACGTAACACTGTGTGATCCCATATGGCATGTGAGTTTCCCGTAGCGGTATGGCAGAGTTTCTGCGAACTGCTATACACTTATTTTACTTTACCATTTCCAAGATATTCGCAGTAATGTCCCAAAATTTAAAGCGGTCACGTGAACCTAAACATGTGTTGCAAAACATTTGTATACATAATGCATGCTTCAAATCTTTCATATTTCGAAATTAAACGATATGGCATAGGTTCACAACTTTTGGTCCACCCTGGGAGAGCGAGATAAAGTTAACGACTGTCAATAATGCGTCCTATGTGGCAGTCAGCGACGCAATGGCGCCATCGTAAAAACAGGTTCTCGTTAGTTATCGCTGCCTCCGCTAGTGGCATCTGTTAAATTATTCATGCAACCGGCGATCTACATCTTTCTGGCTTCGCGAAATCATCAACGTTTAACCCCACAGAAAGCTTGGGCTTATTTGTGTGATATGTTTACAGCGGTCACTGATACACCACTATCGGTACAATTTTTACCGCACAACGCTATGCTAGCGCGGTATATACTGTCATCGTCTCTCTGTCCGTCTCTCCGTCTCTCCATCACCAGGCGATGTTGCAACAAACTGGCTAAATCTAGCATCGTACAAAAAGCGCGTACAGTAGTCCAGAAACTCTAATTTTCTGACGCCAAATATATGGGCGAAATTCTAATGGGATTACCCCAATGGGGCGCATAATGCAGGATGGGTAGGTAAAAATTGGCGACTTTCGACTAATATCTCGCTTTATCTCAAAAACGGTGAAAGATAGGGCCATACTTATTATAGAAAGCTAATAGGAAGTCAATACTGACTACCCTAATCGTTTATTATTACGCCCGTGGGCAGCACATACAAAAATTATATATAAACCACCCCATTCTCCACATTTTGTTTCGCATTTTATATTATCGTTATAGGTGGAGGTACACTTTTCAAATTTGGCAGGAAGGTTTATCGTAGCAAGTCCTAGCCAATGGACAACAAATCATACCTGAAAAGAGCTTGATCACGTCAAGTGACTCATTAATTTTTGTGGTTCTAGTCATATCTTCGAAACGTCTGAAGCTATAGAGTCGTTAACTCTGATACACAGGGGCAATATAGTGTTAGCCTTTGGGTGACATAAACTACCCCTAACGGGCGTGGTGAGTGTCACATGACCCATTTTATATATTTTGGGACCTCAATCATATCCTAGGAATAGATGAAAGTAGTGATGAATTGAGAGTTATGGATCACCTGCGAGTCAAAACTCTGGAGAGAGTTGGTTCACTTGTCTGTGACTCAAAACTGTTGAGAGTTCTGGCTCACCTGCCACACATGTAAGTGAATCTCGACAAGGTCCATAGTGCACAGATCAAGTGATAACATGCAGGCTAACTGGGCATAGCAAACCCTGACCCAGACTGGGGTGTTTTTGACTCGCAGGTGAGCCAAAACTCTCAATTCATATCTACTGGTGAAGCTAGGCATTTCGTATTTCGTGTGCTGATTGATAATGAGAAGTACTGGTTTAAGCATGACATATTATCCCGGAATCATGTGTGAGACAGACGGACGGACGTTCAGATAGACTGAAGGACAGACGGACGACGGATACATGACCCCAGAATATACCGCGCTAGCGTAGCGTCGCGCGGTAAAGACGTGAAAACAAAATGTTCCAGTACTGTATTGAGGCGTGTTCAGATAAGTTATCTTTACCTTTATCTTTATCTTTAGCCCTTGAATTTAGGCTAGAATGACCGTTTGGCTTGTTGTCTTGAAATCTTCTGAATCTAATGTATAGCAGTATTCTGCCCAATTTGTCCAACCTTCCCTGAAAACATTCGTTGATACCATCGAACTTGGTAGAGTGTTCCACAAACTGACGACAAGGGATGAGAAATTGAGTTAAGGTTTCACGTCCCACGCGACACAAAATAGGTCATTTCGGAGACGTTCTTCTCAGCCAATCTCTTGGCTTAATACTGAAAAATCTGGAAGACAAAAAACTTTGAGAAAAATCTCGGCTGCGAGACAATACACCTCTTCGAGCTACATGGTCATTTTGTTCGAAAGTTATCGTGCAGACAGACAGACAAAGAGACAGACACACATAACCTCTTCTTTCATTTGTATTCATGACATGACAGAGCCGATGCTGAAGCCCTTGGCAAGAAACTATGACCGGCCGTGTAAATTCCATGAATGTATTTATATTTTTCAATCAGTTCACGTTTCCTGATTTCCATGTTAATCTTATGTGCTATTTTTAGTTTAATCTACATAAAACGATTATCGATATTACCTTACGTTTTACAGCGTAACGTGTTTCAATGGCAAGCCGTTTTAACATTTAATACACAATTGCATATATCTTAATTTAAATATAAATATCTGCAATTGAAATAGAGATATCTGCAATTTAATTACATATATCTGTAACTGTGCACGCAATTACAGATATCTGCAATTAAATTACAGATATCTTAATTTCAATTGCAGATGTCTGTATTTAAATACATATAATTATATGCAATTGTGCATTAAAGGTGAATCGCAGGAACAAAGCTTAACAAATCCAATCATTTTACATTATACCTTTTAAAGTTGATAAACAAATTTTATCAAATAGCTTAATAGTCTGAATAAAACTATAAAACTGGCTAAAAACGTTATTTCACCCACCCACCCCTGCAT
>Ga0209780_1003072_pt1 | contig 12255 bp, 11 predicted proteins | sample WorMetexBAHAMAS2_FD_187384 | JGI IMG/M metagenome (GOLD analysis project Ga0209780, IMG submission 187384) | Marine gutless worms symbiont microbial communities from Max Planck institute for Marine Microbiology, Germany - Inanidrilus exumae... | ecosystem: Host-associated > Annelida > Digestive... | reverse complement strand
AAGTAGGTTTGTCTCTTTTTCGGTATTTTGAAGTAGGCCTACGTGTGTGCGATATCGTCGTTAAAAAGTTGACGTTCGCTATCTCATCTCCTGATGAGTTCTTGTTACAAACTTGACAAGAACCTGAACAGAACCGAACCCAAAACAATGACGATTCTTTCCCTTTTCTACGTTAAAGTAGAATAGGCATTTTGTGATTTTATTACATTTTTTTCATTACCTTTTTAGGTCGAATCTTCTGAGTCGACCTACTAAAGCGGGTCTCAAATGTCCGGCCGTCCGGCCGTATGTACGTACGTCCGTCCGTCAACAAACTTTCTTCGATTTCAATGAAATTTGAAACACAGGTAAAGGTCGTAGAGTGATGCACGACGGTATGCGGTATGACCCGATTCAAGGTCAAGGTCAAGGTCACAAGCCCTTGAAATTTAAAAATCCTTCCATTTTCAAACGCTATCACCCTCGCCATTTACAGTGGGAGCTGGCAACTGACCACTGATTCTTAAACTAGAGCACAGTATCTAAGTTTGATAGGGCTGGATTTTTATATTTATCCTAATTTTAGTGTCACGTGACTTTGAACTTGGCAGAAACGTCAGTTGTAAAGAGTCGACCGTCAGTCCCGCACGGGGCTATTTTATTTGTTGAAGAAAGCCAGATAATTATTGTTGTCTTTTGTGCTATGCGGTTCGCAATGCCATCAGCAGTATTGTAGTTACAGGAAAGCGTTACTTGCTGTTTTATAACTGAACAGAACCAAACGTTTCGTAAAACCCGAACAGCACCGAATCCAAACGATTACGGTTTATTCCCTTCTCTACTTTCTTTCCCGTCTAATAATTAAGTAAATTGTAAGGAATTGAAGAAACCACTACAGACGTAGTTTGAAGCCGGTTTTGTCAAATATCGTTTCGGACGTCTAGTCATTAAGGTCGTTGCGTTTTATTTGCAAATTTTTCTTACTGCTGGAGGAAGCCATTAGAGTATATTGCGGTGATGCGCCATACAAATCTACATTTACGGGACGAACTTAAGCTCTGCCCGAGACTAAAGTGTAGTAATACCCTTGAAACTAGTTGTTAATCTTACCTAGCACGAGTGCCTGACGGTTGTGGTCTACTTTGGGGTGACACGAAGTTGTCAGTTTAATTTTTTTATTCCACTTCACTGCACTTTAATCTTTAGCAAGAAAGGTTGACAAAACGCAAACTAACAATGACTAAAGCATTTTAAGTTTTAAGTTTTAAGTTTTAAGTTTCTAAAAAACGTGTATCAGCACGTCTTTCAGAAACGTTTCTAGAATCACGCTTAGTTGCGAACATAAGTTCATGCCTCATCGGTCTACAAATCTATAAGACAACACGAATGATTATGGAGATCCGGCAAGACATAATCGGATTACATGCTTATGATTCTCTACAACAGCAGCGAACGACGTATCATCTGACACTGACCACGCCCCTTTAGAGGTGGTTCTCAACTTAGACTGGAATATGATATAGTCTACCTGTGTACAAGATTTGACTTGCTCTACTCAGCCAATCCAGAGATGTCATTGTGGACCGATAATTTAACTGGGCCACGCCCCTTTTAAGGGTCATGTTCCGACATTTGCTGGGACTTGACATAGCCTATCGGTGTACAAAACGTGATCACTTTAGGTTCAGCCGTTCCAGAGATGTGGTTGGTGCAAACCGAAATTTAAATAATTCACGTGACCTGACCACGCCCCTTTCATAGATGTTTTGTCATCTTTGGATAGAACTTGTTACTATCGACCTACCTACCAAATTTGAGGTCTCTATCTCCACTTACTACGAAGATACGAAATGCGATACAAAATGTTGAAAATGGGGTAAGTTGGGGTAGTTAGGGTCACCCAAGGTCACCAGAAATAGCACTAATCGCCGTGTTTCAGAAAAAACATCCACTCATATTATTGGCTATAAGTTGAGGAGTAGTTGTCTGATTTTAATAATTTTTGACACCAAAATTCCTCACATAATTTGACATCGCAAGACAGCTTAGTTGTCCACCTAACCAATCCTATCTCTGGAACAACGGACTATTCACCGGAGGACATTTTACCGGAAGACTAATCACCGGGCACTATTCACCGGACTATTAACCGGGCGGACTGTTCCCAGTTGAAACTTGGAATCAAGATATCGGCGGTATATTACTTATGCTGGTGTCTATGGTAGTTCCCGAGAAACTACCTGGACCAAAAAGAGGCGACGAAGAAGAAGAAGAAGAACATGAATTTTTGGGCGTTTTTGACGTATTTTTAAAGTAACCCCGACATGACTATTTGCAACTGTTTTGATGTCTATGTGTTTATTCTCTGGAGGACAGCACACTGATACTAATATTTGATCCATTCTGCCTTTCCTTGTTTCTCAAGGGGTCGCCAAAATTTAGCCCTAATCGCTATACTTAAGACTAGTGGTGGTAGCATCTCTTTTAATTCTTGGCTACGATGCTACCGCATCGTCTAATGTGTCAAATGATTAGCACTGTTTATTGAACTTTATTCTGCATGCAGCATTGAAACTGACATTTTTATATTTTTTAGCTGTCAGATTTTTAGCTAATAAAACGCGTCTTTGATTGTTAACGTGTAATTATCATATGCTGTCGTTACTTTGGTCTTGTCGGCATTATTAACATCGCCCGGTGAATAGTCCTCCGGTGAATAGTCCTGCGGTGAAATGTCCTCCGGTGAATAGTCCACAAACCCGCTGAAACGGCTGATTGTCTCAAACGCTGTCGACTTAGTTCGCCGGTGAGTGTCATAAACGTCTGATGGTCGTCGGACAACTGTTGATCACACCCACCGTCGAGATCTGTATTCAACAGCAAGGCCGAGTAGGAAAAATGGTTTGATTACCGCATGATGCGATGCGGAATATTCAGCATGCACTGAGCCACTGCGTCGCGCGGGTCTGTCAGCGGCAGCGGAGATTCTTGTTTGACTCACATTGTACTACGTACTACGGAGAGATTAACGTCAGTCAATGAAATGACGAATAAGCGGGCTCGATGTACAGACCCATCAATTCTCTGTCTGTCGGATACTGTAGTGAATCCCACCATGCGTGGATTGCGTGAAGGATCTTGACTAGCACGATTCCTTGTGGACGATATCAGTGCATCGTCACGCATTCCGTGTCAACATAAAATCTTCAGTGCGTGGAGCGACTCGGCACATTTGGTGATGACTCCGACGACCTGTTCACTGACGCAGAGATGATTGGTAACAGTGACGCCAAGAATATTGATTGTTGTAACGCTACTCAGATCTGGTCACTCTGGGGAAGGCGCCAAGAGATTGGCTGGGAAGAACGTCTCCGAAATGACCCATCTTGTGTCGGGTTGGACGTAAAACCTTAACTCGGTCTGGGGATGGCATTCAATGCGTTTTTGTCTGCTGCTACTGAATATTATTTCCACCAATTTGGCTCTATTGAACTGTTAGTGTTGTAGCCCACTATACAACGTGGTCAAGTTCAGCAGCCCTAGATTGAACGTTGCTGACCAGTATCACGATGATAGATAGGCCTATCAACATACTTATATATGTTGTTGCCGGAAGTGATAGTGTTCCGAATACTGCTAAATTTAGGTGTGGTAGAAATCGAAATCCGATAGAACGATAGAGAATTTAATTTCCATGCAACCTTATTTTAGCTTTATATTCATTCTTTAGTAAGCTATGACGACAACAGAACTCGACTACCACACGATAATCTTTTTTTTCATAATTGGTTTCACAGAATAACCGTGACTATTAAATTTCGCCAGCATTACTTAATAACATCCAGAAACGACATTTTGTTGCCGACTTCAGATTTGGTAGGTAGGCTTAGCATAGCAATCGTAGCATTTGGATGATGAACCATCCTCAAAAAGGGCTTAGTTGGGGTCACGTGACCCATTTTAGGCTGCATCGCATTTACTCGTTGCAAAAGATGCGGGTTGTTACTACAGACGGAGTAGCGTGGTCTGTGTTGATTGGTCACGTTCGTGAGCCTTACAAAAACGGCTGATCCGATCGAGATGCCGTTTGGCGGCTGACTCGGGTAAGCCTAAATATCGGTGGGGTCGATCGAGATCCCCTACAGGAAGGGGCAATTTTGGGCAGGGGCCGCGGAGTTAAGAGGTACAGGGGGTCAGTTGACCCCCATTTTTTTCGAGTACGCGGACCACATGTCCACACTTTTCGTCAGCTATTCCGTCTTCGAGCCCCACTTTTCGTTACCCTCCGCGGCCTCTGATGTGGGGGGGTTGTATGGCCCATTGAAAAGCATTGGATGTCCGTGCTGCAGCGCTTTGCGCAGCAAAAAAATCAATAACGACGACAGCTGGACTGCGACTCACGGCTGCAATGCTGCAGACTGGTCGATGTCATATTACATTGCCCCCCCCCCGTAAAAAAATTCGCTCTCCCCTGCGATGCAGCCTTTAGTAAAAATTCTTTGACCACTTGTTAAATTTTGGGGTCCAATCATATCTTTGGAATGGGGAAGCCAGGCACTACAGATTTGATGTTGATGTTTCGATGTTGAGGTCTTTGCTATAGCCCTCCTTTTGATGTTATATAATATTCACCTTTATTCACCAGAAGTGCTTGTCGGTGTTGTTTGGAAATACAAACTTTTTCAACTGACAGTAGGAAGTAATAGTGCATGGATGGAAGATTACTCCTGAAGGAAATGTGTTCAGGGTCACGTGACGTTTTAGTTTTGGAAAATAACTGAGCAAGATAGAGACATAGTTGCAATAGAAAAGTAATAGGAAATCGTACGTTGCCTATCGAATGGCATCAATGCTAGTGACGTCACATTTGCTGTCTAAAGCCTTCATAACTCACATACCTCAGTAAATATAGCATTATCAACTAAGATGTGTGTACACGTGAATCGGAAAGCGCATGTGGCTTGTAATTTAAACTATCTTATCAAAACTGAAGAAGTTCTGAAGGTCACAGGCAGTCAGATACTCTGTAAATTGTTGTAATATCTCTGAAGCGGTGGATGATATAGACGTTGATACTACAGATCACAAATAGGAAGTAATATAATGGCCTATCTAATGGCGGTAATTCCGATGACCTTGAGTGACCTTCACTTCATTCACCTATTGCAGGCCTTTTCAAATGTGGTTCTTCCGTACAGTTGCGCAACAGTTGACAAGATTTCAACTGACATAGCGCGTCGCGCGGTCCCTCTGCGATAGCAGAGCTTCTTGTTTAGCCTGGATCTCACTATCACACTGCTGTCGCGTGTCTGATTTGTATGCAGACGACTACGTCCCGTGTGAATGTGTGCACTATAAATCGTCGTAACAAGCGATTTAGCTCCCACTACAGACTTGCAGCCCAGGTTAAGCAGGTGTCTCTGTATGATAAAGAATAATACAACGGCAAGAGAGCGGAGATCAACACTGTTAAATCAAATTTGCGAGTTATCGTATTTCTATTTCTACTTGGCCACTGCTAGGATTACTGTCGCCATGTAGTTGTGGCTGTGAATACCGTTAGAGTTGGTCACGGAGTGTCACAACGTTTAAAGAATAAAATAAATACAAAATATATGAATAAAATTAATGATAACTTATACGGCGCCATATAGCAGCGTTTTTCGCTCGAAAATCAGCTTAACATTACACGACATTGAATGGATGTACAGATTTCCTTTTCAATTCATAAACACGAGTCTCCGCTTCCGCTGACAGACCCGCGCGACGCAGAGGCTCAGCGCATGCTAAATTCCGTAACGCGTCATATTGTAATCAAACCATTACTATTACTCGGCCTAGCTGCTGAATGCAGATCTCTAGTACAGATCCCTGGGCTAGCACTTGCTTCCGTCAACCTACGTAGCAAATTTGAAGTCTTTAACTGTACTCGCTGCGAATATATGAAAGACGATACAAAAGGTCGGTAATTGGGTGGTTTGAGGTAGTTAGGGTCATTCAATGTCGCTGAAAAAAGCGTCATTCGATAGAGCGTACACGAGTTCCTATTGGCGTTCCAAAGTAGCAGTCCCTATCTTGCACCGTTTTTGAGATATTGCGAGATATTGGTTGAAAATCGCCGAACTAAACCTACCCCACCTCTGTTTGGCACCCCCGTCATAGGTCCGTCCGACAGATCATATATCACTTCCTATTAGTGGTATACACCAACATCGTCTCTCTTTTGTGAAAAGTTTCATCAGGTTGACACTAAAACTATACGTGAAGCCGAAACGTCGGTAAACAGTATGTTATTTTGGTTGTATTAAAGTAATTTTATATATTATCGTCTTTATCTTATGCATCTCTTCCGAGATATTACCTTTTTTACAGTGTACGCAATACAAGTGATTTACAGAAGTCCTCCAATTTCACTACGACAGTTGAAATTACAGGCTACATACGCTGATACTGCTCGTACTTACTCAGACTATAGTGGTCCTCGTGCTGCTTAGGCCACTTTAAAAATACCATGTGATGATGATGATGATGATGAATAAAAGTTTTGTGTTCAGTTTTACTTTATATCCGCGTATCGTGCAAAAAGAGACGAACAAAAAGTTGCTGATATTTGACATGCACTAGCTGCTAAAGACGAACACTGACAGCGAAATAACGAGATCGTAAAATAAACGATGATAATTTCTAAGCCGCAAGACGAAACCATAGTAGACATAATCCGAAACGGTAAGCTTTCGGAGGGATGCGTCTATAGGATACCAGACTACCGCATGCTAACTACGCTGATTTGCGGATGAGAAGCATCGTTCGCGAAGACTTAGCTATACACGGAGATGGATTAACGACAAAGTATCTGCACCCTAACGTAGTTAATGAGGGCTGCGGGGCATCAACAAATGAAGGGCTGGACTGTGTTTAGCCCCCTTATTTTTGGCGAACTAATATTTTTTTCTAAATATTTGGAAGAAAAACGCTGATTCTTTCCTCGTTGCGTTTTTTACAAGTTCACTTATGAGATAAAGAAGACTCGACTATATTCTTGTTTAAACATGCATTGAGAACGTAAAAATAAAAACAATTTCGAGTGTACGCATTCTGAATTTAGTAAAATTTTTACAGTACTTAAACACAACTATTTTGATGCCCATATGTGGTTAATAGATTTACGTTCATTCATTGTTTATTCCACTCTCTTGACTTGGGGAATTTGTGGAAGATTTTGGAGTCATTATGGGAAAATACGGGGAAGGGACCTCCATCGGACTGGATTGTCTGGGGAGCGTCATAAGCTCTCCAGCGAGTGCGGTGCGGAGCTCAAGCCAAAACAGATTTAGAGCCATTGGACCTTGAATTTAATATGACCTCTAGCTTGCATTCAACTAATTTTTAAAGAATTGAAAAACATTTAACTACCATACAGTGACGCAAACACGAATCCGCAGACTTGCGTTCTTTCATGCCCGCAAACTGACTGTATAATAAACACCTACATAAATTTGCATTCCCGATCGTTTTGGGGAAATATCGTTTTGGGAGTTAAATTCAAGTAAAGATGCTTGGAATAAACACACTGGTAAGTTAGCCTCTCACTTTTAAAACAACCGTGATGACGCTTATAGTGTGGCAAAGATCCGAGGGGCGCAGTAATTGTGATGTAGGACGTGGCGACAGCTCGAATAATTGACTGACTATCCTCTACAGTGCACGATGATTGCTGGCCTTCGGAAGAAAAAGAACGTATATACCAATGTGGGAGAGGCGCCGACATACGACCTGTCGTGGAAAACTGTGTCAATAATTAGTTAATGGGACAAAAACACGCAAATCTCAAGACCGTCACCCGTGTACAGCGCGGGTCGCAGTGATCTAATGGCAGTGTTCCTGACTGTCGGCGGTCCGAGCTCCAAAGGTCGAACGCTACCGCAACCTTGGGCAGTGCCTAGCTCGACTCGGTCTTCCATTATCATTCTCTGGGACGATAAAATAGGCTTTCTGGTTTTCAGCTTCAGGTTTTCAATTTTCTGGCCGAGTAATAGCAGGAAACTTACCTACGGCAAACCGCATCGGCGGCAGTAGTCAAGTGCTGCGCAAATGCAAGAAGTACTGTAGCAACATAAAGCGTTTGCAATAGCAGAAATAACTTTGAAGGTCATTCAAGGTCATCGAAAATGTAACTATACTCTGTCACGTATTTCGAGCCTTGTCTTTGCTATCGTCTCAGCCATCGTGGCGGCACGTCGACGCCTGGACCAATAGACATGTACGTGACCGTACATGATGTTGATGTTGAGGTATGGGGAATGTTCAGTATCAGCCGAGCTGAGGAGTTCTGTATCGACTGTAGGCGACGAATGACAGACAGTTTGCAGCCGAACTGAGCCGAGTTGCAATAGTCAAGTCTGGTCGCGTACATGAGTAAGTCGCGGTTAATAGCCGGTCAGCTGCCTCTCTGGAGCGAAAGGTGACCGGTCGGCCAGCCGTGACGTTCACCAGGACTCCGTTAAATACTGCGGCGCGTTCAGCGGTCGACAGACAGACGAAAGAGATAGAGGGAGATTGTCCGTGTGTGCGTGTCGACGCTGTGAAGAAAAGCACGTGCTGATATGCCTTGGAAGTCCAGACAGTGATGCGAACAAGACAGAGTTCACAAGACCAAGACCAAGACCAAGACCACGATCGGTTTAAAAGCGCAATAATACATGTAAACACAAAAACTGTAACTGCAGTTCACAAGTACAATATCTTCCTGCAAATGTCATCATCCATCAATAGTCGTGCATCTTTAGACTTCAAATGTAACGTTTACTGCATTTAAGCATCACTAAGTCTCTCAGAGTTTTGTCTCCCAGCCTTGCCCTATGAGGCCGCATGCCACTTACAAGACCGAGTTCACAAGATCAAGACCAAGACCAAGACCGAATTCTATTGGTCTGAGACCGGTCTTGCAACAAGACCAAAGTCTCAGACCACATCACTGCGTCCAGACATGAGTGAGTAGACTGTTGTCGGTCGTCGTATAGACTACCTCCGAAAGGGATGTGTTCAGGGTCACGTGACCTATTTAAATTTTGAGAAATAAATGATAGTATCTCGCAAACGCTGCAAGATAGACACAAAGTTGCAATGGAAGACTAATAGAAAATCGTATGCAGCCTATCGAATGACACCATTACCAGTGATCTTTAGTGACCTTTAACGTCACTTTTGCTGTTCGAAATGTTTTTATCTCACATACCTGGGAAAACACAGCGTGTATTATACACGATATGTTGACACATGAATCGGAAAGCGTGTGTGGCTTTTAATTTCAACTACCTTTTTGAAACCGAAGGACTTCTCGATGTCGCAGCTAGTCACGTACACTGTATGTGTGGTAATATCTCGGAAATGGTGCCGAATAGAGTCGTTGTTGCCACAGAGCACTAATAGGAAGTGATATATGGCCTGTCAAATAGAGGCAATTCCGATGACATTGAGTTACCTTCAAGGTCATTTCCTACTGCAAGTCTTCTAAAGGGGTTTATTCGTACAGCTGTGCAGCAGCTGACAAGATTTCAACCAACATAGCGCGGCCCCTCTGCTGTATCAGAGCTTCATCAACGATCAATGGAACCGTGTGTACCGATACGCGAGGTTTTTACAAAAAACGCTCACCTCGTGTACGCCTCTGACAAAAATGTTCTAAGAGATTTAAAATGATTATCAGCTGATGACGAAGAGAAATCAGAAAACAACGAAGCATTATGTCATCTATTAGCCGAGGCAGAGACATCTGTGGACTCACAATCTGCATTTGATCTTCGAAGACGGGCAGCAGCTGAGCTACTTCATCACGATCGAATACTAATGATCTATAATAATTCATCGGCTGTCTACTGAGACTGGGGCTGTTCATCTGCGCACACCTGAGCTGAAATCTAATTTGGCCGTTTGATGATCACTGATCGCTTAAATTTCTGTCGAGTTCAGAATCTTCGTATAACTACATACAACAAATAGGCTACGACAAATGTTCACGATGGATAGTCGTCTGCTGTTTTTTACGCTCGACGCATGGCTCGGATACGCTACTGCTTTCCGGCTGTCTGTCTGTCTGTCGCAAGCCGGAACTGCATCGAAACTAGGGCTGCCGACTACTCGAGTACTACTCGAGTAGTATTTACTACTCGAGTACTCGAAACGTTCTACTTCCGGTTACCACTTCCACTTCCGATCATCTTTTTCCAGTTATTTGCGTTTTTGTAAAATTCTGATTAACATTTTAAGTTTATATTTAGGTTGTACTACCAGTCCGCCACTCCGCCAATACCGTCCTTCTACTGTCCCATACCTCTCTGCTGGTATCGAGTAATTAACGGACTATAGCTTATAGGCCTATCGGTTTGCCACTACTCCCTGTATACTTAGCCATTCACTTACTCAAATTTCCACTTTCGGTTTTATTCGAGTATTCGAGTACTCGACAAAGTACCGTACTCAATCGAGTACTCGAGTAGAAAAAACTACTCGATAGCGGCAGCGCTAATGTTAACGGCTGAAGTGTTAAACCTCTCACGGTCGATGGTGGATGGTACCATAGGGACTGTTTTGTCACACCAAAGATCTTCGTAAAATTCTAACGGGTCCATCCTCAATTGGGCCCTAAATGCAAGTGAAGTTGGAAATATACGATTTTCAAGCAATGTTTCGCGATATCTCGGAATACAAATTTTACAAAAATTTTAACATGAGAAAATTAGAGTGCCTGGAATATTGTAAGGCGTTGTTCGCGTGGTCCTATATGCAGAATTAAGATGTTTTGGTACTGTTAGTACCGGCATGCGACGGACAAACACAGCATATACCGCGACAGCAAAGCTTTGCGCGGGTAAAAATCTAGGCCGACATTTTAAGTTTGGTACACAGAATGATAACGGTATGTACTAACCAACCTACTACAGGAAGCAACTGAAAAGTAGGCGGGCTAGAAAAAAGCTCAGCTATCGAAGAGAGACAAGGGGACGCAATAATTCAGTTAAAATCTTGTCAATTGCTGCACGTCTATATGAAAACTCCCACGTGAAACGGTTTGCAATAGGTAAGTGAGTCACTCAAGGCCATCGACATTGCCGCTATTCTATAGGCCATATATCACTTCCTATTAGTGGTCTGTAGTAACAATGTCGCTATCTTGCATCGTTTCCGACCGTTTCTTAAATACTGCGAGATATTGGTTAAATCGCCAATTGTTTACCCAATCGGAGTGACCCATTCGAATTTCACCAAGATCTTTGGTATTAAAAACTAGAATCCTTGGGTATTGTGCAGCATTTTTCGCGTTATTGTGTTTAGCCATTATTGTACAATACCGGCTTGGGACAGACAGACGGACAGACGGCCACATGGCCACAGCGTATCCCGCGCTAGCATAGCGTCGTACGGCTAAAAACGGTAGTGAGACGGCATTGGGCGCGCTGCCGGGGATGGTGTGATATAGACTCCCCCCATGTCAACCTGTTTAGTAGTTCATGGGATAGAAATGCAACCTGTATACCACCGCCGACTTTTCATTGGACCACCCTGTAGCTAGCAAGCTAGCATTGGGCAACGACCACCAACTAAGATATACAGCAATTCTTCCACATTTCCAACAGCAACTATTTTACGTCGGCTATTTTTGGGCAGGCCACATTACACTGATATAATATTCAATGTCTTAAAGGGGCTACGAGACTGGGCCGGGTAAAAATAGACGCGTCATGGGCTAAAGAAGTGGGGGCCACCCCAATAGGCTAGCTTCAGCCGTACATAAGCCAACCGATGATAGATTACACGCAAGCTTACTCTTAAAGACACGCCGCTTCACACGATACGTCAGTGACAGTTCAGCTTCTTGTTTCCGATAATTGAGTAATATTTTATGAGTCGACGTCCAATGTTCCGTTGAACTGTTACGCTGCTATTAGAGATGCGTCTATCGTTTAATTTAGTTAACGTTGGCGACCATTACATAGGGTACATTGACGTTACAGTAATCTACATTCACGATACGATCTACGTGTTTTAGGGCATGATGTCGTACTTTGCGAAGTTAACTATTGAAGATGTGTCACATTATTACTGGCCCGCCTAATGGGCCAGTATTGTTTTGCTCGCAGGTGTAGTTGTCTTGGCTTCATCTTTGACGAACCTTAATTTCACCAACCAAATTACTGCTCTCTCCAAAGCTTGTTACTATCACATTCGTCAACTTCGCTGTATACGGCCATACCTTGATTCGTCAACTGCCTGTACTAT
>Ga0209780_1003071_pt1 | contig 12255 bp, 9 predicted proteins | sample WorMetexBAHAMAS2_FD_187384 | JGI IMG/M metagenome (GOLD analysis project Ga0209780, IMG submission 187384) | Marine gutless worms symbiont microbial communities from Max Planck institute for Marine Microbiology, Germany - Inanidrilus exumae... | ecosystem: Host-associated > Annelida > Digestive... | reverse complement strand
TATTGCCTGTTTTATCCTTGATTAAGGGTATACTAATACCATTACCAAAGTCTGTAGGTACAAAACCATGTATAAGAATCAGCTGAAACAGTGCCTTCAAATGCATAATCAATGATGGATGGGAAACTATACCTATACAAATACCTATACATCACACATTTTCGTTCGCTTCTGGTTATTTATGTTTAGGAGTTTAGTTATTTTGAGTTTTATGCATTTTAATATGCCAGTTTTAGTTCCGTTAGGTTCGTTGTAAACTATACGGGTTATTCTACTTCAATTTGATTCCCATTTATAGGCTATAGCTGCTGTTATGTACAAACACATCGGTGACGTCATATAATTTGGCCCACTGACTGTAAGCAGTCGATATTTTCTTGTAAATAATTTTATGAATTTTAGGTTTACACACGATTTCGGCAGCGTCATTTGGACTTAATGACACGGTAGTGACGGTCGGTTCAGCAGCAACGTTTACATGTACTGCTACTGAGGAGTGCTCAGAGCCACGTCTCAACTGGTTATTCGCAGCTGTTGTTGATCGAAACTTTGAGTACCGCTACCTAAATTGTAAACGCTCAGTAGATGTTATGCTCATGGCACCAAAGTGTAGCATTACGTTAAGCAACAACAACAGAACAAGTTCTCTAACAGTCGACGACGTTCAACTGAGAAATGCCGGAGCATATAAATGTGCTGCCTGCTGGAACCACGGAGCATCTAAAACTAAAGCTGTATCTAAATTATCCGTCATAGGTAAGAAATGGAAATTTGTTCATGTTTTAGCATACTTTTTATGTTAGCATGTAGTTGTAACACATGCGAGTTAGCTTTTAAACCATCGTAAAATGGACAAAAATGCATGTAATTCGTATGCACCTTTTTGTGTTGCGTGGTGGCTTAGCGGTAGGGCATTGGACTCAACTCAGGTCAACTTAGCCCTGCATCCCTGGGGTCGCTAAATCGAGTACCTCTTCGGATGCGAGTAAAGGCGGGATTTGTCAACTCTGTCGGGTGGCAGGTAACACTGTGTGATCCCATATGGCATTTGGGTTTCCCGTAGCAGTGTGGCAGAGTTTCTGCGAACTGCTGTTCACTTGCTTTACTTTTTTTACTTTTGCGATATTTACCCGCTTTGTCAGCGCTTTATTTAACAAATAATGAGATCGAAATAATTGTAATCGGTAAATGCATTAAAATATGACTCGAACAACCAAATAACGACAGTGAGACAATAATTGTAGTAATTGAAGCATTGGCAATAAATAATCGAAGTATCTCTGACAACATAAAATGAAATAAGTTGAGTTTGGCACTCAGTGACGCCGATGTTTGTAACCGAATTTTTATCACAAGAAATGTTCGTTCTGGCAACCATTACTAATTAATGCTGTGCGTATGTGCTAGAGTCAAAGGGATGTTACTGGAATATTTCCTCACCGGATCACAGCGTCATTGAGTCAGACGTGTTTGAGATCGAGTGTGAGGTTCTGTACGCCAGTAGATGGTGGATACCAGTCATCCAGTGTCTTCCAGAAACACCAGCAGACGTCGTCAGTAACAACATTAGTCGAAGTCACTCTCCAGTCGCCACGGTGATGTACAAGAAGATCATCACTGTGACGTCACAGATGAACAATGTGAAGTTCGAGTGTCACGTGACGTTCCGCTCCACATCATCCACCAGCAGCAGCAACATGAGCGCACCTGTCGATATTCACCTGTGGACGTCACCTGCCGTCAACGACAAGTGTAAGTTTGCACTTAGCCCGTTTAAGTCTACTGGCGCCAGATGGTAAAGAGTGAGGGAATTGTTTGTGATATTTTAAATTTTGGCGCTGTTTTAGTCTACAACGACGCCAAAATTACCACTCGCACTTAATCGTGACCATCGGTGAACCTTTTCATTTAGCGACAGTCGAAACATACACTACAATCTGCAGTACATGTGTACATCACGTTTTCTTGTCATTATCGTCTTTATTTCCAAGATTTTTCTTACACACTAGTCCTGCTGCTCAAGCATAAAATGGACAAATGGCTTTTGAGCTATGCGCACATCACATTAAAGTTTTGAGGGTGAAAATCCAAAGTGCTACGTCTGAAGGTGCGAATTCAAAGGTACAGGTATTTGGACTGCAAAGTTTTTTTATCAAGAAAATTAATAATCTTGAGAAAGATCACCAGACAATTGTGGGAATTATGTCTCAAAAACGAAGAAAAACTATAGCATTCCGTTACATTTTTAAAACTTTGTCAGAGATGTGTCAATAGAGCCATTTACATGTGAATCAGTCCAAATGTAGGTTGATATAGCTCGGAAGGTTAAAGGTTTCGAAGTTTGAGCATCAGCCCTTAAGGGCTGACCAGCCTTGCTACGTCAGTGCATTGATCCCTACCCAACCAATCGTGTTCCCATCGGCTGAATGTTATGTGCACATTTGTGAATGATTCGACGCTGTTTTGTTTCACAGATGAACCTCGGGATATCTCTATCACTGTCACTCGTACGGACCACGCCATCGTCCTGGCATGCTTTGCGCACGGCAATCCAGCACCATTGTATCAGTGGACAGATTTGACGAGTAATTTCACTTCAGACGATGCTGTCATCAGTCTGAACATTAACTGTCCTCATGCATTCACCACACTAACATGTGCTGCTATGGGCGACAACGGTGTCTCAGTAACCGAAAATGTCACTGTAAACTGGACATATTCACAATGTGGCAGTAAAGGTAAGAGACTAACAGTACCGTAGGCTTAGTGTCATTTGCACCACGCGACGCTACGCTAGCGAGGTATTACTTTAGTCGTGCGTCTGTCCGTCTGTCCATTCGTCTGTCTGTCTGTCTGTCTGTCTCAAGACGGAGTTCTACTAAAATGCCGAATATTTTATGGTGACGATTGTTAAAATAAAATTGGTAAATGATCTTTAACATAAAAGTTTTACAAAAATACGAAAATAGCATTATTGCTTGCAACGCTTTGTCTACCGTATCACACTGTTATAGTTCGACGTTGTGGCATGTCTTGCACTCTATAATAATAACTTTTGTGGACATCACGTGTTTTGCTCAAACTGTATACATCCTACTATTTACAAAATAGGTAACATAGTTTATACTTTCCTACTACAACATGCTTATTTACGTAATCTAGCGCGTTGACATGTCACAGAATCAATTTCATGTTTGTGAAATGACCTACTTCGCTGTATGTTTACAGCTGTAAATTCAGGTAAATCAGCATCGACGCTAGAAGATAACAGCTCGTGTTCCATAGTGTTGATAATGCTATCCTGTCTGCTTACAATTTCTGTTTGCACGAATATTGGCCTGACTCTCGGCGTACTTCGCAGCAAGGGAAAATTGTCTTGTACGAAAAGTGAGTTAATTTTTAGTTACTTTTCATTTTTTGTTTAAATAGCCTTCTGTTCAGATTAGTATGCTATAGTATATGGTTGGAACTGGTCGCCTATAAGAGAACCTTGGAAACAGTTGTAATATTCGATGTTGCTTATATTCTTTTATACGCTTTCATAGAATTCAATACCGAAGTTTTTCCTTTTGTACACTTAGGTGGCCTGACTAAATGTTTATAGTAGAAAGCAACCTACAAATTGGTGTTTGGTTTAACTGACATAAAGCTATCCGACTTTTTTACTGCGCAGTGCTGCCATGCAGAAGTCGGGGACACCCGTACAAACTTTTCCTTCCAGGCTGCAGTTTAACCACAAGGCACAACTACTTTACTCATCGGGTTGCAACGGGCTTGGAATAACTTGCCAGAAAACAGTACTAATTGCTCTAATTTAGCACTTTTTAAACGTAGTCTGAGTTCGAATATCCTAGCTAGATATTGTAAAATCTATTATTTCTAGAATATTTCTAGACTTGGTTGCATTAACATTAGGTTGTGTTATGTAGTAGGCTAGCTCATGTCAGTAACCGTGCATACTGCTTATTTGTGCTCTGTACTGCAATGTAAGTGGCCTCGGGCCCTTTTGATTTTGTTAAAATATATAAAAGCTCAAACGTCAGCGAAGGCGCCACCTAGCAAATACCCGTAGCGGAAGTGCTGACACGTGTTCATGAAAAACATTTCTGCATCTGTTCCTGCTGCATGCATAAATAACCTCAACATCGGACAGATTGTTTCTAATCAGTGACCTTTAAGGTCATTTACATTTTGCAAGCTTTTTCGGATGGGATTTTTCGTACAGTTGTACAGCAGTTGACAAGACGTCAACTCACAGCGCGTCGCGCGTTCCCTCTGTAATAGCTGAGCTTCTTGTTGTTTAAAAAATAAAGACATGCGCACCGATGCACATTTTGCTATATAAATTGAATGCACACACGTTTATATTACAAAAAGCGGAGAGACGACAAAGAGAAAGAGAGAAGGCGATTACTTGAGAATAATATTTCATCCACCACCAAAGTTAGACATATTTTGTTGTTGTTACAGATCCAACATACGAGCAGACGGAGATGTCAACTCGTGAAGTTGTTCATCCCGTCTACACAGAACTTGCTTATTCTGAGTACACGGAGATTGTTGCGTAACACTTCTTTGTAGATGAATAATATTGTTGACGTGTTTTTAGAACTTGTGAAGAGTTTTATACTATACTGATTTGTTTCACTGTTTTCTTTTCTTGTGTTAAAATTACTTGCGTGACGCTTTGAAGTTTATTGTCTTTGTTAGGCCTACAGCATTTTAAGAGACAACGCACAGTATGTGTAGTTATCTCACTTACAGTATGTATACAGTAGCATTATTGCAGAACAACAGTAGTATATTGAGATAATAAATAAATATGCATTTATATTTATTTATTTGAAACAAACGTTCTGTCTACAAAAAACTAACGCCAAATGAACATCCCTTTTTAAACTTTTAAAATTAATACTGTGGTATGTGGCACTAATTTAAGTTAGGACGAAACTGGCGTTCTGTTAAACAAATTTTGAAAAGTAAATAAAGTAGCTTAATAGCACAGTACAGGCCATAGTCTAATACATATAACACAAGTTTTCAAATATACCCTATCAACACATATAACAAGTGGTCAAAAAATTTAACGAAAGGCCCCGCCGCAGAAAGAGCGAATTTTTCACGGACAGTGTAATATGACACCAACCAGTCGGGACTCGGGAGCATAGCAGCTATTAAAGATTGCATGATCCCTTTTGTTGCATGCACTGCAGCAGAGCCTTTCAATGCGTTTGAATGGCAAAACAACTTTCAAAGCTGTCCCTTCCACTAGGGAAACTCGACTCCAATGGTTTCGTGGTAACCCAAACAACATTTTGATCGGTTTACCCGCTCACCCGTGTGCCGAATACACAGACACACAGACCACGCTACGTGCGACATCTGTAGCAATAGGCTGCATCTAAGCAATGCGTGCGATGCGGTCTATTAATTGCTTTATTGCATTGTTAAAGTTTGTATGCGAACTGTCACTGTATCCAGAAATAAGACCCTAAACATGTTGCAATAACAAAATGCAGTCGGAGACGGTAGACTTCACTCCCGTTGCCGCCACCTTTCGATTTCGACCAAACAACGTCCGACGCCCAACTGGTGCCACCACCTGGCGAACTGGACGAAACATACTCGTCGTTTTTGAGTATGGCCTATTTCCTGCATTACATGTGGCATCTACAGAACCGGAAATACATAGCATATCGCATTGCCGTCAGAGGAAACCGAGCCACGGCCACAAGTAACACGTAATGAAACATTTGGCGAAGCGATTATAGGGACGCTAAACCGTACAACTCCAGCAGGTCCAATCGGCGACACGCTCATAGCGACGCCGTCGTCGAGCATAGATCCAGTCCTTGTCAATGGACGTGTCGTTTTGAAATACGTAAGCAAACAGACAAACAAGCAGACAGGTTGACCACAATACTTCGCATCCATACCGGGATCGAAGTAACAACTCCAAACCTACACCGGAATAAACCATATTTTATGTAAAGTAGGCCTACCATATCTTACTTACACGAAGTGAAATCTGTTTGCCACTAACGCTAAATTTCATGCGAATTCCACATCTTGTTAAATAGGCTTTCAATTTCTCACAACTGCTGTCAGAAAAGTCAGTTTCCGATATGACTCACAACTCGCTGACGATCTGTGCTTTAACTGCTTGATGACAAAAATAATATCAAAAGATCTCGTTTTATATTATTATAATATTGAGAAGATGCGGTGCTAACGCTTTAATGACTGAATCTAAAAGCCGGACTCTTGCTTCTGTGAAACTCTGCAACAACAGGTTGGCATGAATGGATCCGCAGACCGCAAACTCTACGCGAACTGATTGATTGAGTTAGGGTTTTACGTCCCACTCAAAACGTAGGTCATTTCGGAGACGTTCTTTCCAGCCAATCTCTCGCATTAGTACTAAAGAAACACAACAAAAGCAAGCAACACAGAAATAAGACGATCTAAGCTAACAATAAAACGCATAAGTGGTAAACATAAGCAAACACACAAAAACAAAACCTAAACCTAAGCCGACACGCAGCTTAGAGAACTGTTCACATGTGCGCGCGCATTATTTTGCATAACTGTCGTACACACAATGCAACACAGAACAGTTCTGATTATGACCCTAACTTCCAGACAATCATCAAAGCTGAAGAGAAAGTTAAGTTAAAGTGGTCGAAGAGCTTGCATTGAGTCAAAGAACGCGCTAGGAACACAGAGAACTGTGCGAGCTGTATCGGTGAGAAAAGAAACAAGAAACCGATTTGCGCATTCGGACGTTTCAGATTGACATGTTAGAAACTGTAACTTTTTTGGTAAGCTTAATTTTATTTAACAGTTGACATCTCAGTACGATAAGACATACACTGTAATACGTTAAAAATGTTTACCATGCGCTATAAAACTGACGAATAGTCAGTTTAATTTACCGTACGGAGCCTCAAGCAGAAAAATAACGCCAAAAAACTAAAAGATTCGATTAGCACAGAAGATTCGGTCCATGAAGGCAATTATTAGACACAAATGACAATAGTACTTCATTGCGTTCAGTAATTTCACTGGCAATGTGATGGGAGAAATGACAATAAGCATTGAACTTAGAATGGAAATCGGAATAAATCTAGAAATAACTAGGAATAGAAGTGAGAGGGAATGGGAGTACTTATTGCATCCCCGCTCCTGTCGTCTTGTGATCGGCATCGTTTCAGGTCAGCCACTGGTAAAGAAGAAACATGGTGTTTATTTAAGGTGTTGCTAATGGTGAGCGGCATCTCGTACGGCCCCGTATAGACTCGGAAGCAATTGACTAAATGTCAGTCATAAATTATAGCTGAACAGTGCACACTGGATTCATCGGCGTGTGTTTTGTCGTCGTGTGTGGTCTATAGCGGCGTAGACGGCCGTCTCCGCTGATGACGACCACCTCTGAGGTCGATGACTTGATGCAGGTCGAACTGTCGACGCGAGTTCTGCGTACTGGGGCGCTTCGTTCAACTCAGCCAGCTGACAAACAACAGTGTACGTCGATTAAAATTACTAAAATTACAATTTTTAAGTGACTCCAATGGCACAGCGATGCTTTGAGAGACCCATGTACAACGCTATACAACAGTAAGGTCAGGGCCCTAGATACACCGTCAAGAGTTAAGTAAGTAGGTCTACAATAATCCACAAGTCTTCATATCACGCGTGGACGTTATAGCAATCCACGCTGTTCACGTACTTTTTTCGTTTTGATAGGTTGGTCAATTTTTCTTCGGTGTTCTAGTCAGCATTCCCATTAATACGTGTTTGTAGCACAGCCCTCTATGGTGAAGCACCGGTTTTACAACGTTTAAACTGTTTTTGTTCAAATGTGAATAAACATAATAAACTACAGTGATTCAGCGTCGACAACATCCTCATTACGAATAAATGACCGTTTCTTTCGATACGTTTTACTTTGTCTGTGGAAACAATTACGTGTTTCTCTCCGTCAAACCCATTCCAGTCTCTCTGTCGTCGACTCATTTCATCCTGCACTTGTCGCGTCATCCTAACTCCCTCATCACTCTTTCACTGCCAGCTTACAATCCACGCGTTTCACAAAATTAATCCTTCCACTTATAGACTTCCTTCCTTCCACAGAACTGCCTCCGACCGTATCTTCGGAGCAAATCGTTTTTTATGTTTTTAGTTTTTTTTCTTAATTTGTTTGTGTTTTTAGATTAAGATTTACGGTTTGGATTAAGCTGGCTATTTGTCAACTTTTCAGCGCACGACAAGGAGTCCCGTATGGTATCGTACTGTATCGTATTTATCTCTTTTGTCGTTCACTTTTAACTTCAAAGCCTGGACAAATAAACTGTTTCTTATGACAAGTTGATACGATACGATTCGATACGGTAGATTAACGTGCGTTCAAAAGCTGACGAGATGGCCAGCTTAATCTAGCGCACGGCCCAGAAACGAAAAAATAAGGGAAAAACAAAATCAAAAACCAAGTAGCTAAGAAGAAATAGTGCAGGCAAAAGTCCGTGGAGGCAGTCCGGGAGGAGGAAGTTGAGTGATGACATAGTCACGCTACTGACCTGTAAGTTGTCGTTTGTGTTGTTTGCCGTCGATTGTTCGTCGCTGTAGATGTTCTGATGCTGTGGATTTCTGCGAAGTTCTGCCATGAGTAAAGCCTGTTCTGTTAACGATACAGTAACGAAATAAATGCACTGTAAAACGTTTATCAAATAATATTATTCTACATTATCACTATTAAATATTTGCCTGTATTCACCGAACAGGAGGGTATTTCACAACAGTGCAGTCAACTGATAGACATTTATGGTAGCCACATTATCAATCAAAAGGATAGTGATTGTTAGAAAATATACACACAAGATTCACCAAGATGACAGAAGTCGAAGCTGGAACTTCGGACATTGAAAGAACGGCGACACAGACCGTATTTTATGGAAGTGTATAAAATAACACATTGATTTTCTGCATCGCCATTCGCCATTACAGTTTTTGTTTCACATCGGCAGTGTCAGAAAGACTAGAGGGCAGAGTTATAAACTGATTCAATATCACAATATCATCGCAACAAGGACATTCGGAAATATTTCTTCTTAAGTCGGGTTATCTCAAAATGGAATAAACTGGATGAAGAAACAGTATCTACAGAGTCTGTTAATGCACTGAAATGAAGACTGAAAAAGAAAGAAAAAATAGGATGGACCTTTCTGTGTAGGCCATGTAATCTGAGTGATCTGAAATGGTCGTTAACACATATTAATTGTCACTCATATAAATTTCTTTACTACATACTTATGTCTCTGCGGTACAGATACGTCGCGCGGCAAAATCGCTTGCTGTATCGCGGAAGCATAACAGATGAACACATTATTGTAAATTACCTCCTGCAGCTGTTGTTGCTGACGGCGGTTCAGCGGCTGGAGGCACATGTAGGCCTACCACGTCCGGTTGTAGCTGCAGCAGCTGACTTGGTGTGTTGTCATTAACTGTCAACATTGTGTACACTGCACCTGTATACAATTAGAGCCTATCATTTCATTACGTCCTGTAGCTGATGTCAATTGTTTATCTGTGTTGCACATCAAGTTTTTTTATTCGACACAATGCATGCTATGTCTTGCCGTTACTTAATTCTGACAAATTACATACGAGTAGCTAAAATGAAGATGAATTGACGATGATGACGATTACGAAGAAGATGAAGAAAAAGAAAGAATAAATAAGAAGTGAAGAAGTAAGAAATAAAGCAACACATCCAAATAGATATATGATAATCAACGATTATATAAACACAAACCTTTCTTTCTCCAAGCGATGAAAATGACAATAATAGTCACTATAATGATCCCGCATAGCAGTCCGAAGACAACTGCCGGTATTCCTAGATGCGGCAGGCCTACATCGGTACCGTTTTCATTTTCCTCAAGAGCAGTATCTGCAAACAGCAGGCCTGCATTAAACAAATATGTCAGTTTTCCTTATCGTCAAGCCAAAATTTACGCTGGCCGCATCGCATGCTGCCCCAGGTGAGTCACGGTGAGCAAGCCGATGGGACAGACAGACAGACGGACGCAAAAACGTTAGATTACGTCTTCCACTGAACGCGGTCAGCGTAATAAATGTATTATTACCGTCCGTGCTGGTGATAGGAGTTGTATTGGTAGTGATATTTTGAAATAATATTGCCCTAAGCATTTTGGTGACAGCCGCCCAACAATCTACAAAGGAACCGTTAAGTCCAGCAATAATAATAATAATAATAATACACAAATTTCTACACCGCCATAAGGTCGTAACTTCAGAGGATGTACTTCGACGTGGATGCCTTCGCAGGGGCCTGCTGTGACTTTGACCTTTGATTCCCAGAATCTAATCAGATCATCAGTGGGGGCAACTGAATATTCCACGTAAGTTTCATCGAGATTGTTCAAGCCGTTCATGAGATATCGTTGTAACAAGATCTATCGGGACGAGTGAACGGACGAACGAACGCGACGGATGGACGGACAGCCCGAAAACACAATCTTTCGCCGACACTGTCGAGTGGCGAAGACATATAAACAAATGCCACAATAAATTTCCTGCTAGGATATGTTATTTTATGTAACTGAGTACAGATTTTCATATAGCATAATAGATACATAATGATAGCTTTTACTATGTGGCATTAGCCCTCAATCAGGTCGAAAATTGAGTGGACTGGTGCTGGTAGAGCATCATGACGAATAACTTTATCAAAACTCGTGAAAACTCACCCACATCTTCTAGAGAAATCCTACATCATCCACGTCGATAATAGACTCGTCCAACGTTTGCAATCAAGCGTCTGCCGATATCTGGATCGCCTCTCAGCGGCTCAATTCTCCCTTAACTCCATATACTTCGTTAACCTAATTCGCAATTAACGCTAAATTAACTGCGCTTTCTTACGTCCATGCAGCAAAGTATATTTGTTTCTGCGCCAATGTTTACCGTTACCATAGTAACAATAGCTACGGCGACCTGCGTTTCGGTAATTCTTCACATTAACCGTCTTTGGGCGGGCATACCACCTCGGTATATAACCAGCCACCCAGGCCAACTCAGCATCCTACCCTCTGTGGGGCGAAAATGAATATAGACCAAAGTGTGGTGATGCTGTGGGCTGGAAATTAAGGCAGGATGGCTCATTCAATTAAGGGTGAAACTGTGATCTCCTTAACACGTGCCACGCCGAGCACTTCAGAGATGAGTTGCATAATTAAGCGCTATACACCAGAACGCACGGTATCTACGTTTTATCGTTTTACCTTTTATCGAACTGCTTGTTGTTGTGGCGCTGACGAACGTCCTATCAGATTGGTTCATGTACAGTGCAACAACGGCACGAGCAGTTGTCATGCCAACGGTCACGTGACATTCCACCATCAGCAGCCCGTCTGTGTAGTTGACACAGTTGTTCATCATTTCACCGTCATCGTCATCAGTGTGGATACACGGCTTGACGGTCCACTCAGCCCCATGATGCATTACGTTTTCTGTTGCTGAATCTATCCACCTGTAGCTGTCAGCTGATAAACCATCATCTTCAACTGAACATCTCACCTTGTCTCCATGTTTGACCGTTGATTCGTTGGAAGGCTTGATCACCACGGTCAATGGCTTCTCTGTAAAACAAAACAAAGAACACCTGAACGCACAGTATGCGACAAGTTTTCAACTGACGCAGCGCCTCGCGCGGTACCTCTGCGATAGCTGAGCTTCTTGTATTTAGTGTACGGCATTCGCTGAATCTGGCTTGCTGTCATAAATCTTTACAAGAACTCATCAAGAGATAAGATAGCGAACGTGAACTTTTTAACGACGATATCGCACACACGTGGGCCTACTTCAAAATACCGAAAAAGAGACTAACCTACTTCGTTTAACAAATTAGACGATAGATAGGCAAGTACTGCGCATGAAGTCATGAATTTTAGCATCTGCTAGCCTACAGAATTTCCACCTCGCAGTTATATAACATACCGGTGGCGTTGCGCGGTCCCTCTGCAGACGTTTACTAGTAGACAGTAATCGTAAATTGCCCATAGTTGTGGCTTTGTTAACCACTTTTAGGCAATGTGCCCCGAACACTACCAAATTCGATAAAATAACGCAAAATAAGGGCCATTTTGCTGTTCAGTTTCATTCAAGGTCACCGATATTTGTACCAATCGAAAGCTTATATACGACCTATTATCAAAACGATATTTAGGCCAGTAC
>Ga0209780_1003070_pt1 | contig 12259 bp, 6 predicted proteins | sample WorMetexBAHAMAS2_FD_187384 | JGI IMG/M metagenome (GOLD analysis project Ga0209780, IMG submission 187384) | Marine gutless worms symbiont microbial communities from Max Planck institute for Marine Microbiology, Germany - Inanidrilus exumae... | ecosystem: Host-associated > Annelida > Digestive... | reverse complement strand
AATATTTTAATAATAATAAATGTGATTATCGACTATTAGAATGGATGACTTGGCTTTAATTGGAACTTTTGGAATTTTTAATAAGAACAGGCTACATGACAGCATAGTTTTTGCAAAAATGTTAATAAACAATATTATGTTCTGAATGTTCACTAAAAGTCATACAAACAGAAAATGACGTTTATCACAATGAAGCGAATATGCTAGCTGAATTGTAATGATCACAGACTAAAGATGTACAATATAACATATGACACAACGACATCGTAATCTACTAAAACAACACAAAAAACTGTAGCATAGTTAACGTGCTGCAAATATGCGTACTAACTAACTAACTAACTAACTAACTAACTAACTAACTAACTAATTAACTAACTAATTAATTCACTAACTACCTAAAACACCAATATCTTTGTCAGTGTTAGCAGTTATGCTATTCCACAAATCTAGCAAACAGTGGCAGGGAAATGGTAAAACTCTCTACATACTAACTACATGCCTGAGAATTCATTTATCAGACTGCTGGTTAGCTGACTGGTTGGGATTTGACGGCATTTTCAACACAATTCAGGTTATATTGCGCCTTTCGTGTTACCATTTATCATACAAATTTCTACTTCTGCAAATTGAGCATTTAAGGAAGGCATAAATATTGGCGTGAGAACAGCATTCATGGCTAGAATGTCTGCAAATTGTACAAATTTTTGATGTGTTTTATAGTATCTTGTTATAACCAGTACATTCTGCAGGTACACAAACGAAAAACTGCAACAGTAATATTTAAAAATGTGAAGAATAAACTATCGTACAAAAGATGCACATGGTTTAACCCTATGAGTAACACAAACATTGTATAATGATATAAATTAGCCCTGTATGGGACTGACGGTCGACTCCTACTTACTGCAAACTTCAAAGTCATGTGACAATAGTAGGACAAAAATCAAAAATCCAGCCCCGATAAGCTGTAGGTACTGTGCTGTAATTTAAGAATCCGTAGTCACTTGCCAGCCCCCATTATAAATGGGGGAGGAGATAGCCTTTGAAAATGGCCGAATTTCTGACTTTCAAGGGCTCATGACCTTGACCTTGGATCGGGTCATACTGCATACCGTCATGCGCCACTCATCGACGTTTACCTACATACCAAATTTCAGTGAAATTGTAGAAACGTTTTGTGGACGGACGGACGTACGGACGGACGGGCGGATGGACATTTGCGACCAACTTTATTAGGTCGACTCCTCCGTTAGGTCGACTCGGAGGAGTCGACCTAAAAATGTGAAGAATCAACTATCGTACAAAAGATGCATAGGACTTAACCCTATGAGTAACATAAACATATTGTATAAATTCAACACACAGTGTGTCTGAGATGTACATAATGTAATGTATTTTGTTACTGTAGTACATGTAACATGACACATTTACTTCTAACCAGTGAGACTATATGATACTAAAGTGCTAGGCACATTAGTGTAATTTCTGTTCAACTTATCCATCCTCAGCTAACAAATTAGCAGGAAAAGGCACGAAAGGAAAGGGAAGAATAAAAAGGGCACTGAACAAGGGAAGGAGACACGCCATCACAACCACACAAACAACTAACAGAACCAAGAGGGTTCACACAAAGAAAAACAACGTTTCAAAACGTGGCAAACAATCCGCAATTTGAGTTTTTCAAAAAATCAAATACACAGATATTGATTTGTGGTAAAATCACCAAATCTCCAAAGTAACCCAGTTCTGTCCGTGTATAGTGACTTCATAACTTGTCCATATCTCTGCCACTTATACACCCATACCCATCTTAATAGTGGCCACTTTCCATGTCAACCTGGATAGGCTAGTATTGACAAAGCTCTCGAAGGAAATCTGAACATACTACTGGTGAAGTATTTTTAAGATGGACCTACCTCACCAACAGTGAAAAACCTCTAAAAGAAAATTCATCACCAGTAATTTTAGAACAATTTTTTTCCTTTTACAGCTAACTGTGCTCAGCATTTGACAGCGGAGAAAGGATGTGTTACATTGAACAGGAGAAAGCTTTCTTGGACAACACAAGCACTTGTTAGTGGTATACGTGAACAGCCGGAAACACGATGCAAAAGGAACAGGGGTTTCACTGTTCCAGAACATTGACGTTTAACTCACGGACTTGCGTCTGCTGCTAACTATCATATCACCGACATTGGCATCGGGCTCTGGAGACACATACACATCAGCAGACTAAAAGACTAACAGAACCGCTTTACAACTGATGTTATCCTTAAAAATGCAAGTAGTAGAGACGGCTAACTGTAAGCTAGCTAACCGACCCCGGAATTTACCTTAGGCAGGTCTGAGCCGCCACCAGAACTCACTCTGCTACGCACACTAGAGTCTGTGGCGCCACCGGAACCACTTCTGCTACGTGTGCCTGACGGCTTGCGGAAGCGGTGTGACGTACGCCGATCGAAGACATGGAATGATATGCGGCGCTCACTCTGAATGCCGTCAGACGTACCTGCGGAACTAACGGTCTCTTTTGACATAAACAAATCAGACGGCATTATGTATGTCTATCAGATATGCTGGGTTTTATCAACTACAGCATCTGCAATTAATCCACATGTTCTTTTTACAACACAAAATTGTGCAAGACGTCCAGGCTTGATTGACTGAGTTTAGGTTTTACATCCCACCCGACACAAAATAGGTCATTTCAGAGATGTTCTTCCCAGCCAATCTCTTGGCTTAATACTGAAAAAACAAAAGCTAATGCAACAAATGCAGACATGCATCCGTAACGAAATATACTATAACACAAAATAAACACAAAAAACTAAAGCCAGGTTTGGTCGCCTCTTACGACTTTCAGCCTTGATACAGAATGGGCCTATTCTCAAAGAAGTAAATAAGTAATAAAGTAAGTAATTACATGATGTATACAGCACCGGAAAGATTTCCAGGCAGCAAACACATATAGCACCTAATGGTAGTCTGTCGCACAGAAATGGCAATTATACGACTAAATATACACTCAACAGTTCTACAATTTTCATTACTTTTACACTTACATACACAATCCATCTAGCCAGCTGGGTGAGACCCAGTGATTCATTCTCTCTTATGTGGTTATCCTATTAGTTATTATTACGTAATTCATTTTTATGCAACTTAATTGCAGTATAAACATATCTGTTCAGTTGACAACCCCCATGTTCATTATCACTCCAGCTGTTCATTTTGTACTCAAAAAATTATCTGGCAAGCCATTTGTTACAATATGATGCTCACATCAAATCAAATCACACCTCATATAACCGATGATAAACTTCTGGTAAGCTACTGTTGTACTGCAACACTATACACTGCACAGTCAGTAATAAGTAAATACAAATATTTCCTTCTGCATTTTAACCACTCTAGATGTGCTTTGTGGATTTCAAGAAGGCATTTGACTCGATCTCCCATGATAAGCTCTGGGTGACATGGGATATCCTCGGCACTTGATTAACTTGCTGGCCAAACACTACAGGAAACAGCTCGCTAAGGTCAAAGTAGCGGGAACACTATCAGAATGGTTTCGTGTTAAGAAAGGAGTCCGACAAGGTTGTGCCCTTTCCCCGTACTTGTCCAACATCCTAGCAAAGATGGTGATGAAAGAGATGCTTGATGGATTTCAAAGTGGACTATAAATTGGAGGGCGAATAGTCGCAAACCTTTGCTATGCTGATGACATGATCTTGTTGGCCACACAAGTTTTTGTTAAATGGTGTATCCATGTTTTAGTTTAGTTTGGTAAATGTTTGAAAAAGTAACCAAAAGTAATCAAACATGAGAGTGGCTTCCGTTACCAGTAAAAGTGGGTGCATTTTGTAACTTTGCTTTTGCATGCGTTTTTGTTTTGTCTGCACTCTGCAGTCCTTCAAGTAAGTAAGAGTCCTTGGATAACAATCAGAGCCTAAATAAATAACTTAAATAAAACAGCAAAATAAGTTTTTTGTATTAATAGGTAATCGGCCGATAACACCTGCTAATCATCTGCACGCTGAAGCATTCTGTTCTACATAATCACCAGATGCTCAGAAGTATAAACTCAACCACTAATTTGACTGCATTGGAATGTAACGTCATATATCACAAGAACTGACAACTGTAGAAATACTAATGACTGAAATGAAAGGTGGACAACCTGTCGAAACGCCAAACTCTTTGCCACTTAATATATGATGTAGAAGAGTTTTCATCTCGAAAGGACTCAAATTCAACAGCTGATCTGAAGCATCTTCGCCTGCACAACACAGCAGCATAGTCACATGTTGGCATGATCCAACGCACTCATTTTTATCCACTAACGATTTTAAAACCTATCTAAAAATATGCAGCTTTTTTGTTTGTGGTTATCATTCACAAGACTAACAGGAAGAAGCCAGAAATCACGACAGCACCATGACTTATGCCGGCAATGTTTCTGCAGCTGGCTGGCTGCGAAAAAATTCAAACACAGAAAACAGTCAGCCAATGCATTAATGCAGAGCTTACATACACAGCAAGCGTCAATACTGCATTCCGTCTGAAGGTAGACACAGGCTTTTTTTGTGCCTTATGACCTAGACCTTTAACCTTTGACCCCGAAATAAATGGGTTTCCACGATTCATGATGTAACATGTCTACGTCAAGTTTGGTGATCCTAGCTGCATCAGTTTTTGAGATAACGTGTGGAAATACAGATAAGCAAACACACAAATGCACAAATGCCACCCCAAAACCCTACCCATGTGACTGCCGTTGGCATGGTAACTATGACATCACAGTGCAAACAGGCAGGGTCAAATATTATTAACAGCAAAACTTATATATCTGTTGTACGGAAAGCTATTAATCTCTGTTTGTGCCATAAATAAACAGACAAAATCCCTGGCAGCAGAGGTCAAAACTACGGTTAGCAGCCACAGTATCGGAATAACGTTCTAAAAATACACCTCTGTGATTGTTGTAAAAATCAATTGTGTCAAAGCAGCAAAGGTGTAGGAATAAAATCAAAAAGTTCTGAAGTGACTCACCAGAACACTTGAGAGTTCGGGCGAGCTCAGACGCCATCACTTGGATGATCAGACCGACGCGAATGCGCAACATTTCGTTGAAGAGTTTCGGTTCTGTGCGAATAAACATCGCCAGATACACAAGAATCTCCTGAACACAGACGGACACAACACATGCAGCTGACAAGAATGTTAACATCAGTTGCAGTCATGTTTAACAAACCTGACTGATTACTGCACGTACGGACAGCACATACTATTATTGAATTTACTTTCAATTAACAACCGCTTTTCCAGGTGAACACAGGTCACCCAATTTCCCCTTCGATCCTCCTCTTCCACCTGTTCTAGAACAGAATCGCTGGGATTAGCGGAATTTGGTTTTTTAGAGGATAGAGGTCCTTCCAGCCATCCAACTATCAGTGTTGAAGAACTGAAGGGATCATAAAGCACTAAGTCTACCTGATCTCATCTATAACTGGACTCCTAATCCTAACGGAAGGGGCGTTGCTCCCTTTATGCCAGCTCTCTGATGCCAGTATCAGAATGTAATTTACTACCAAAGATCGCATCCCAACATGATGGTCACCTGTTCTTGTACTGTTGGCGCCATCTAGCAAATTTAATAAAATAATACGCTGTACAGTCACTTCAGTGGACTGCTGTTGTATTTTACACACTTATTTGCTATGTTAAATATTCAATGATCGTACATTAAATGCTCAATGTCCCTACCTGCAAGTAACCGCCAGGGTAAGATTTGTTATTTTTTTGCCAACCTGAAAAAATTTGCAGGGTGCCTCCAAAATGAGACTGGCATTATGAGGTAGCACGTATGTGACGAACATCCATAACAATTTCGCTGATCATCATCGGAAATTGAGAGTTTTAAAAAAACCAGGGTGGTAAAGCTTATGTCACCTTTCTAAGAACAGGTGACAACAACTTTATAACTATGTAGCTTGATACATGCAATATTAAAGACAGCAATAACTGTGTGGCATAAACATAACTAGATTACATGCGGGAGACTTTATGGTATTGGCAATGTGAACCAGTGTAAAGGAAACACCTCATACCTCAGAAGTTTCCCCCCTGTGCTAGTTCAAGAAAAGATAAGGAACCAGTGGGTCATTTTCACAGCTTGGGGTCAGTGTTCTGAGCTTTATTCTGTGCTCTGACATGGCTCATTAATGGTAAGCGCAGCTCACCAGTAAAAATACCGTGCCAATTGTCTGCAAAAGATCTCTTCTGGAAGATGTGGAGACAGCCGATATGGCAAATAACTAACCCATGTTCAATAGGATAACAATCTGATGGCAGATGTAGGCATAACATACACGCCACGTCACGTACCTGGGTTAACATTGCAGTACTGTTGTCATCACCGCAAGCTTCATGGATAATTGCCGACAGCTCGTCAGGAGGCAGCGGCCTACAACAGTCAAACACAGCAACACAGCTGAGTGCACTGGACAACGTGTGCATGATAAAATATATCAAACAAAGAAGTGACTAATTCTCTCTCTCATTTCTCAGAATAGACACTGAAACTCTGTAATTTATACGGTTTCACCTGACAAGACAGGATCTCCTGGAGTCTTTTTAAAGCTGGATGTGAATAATACTGGACGTATCAAGTCGCCCATACATGGCAGGTAGGAACGTGAAAGCAATAACAATGTTATCATATTTTAGGTAGCGTCATCACACTTAATCAAAAAGACATTACAGATGAAAGTTATCAGTTGATCCTACAGCTGTTACATGCATTACGATCTTCAGTAACTAACTAACAACTGTGAGTGATTTTACTTATTTATTTCATATTATATTATTTTCTATATATACTGCAGCGTCAGTGCTGGATTTGCAAATGCAACGAATTCAGCACAGTGCCTACATCTGTAATTGCTTCGTGTTCGCTTCAATGCTTCATCACTGTTAGTTGGGTCACAGGAATGGCATGCCGATCATCCGTAAAGGTTCATTTGTTCTTTGCGGCCAGGGGTCAAGCCTACTCTGGACTCCATATAGCGGTCCAGTGCACTTGCCCAGGGAGAGGAAGGGAATTGGTAGGTGTGTGCAATGTGTGTTAGCGATGTGCGGGGAAGGCGAGTTAAGAAGGAATGAGCAGCTTGTCGGGTATTTCTATAGGGCACCCCTTCTAGACGTGGCCTACTGTCTGGCTTAGCCCTGAATGGCACTGTATATTATGCCAGCCAGCGGCCAGCCAAGTCTATTTACTTTGACTCACGCTGGCGCGGAAGGCAGACTTGACACAACTAGATCAAGGTGCCTGCAACGGTCAGTTTACAGAGGACAACACCAAACCCTCTTATTGCTGCCCGGGATTATCTCCCTGTTCATCATGTGCATAGGAATTATTAAAAATAATTTTTTGGTAGGCGGATGCCCCAGGCTGAGTCGAGCCCCAGCCACTGAGTGTGTCACGCTCTACTGCACATGGTGGCCAAGTGCGTTAATCACTCGGCCACGAGGGCAGGTCTCTGCAAAGGTTCTCTTCTGGAACAAATGGAGAAAGAAAATTGAGGAGGAATCTTTCTGACCCAGGTTCATCTGAAGAAGTGCCGTTGACATGGGTAGGAGCAGTGAGCAAGTACTGTGAAGAATGTCAATGGGCCCAATTAGATATTTCGTAATGCTGACCTGATGATGATTTTCTCGCGTGGTTCAGGTGGCAGGCCGACAGCCAGCTGTTTCTGACGAACAATGATGTCGGTTGCCGCTTTCGCCAGGTCCTCCACCTTCTTGCGGAGCATGCCGGCAGTGTGGCGGACCAGCCACCACTGCTTGGCATGTCCAGCCTTATCATACAGCTCCGTCAACAGGTCGCGGACCTTACATCCCGGCCGACCTTCCATATGTGTGTCCCAGTCCGGACCCCTGACAGTCATCACATCAGATTAACTGGAAAAAAGTAGTCATGTACTAAACAAATGCATTATGACCACAGCCGATGCCCATTCATAGACCACTGTCATGCAGCTGTACTAGGCTGCCAGTTCTTTCTGACAAATGATGAATTATCTCTAACTGGTTACCTTCCCTGCTGCAGAGTATGACTTGCACTTTTGGCCAGTACCAAATATTGCTTGGTTGCTGTAGTACACGTGCAAATAACCTGTGCACAGTTGTTACATGACGTCCGACAGCTGTAAGTCAAATCTTGCAAATCTGCTATGCCATAGGGCTATGCTAGACGTATTTCTTCGCTCGGTGCCATAAGAAATAAAATAAATCAGAGGCAGCACTGTGCAGTCTCATGGTGTGTACTGTTTAAGCTGCATTAAAAATTCCGTCTCAACAACAACCTTTACATTTTAAGTCCAACACTCTTACTATTACATCAAGCAAGGATAGACTAATCCACTGTAACTTGAGACACCTAAAATCCGCAAAGGTTCTTCAACTAACATAAAAATGCCCGTTACCTTGAGAAGTCTGTTAGTTTCGAAAAGACAGTTGAAATTATAAGCCATGTGAACTTTCTGATTCATGTGTAAACATATCATATTTAACACATGCTAAATTTCCTGAGGTACAAAAGTCAGCAGGGTTTCAAACAGCAAAAGAGAACTGGTCAATAAATGTCATTAGTATTGGTGCCATTCAACAGACTGCACGATTTCCTTTAAGTCTTCCATTGTCAGCACGTCTCTATCTTGTACCATTACCGAGATATTACCACTTTTAGAGTAAATGTGACAGCCTAAGCCCTTGCAAAGTGCTTCAGTTTGACACAACAGTGGCAAATGTCACAGAGCGTACTTTGTGGTGTAGAGGTAGTGGATGATATCAGCCTGTTCATGCAGTGTGTCGGTGTCCTTCAGCTGCTCCACAAGGTCAGCACAGTCGATGCCTTCATATAACTTCTCATTCATCGACGTTATGTCCTCTGACGGCTCGTCTTCACCCTTCAGATGTGGGTAGGCGGCAGGCTGATGCTGCTGTCCAAACAGTCCCCCAGGTGGCATAGACACACCGGGACTTGACATTGAGTTTGACGGAGAACCACTGCCCGACGAAAAATCCACCTGACCATCTGCAATTCAGTAGTAAAACAAATTTGTCACAACTGCAGTAAGAAGGCAGAATACAGGTATGCAGTTGAAAATAAAAGCAGTACACAGAATATTATGGGTCTTACGCCGGAACACACGTTCACTGATAACGGTTCTGTTAACTGACTTCATAAGCTGTGACCACGCTTCTAATAATTTTCTGTACTGATAAATATATTCAGTCAAAATAGATGATACTGTGCAGCAATATGGTTTTCAGTGCTAATGTATTAGCAATAAGGGTCACTGAAGTTGCAAATATAAACTGCATAAAACTACAGACTTTTGGTAGATTTTTATGAGTAACATTTTCAAATGCTAAGAAGTTGTACCCGGTATATCTGCCACAACTGAGCTTCTTGGAGATCATGGAGATTAGCTAAATGAATTCATGAAGCTCCACGTACATGAACGTAGTCCAAACCAAATTACTGACTAATAATGCAAATATTCATCTCATTTATGACTTTAGTATGCAACTCAGTTGAAGCGAAAGATGCAGCATAACGACCATAATGGATACTACCAAGATCAACTGCAGTTTTAACCAAATTCAGGAAATATTCAGGATAAAGCAGCAATAACACCTATAGTATGTGACGACGATTTTTAAGCAATAATGGAATATATTATTCTAAACTATTCAAAATCCAATATATTCCAGTATATACACACTATAGAATAAAAGTAAAACCTAAAAAACAGTTAAGTATGGAATGTACAAAATACACTGAAGATTTATCAATATTTAGCCTAACTCTTAAATATAGGAACTGGCATTGGTTATCTAACAGACAAATTTGCTAGTTGCATGGTAAATAAAAATAAAAAAATTTCAGCAAAAAACGCAATATGGTATCAATAAGATAAGCTTCATGTGCATCTTACCAGTAACAAAAAAAAACTAATGAAAAAATAACTTTTTCATGCAGAATATGCAGGCATGCAACAACGTTAAATCGGTGCTGAGAGACGTGCAGTGCACTCTGGTTACGGCTGCAATAGTTTCTTGTTGACAGCATCACTTCATCATACATACTCCCTCCAGCTCCAATTCCACTCCACTCACACAAGGCTGCTATTCACATGACTTTTTTTCAGAAAATCTGATATCTGACTATAAAATAACCCCTCAACTACCACGTACAATGGAGGTACATGGCATATAAAAATACCAAGTATCGATAGCCAACAACTCAGTATAAGGCAACATTATACAATATGGCACACAACAACCTTTACAGGTCCACCTGTGTTAGACAGCATCCCTGTTAAGGACTGGAGGATTTTGTCATACTGCCCACATGCCCTTGCTGATAACAACTAGCACATTTGAATTAGGGAAAAGATGTTGGAGTTCTCCTCAATGGCATTACGTTCACTGTTCTATATCATTCGTCTCCATCACGGTATACAATACAATTCAAACAGTCGTATGAGTATGACTTCCAAATGTCATGGCCAGAAACCAAGATTGCATAACAGGGAAATACCCTTAATTTTGGGCACCTATACTGTTTCAATGTAATGCAGCAGTGACTGAGGAAAGATGCCACTGGCACAATTAAACAGACAAAATCCACAAGTTTAACGCATCCTTTGATCTTCAAGGTCATTTGAAGGCCATCGTATTCCGACGCAGTTCAACAGTCTCTAAAATTACACCAATATCACTCGAATGTCTTTACTTGATTCATCTCTACTCATGGAAGCAAAATCAAAAAAAGATGCAATTCTGCAGACCACCCAAACATCTAATTGTTTCACTTACCATGTTAGATTCAAATGTGATAAAACTCAGCAGAGACTGCAAGGATGATAAATGCATGGGAACAATTTGGAGACTAATTGCCCTTTGTAACCGATTCTCATTAGAACTGAAAAGCAAATTATATACAGTTTGTGGGAAGAGCTGTCTGATATATGATAGCGACATGTGACTGATGTATGTGGACCATGAGATAGTCGGACAGAACTGAAATGATAATCAAAGAAAGCAAGACAACTGCAGAACGCTACGCAGAGAACTCTTGAGACTGAACCTGAACCTGTCAGCTTGACGAATGAGAAGGCAGACTCAGACGGTTTTGACATGTTGAATATAAAGGACATACTTATTTTCGCCACTGCTACGACATTGTCTGATTATGTCTGACATTCCTGTGATTTGGCTATCATGTTCCCCCAGTACAGTGGTCCTTGCAATAGTTTTAACTGTTTAGGCCACTGCATTATGATGATGACGATAAAGACTACAATGATTGGGTCAAAAGTTGTACAACAGTGGAGGTACATGGAACTCGAGGGGATCATCATGAGATCGGATAGTGTTAAAGAAGACACGAAAAAGTTTTGGTCTCTCCTAAGAAGATGTGTGGGTTCGGAAAATGCAGAAAAAAACAACCCATTTAACGGCCCCTTATTCAGGATAACATAGGTGAACCGCTACGTATCCGTGTGGGTATTACACGGTATCTTTAATTAATTTCATCCACTTACTACGGTCCATAGCGGAAGAAGACCAAGGAAGAAGTTGTTGGACAATGTGTTGGAAGATTGTGTGGCTATGAACTTGAATCTCGTTAAAACTAGTTGATTTATAGAAGACAGACGTCGCTGGAGGGAATCTGTACAACACTTGGGCTGCCAGTGCGCAAGGACTTAGTCATTGTTGCAGAGGCATTAATCAAGTCAAGTCATAGCGGTAGATGAAAAAATTGAGGGGAAAATGGCTAATCCGTGGTTCAGTTGGAAAACAGATGCTAAACCACTCTGTGTGTTTTGTAACACTCTGCCGAAGCACAGGAAGACAGAATGACTCGACTTCGGCGACCTGAAGAACTACAGGCCAGTTTCTAACTTACCATTCCTCTCTAAACTACTGGAGAGGGTGGTTCAAGCTCGTCTTCTGGCACATCTGAACAGCAACAACCTTCTACCTGGCTGGCAATCCGCGTATCGTCGGTTCGACAGCACTGAAACCGCAGTCACGAAGGTTTTTAATGACCTGCTAATGGCAGTTGATCGGGGGCAGATGTCTGTTCTCTGTCTTCTGGATTTATCAGCTGCCTTTGATACTGTCGACCATGAACTGCTGTTGCAAAGGCTTGAGCGTCAGTTCGGCCTGTGTGGCACAGTGC
>Ga0209780_1003069_pt1 | contig 12261 bp, 8 predicted proteins | sample WorMetexBAHAMAS2_FD_187384 | JGI IMG/M metagenome (GOLD analysis project Ga0209780, IMG submission 187384) | Marine gutless worms symbiont microbial communities from Max Planck institute for Marine Microbiology, Germany - Inanidrilus exumae... | ecosystem: Host-associated > Annelida > Digestive... | reverse complement strand
CGAACGTTATGAAGAATCATAGATTTATATGTCCGAGGCGGCCATCTTGGATTTTGAAAAAGCCACGCGGGTGGCGAGCGGCCACCCGGGCTAAATTTCATTGAGACACTTAGAACTATTGAAAAAAGCAAAAAAACGATTGTTAAGGGACCAAACACGGATGGGTCCTGCCACTGGACTATAACCGATTTACCTTTCAACCTACCCCTACTCAAAAGTTCAAAACTTCATGAAAATCCATCAACACCTTTTTCCACAATCCAGACAACAAACAGAATGAATGAATGAATGATGTAGAAAATCAGAATTATATCATTACCTGCTTCACCATGACAATTGTGCATCACAGTCACCCATAACATGGTCAATGCATCAACAGAAAATGCAATTTTGCAATAATTAATGCACTATCACGATGCAGTTGTGTATTAATTACCTTCAAAAAGGACGTAATCACCAGATTTTGTGTCATTCTGGAAATGGAAAGACCTTGGTATAGGGAAGAATACTAATTTTTTATGTGTGGTCTGGATTCAATTCAGGATTTTTTCTCACATTCACTAGGAGGCATCTTTGAACTCTCTGCATATATGTGTGGAGTAATCTTAGTTATGCACAAGACATGAACAATTGAACACCAATAGTGATGTCAAAAATAACCAATGACCATGCATTTAACTACTTAACTTATTTTCCGCACTAACAATGTATTGCCACAAACCGGAAATCCAAGCTTTTGCACAATACGTGCATATTTTCTAGCTGCTAGCTTCGCTTGTTCTTCACTACAACACAAATCAAAGCAGCCACATCAATATGACTTTCATCTCCAGTGGTTTAATTAAGTAAGTAAGTAAGCTTCTAAGGCACATGAAAACATCTATAGCCACAATGCGCCATGGTCGTCTACAGGCTATGCCGTCATTTATTGTACTTGTAAGTTCTCCTCTGGGGGAAAAGTCGAACATGGAGAAACTCAAGAAAAAGAGGCGGATTGTAAAAAAACTGACTGTGCATGTGTCACAAAAATACATGTCTCTACAGTATTATTAACAATATGAGAAATGAGAGATCTGAAGACTTAATTGGTACATCTGTGACAAATGAGCACTATAGCACTACTATGCAAAAACAAGACTGTAGAATAACAGAGATAAAAACTGTGTGAACCTTTTTGCACCGGTGCAAACCATCTTGCCAGAACTGAAAATTAGAGCAGTCGTGCGAGGGTCACGTATTCGCATGATAACTGCAGCAAATCGTTTGGGATTGTACTCGGCATTTCGTGCATGCAGAGCAATCTTCTTCAGGTCTAGTTTGCATCCCAGGCTTACAGTGCATACAATATTTCTGCACAGTAACAGTAACATACAAATATGCACTCCAGTTTAACAGCAATATTCCAGTCGGGACAGACTGGTTCAAAACTTTTGTGTGTGGCTGAATACTGTTCCTGACACCTACCAGGCATCCAGGAGAATCAGAGTTACTGGTGGGAACTAATCCTTTCTTGATCATTAACTAACTGTTGATGTAAAGGATGCCACTATGTCAATAGGGGCGTTATTCACTGACAATCAGACACCACTTAATTAACTGTGACATCATGCAACCAACTGGTCAGTGAAAACAGACAAATCAAGCTCAGGTTAACTCAATCAAAACAAACAACATTAACATCTGCATGTGTAACCATGGTAAAGTTCAACCACTTTCAACAGGCGCCTGACACCAGTTAGCAAATGCTGATTCACAGTTGCATAATTATCGTCCAAATACAGTAACTAGGTTAATAGGTCGACCACAACCACATGGTGCTATAAAACACCCTTGTCTTTGTGTGTCTGCTCTTCAGCACCAGTAGCTAATACTATAACACAGATTACTTATGCAGTACACTGTACAGTTATTATTCGCCTGAATCGAAGCACAGCTTTGGGTGAATCATGGAAATACTCGACGTGGGAAAAACGGCATTCACGCATTTGGCTATAACTCTGTCAAAAGTGAACCGATTTGGATAAAATCTGGAGCACTGCGAGCACATTGTTGGGGGCCGGCCCTGGCAGATTTTGGGTGCGATCTTCGCTGTAGGGGCAGTTTGAGAAACAGCTGAAAATTTTTTGGTCAGGTACATAATGCATGATTTCACTGATTTCCCGTAGGAAAAATTTTACGACATTTGAACACAACAACATTGATCAGTGAGGCGGTGACAACTTTCCGAACAGAATTTTGAAAATTTTACCATAAGGGGTCGTTTTTTTCAAAAAATGCAAAAAAAAAATCTGCTAAAAAATTTCCAGGTCTTGCGACCTCAGGCCACCATAACTCTGCAATAATTACAGATCGCCAGAAATTCACCACCAAACTGACCCTCTACGAAATGTCTAGTTTCCATTTTTACCATTAGAATCAATTCAGAGTCTTTCCCCTGGTATGTACGCTCCGTACAGGAAACGTACCTACCCAAATTTTCGACAACGTCCGATATTGCGTATTAAAACCAATAGTATGCCGCAGTGCTGGTGCTGCCTGGCGACCGATATATGGAAGAAAAGCAGACTGAATTGCAAACTGAAAATAAGTAACGTGGCTGATACTGCTGACAACACTCAGTCGCAGTCACGTGACACTAGGCATTGTCGAATGCAGGAAGTAAACAGCTTGTGCTTGGATAGTGGACCGCTTTGGGCGAATAATTTATTGTGTCATTCCACACAATACAGCCTTCTAGTTTAATTTAATTCTATAATCAAACAGACCACAGAAACAAAAGCTATCACCACAGACAAAGAGCTAAACAGTAACATAAACATTCTGAATACACGGTGAACGTAATTCTGCATTTGCAAATGGACTAATGCCATTTAATGCATATATTACAGTCGTCCATCTGTTGGTAATGCAGTCAAGGAAGCCAGCATAAAGGGAGCAATGCCTCTTCCATCAAAAGTCCAGTAATGGAAGATGAAAGGAAAAGGCCAGTCAACTGTGGTGGTTAGTGCTTTGTGTTCCTTTCAGTATTATGAAATTGATGGTTGGGCACGATGTCCTTTCCATCATCCAGTGTCATGGTTGGGTGATGGGCAGGATGTCTGGCCTGTAAAATCCCCCATCCTATTGATCCCAAAAGCAGGGATGTGGTCGCAGTCTCGAGACCCATAAAGGACCGGACCTCTAGTGCACATGTCAGAGTGTTCGAAACAAGAATGACGTTTAGTGTACTGACAGACTGCACATCGAGATAGCTGCATCACGTGAAAAATCTAACCTATATCGCAATAGTTTGAAACACTGATACCGAATGCCAAACAGACTTAAAAAACACCGACTTATTTAAATATCGAAAAGTGAAAACTGACCAACACGGACTCAAACTACTGACACCGATCCATCACTAATCTTGATCAAGGTCTCGGTCTCGGAATGGAGGTTTCAGTCTAGTCTCGGACAGATAGGCAAATGTCCTCTTCGGGTCCAAGGTCTCGGACTTTGGGTCTCGTGCACATCCCTGCCCAGAGGTTCTCTTCCAGAACATTTGGAGCGGGAGGACCTGAAGGGGAACCGGTTGACCAAGGTTCACCTGGTAAAATGGCCATTAAATGGAAGTGGCATTAAAATCTTATAATGTTAACAGCCCTATATGTAACAAAAAAGAAGAATTTACTGGAGTTGTGGAGTTATGCCAGATCCTTCGCCTGCAGGAGTGGCAGGCGTCATAGGTGTTGGAGGATGCAGACTAGAAGCTGACTGAGCTTGGACAAAAGACAGTGCAGAGCCAGTATGCGCGGGAGGTGCTGAGAACATTCCGACGTTAGCTGCAGAACTCGCAGCTGAATTTGTACCGACTGGTGCTGGCACTGCATATGTTGTGTTGGCTGGCGAGAACACAGATGTATGCTGCAGTGGTGCAGTTGGCTACAGAGATAAAAACATAGTTCTTGTTATGTCACACAAAGTACACACCGATTCCAACACAGCAACAGCAATCAAAATTATATGAACAGATTTACTGAAAATTTTCTACTCTATGCCAATATAATTCAGCTATTGGAAATGAAGACTTTAAAACACAATGTAACTGCAAAAACAGCATAATTTGCAGTGAAATTCAATCATCTGGCAAAACAATTTTGCCACTTACTTTCCCATCATTGTCTACTAAGAAAATGTTTTTTTCTAGCAGTATGATCATTTTGACAAGTAGCTCAGCTGTCACTGAACATCGAACTGCATCACGACTAACAGCAGAATTTTAAAACAGTCACGTGACCATAACCACGACCTTTCGTTGGTGATATGTCATCCTGTTGCATAGAATTGATATTGCCTACTAGTGTACAAAATTTGATGACTTTAGGTTCAGCCGTTCCAGTGATATGACTGGAGCCCCAAAATATTGTAATGGGTCACATGACCTGACCACGCCCCAATCAAGGACACTTTGTCGTCCGTAGGCTGTGACTTGCACATTTAACCTTTACATCAAATCTGTAGTCTTTGCGATCGCCAATTACGAAGATGCACAAGGCAATGCAAAATGTAGAAATTGAGGTGGTTTAACGTGCTTAGGGATCACCCAAGGTCATTGGCAACATAACCATTCGATAGAACGCATACGACTTTCTATTCGAATTTAATAGAAACTATGAGGCTATATCGTACCGTTTTCGAGATATTATCGCTTATTTTCCAAAAATTAAAGAAGTCGCATGACAGTGACCACGCACCTTTCAGGGACAATTTGTCGTCCATAGGCTGGGACTTGCTATGATCAACATGTACACCAAATTTGAAGTCTCTAGCTTAAGCCATTCCAGAGATATCTTAAGGGGACTAAAAGTTTAAAATGGATTACGTGACATGGCAACGCCCATTTCAGGGACATTTTGTCATCCGTAGGCAGGGACTTGCAATGTTCAACCCACATATTAAGTCTGAAATGTCTACGATTACCTGCAACCAAGAAATGAAGGGCAACGCCAAATGTAAAAATTTTCGTTTTGAGCCACCCTTTGGGGGACTTAGGGGTAACGTATAAGGTTCATCTATGACTCGCTGGAAAGCGCTTGTCGACTTCCTATTAGCGATAATTGAATTTTTTTCGCTTGCTCTCTGCAGCACTATTAAGCAAAATCGGTCGAAATCGGCGTTTTGCGCAACTTTTAGGTAGATGGGGACGTCGCCTGCAATCCATCTATGGACCGTTAAATAGAGGAACGATGTAGCTACAACTCTGCCGCTGGAAGTTTTTACACAACGAAACTTTGCAGCAGACTTTTGTCGACAGAATTTAAAATTTACTGGAAAAAAATAGCAAAATTGCGATTTGTGCCACCCTTTGGGGGAGTTAGGGATAACGTACACGGTTCATCTATGGCTCGTTGGAAAGCGCGTGGTTGACTTCCTATTAGCGCTAATTGAACTTTTTTCACTAACTCTTACGGTTGAGGCGTTATGAGCAAATATTGGTCGAAATTGCGCTGTTTGAAAGCAGGGTTGGTCACTTTGAGCGCAAATTTAAGGGGGACGGGGGGTCGGCCACCAACGAATTTTGGCGTCAGATAACTAGAGTCATCGCAGTGATCACGTGGTGTTGTTTGCGTGGTGTTTAGCCGTTTTGATATAATACCGGCGTGTGACACACAGACAGACTGACAGACAGACACGCGATCATGGCTATTACTTGCGCAGAGCTAGCTCCGCGTGGATAAAAATATTTAAACGGTTTTAAAATGCAATCTGTTTTCAGTAGGGTGAAAACTGTCTTTCTCTACATCTGGGCCGCACGGCTGCATCAAGTCCACGAGCGCTTAGCTAAACAAACTAAGCATTTAGCGCTTTCTGCTGTTAAGTCCAAAAGCACTTAGCCAGAAAATTAAGCAGAAAAATTTTCCGCTTAGTTGACTTTCGAAGAACTTGAGCATGCGCAGTTGATTCTGTAAAGCCGGCTTATGTTGAGCTTAATGGTAAACAAGTATGTTCAATTAATAAAATATAATTTATTTATTGTTTTTATGCTGCATGTGTTGTATAAAAACAGTAAATGCATGCTTGCAGGTAGTTAAGTATTTGTTTTTGAAACTTTTACAGATGAGGTCATATCATTATGTAAGTGCTTTCTTTGCTAGTTTCCATTAAGTGACTTGTAAGCGCTTTTCCTACACTGTTTTTTGAAGCGCTTGGGGACTTAACGCAGCCCTGAACAGTGAACACTGTACAAGCAAAAGAAATGAACAATTTGAAATTTTAAGACCAAAAACTTGGCAATAACAACAACCTAGTCATATATGCAATGTCTCGTTTTCTGAGACAGAGTAGATACCAAATCAAACATGTGCACAATGCACGTAGCCTATAAATTCTATTAAACACAATTCTGAAGCTGTAATCACAAGTCAATCAGTGTCAATGATGTTCCGAACCTGCCAGAAGCTAAAAATATTACAAAGTGTGGCAAGCTATTCCACACGTTTATCACAAGGTCTTCAAAAGACCTCACAATGGTACAATTAAAACATTAAAATGTATTAAATTAATGCACTTCAATATGACACGAATATGACCAAAACAATTTCATATCACACTACTAGATCAAGTAAAAGCTGCCCATATATATTCAAGACTTGTAATATTTTGTCACTGTAGGAATTTGCTGTTTGACAATTTTGCAAGTCCAGGCACAAACTTTTGACTGACTGAGTTAAAGTTTTACGTCCCACTCGACAAAAATAGGTCATTTTGGATGTTCTTCCCAGCCAATCTCTTCGCTAAGTACTAAATAAACTAAACCAAACATAAGAAAAGCAAGCAATGCAAGAACAAGATGACCTAAGCTAACATGAAAGAACGCACAAAAGATAAAACCCAAATAAACACACAGAAAGAAATCTAATCCTAACATGCAAAAATGTACAAACTGCTCACATCTCTGTGTGTGTCATTGTGCACAACTGTCGTACACAACACAGCACAGAGCAATTCTGATTATCTTCCCTCTTATCCTCCAAACAAGCACTACAGCTATTGGGAGAAAAAGCCAGAAATCTTTAAAAAGCTCCTGTATTGACTCAATGCAAGTGTAAAGATGTGACCACTAATAAATAAAAAAAATCAACTAATGAGTTTCCCTACAACTAATTTAATAACACAAAAATGGCAAATATAATCTATATAGATATACATGTAGTAGTTTATTATTATATCAAACTAATTACAATAATATTTGATAAATTAATCGTCTTGTCAAATATCACACAAGTCCAAAACTAAACTTCCATAACTAAAACTACATGCTGTAAATGTTTGCAAACAGAAAAAGCAGCAAAACTAAAAACTGCAGTGAGAGCTTATCTCAAGGCAACTCCAGCTGTATGATGGATTTCTTCAATTTGGATCACGGAACAACACAGACTTTGTGAAATATTATTCAGAAAGACATCAAAAGTAGTGGATTATTCGTTCATGTAAAGCCAATATAATATCTTCATCATATCATCACGAACAATGTTCAACCACATTGTTCCTGGAAACTTTCAATCACATTAAATCGAAACTTCGATCATCATCAAAGAAGCAAATGTTTGCTCATCCACAGCAGTTATTCTATTTTATTTCAAACTTTCGTCAAGTTATAAACTTCGTGGCAATGAGCCACAATATAAAATTCTTTTCTCCACAAATTCAAAACAATCCGACTGGAAAACGTTTATACATCGTAATGATAATCGCCACTCCTGCTGAAAACCGTAAGTAAGCAAACAGCAAGTGCAACTGAAACTCAAAATCTCTTTACAGCAAGCAATGTCTTATATGTACCAGCTACAAAACCCTCACTTGCATGGAGTTGTACAGTCACTGGGACACTGACTACATGACAGAGTTACATTCCAGGATAGACTGAATCACATAAGTGTACGTTTTAATGAGGACATCGTTTTTGCCTCAAACAAAATGATTCAACATTACATTTAGAATATTAGTTCTATGGTCTCGACAAACCTGAAGAATATTTTGCATAGGTCTATATGATGGATACTGAGACTGGTCCATGCTGACAGTATATCTGGATGGTGTTTACATACCAAGCACCTGTAACACACAAAACAAGAGGACAATAATATTTTCACACCACAACGTGAACAATTTTGCCTAACAGATGCTAAAGTGGTGGCAACCCTTATAAAAACTTCAATACTGATCCGACAAAACGCCGCAACAGATTGGTGATGGCACGATACACTGCATCATACTGAATGTCGCAATACTGAAGGTGTATCGCATCGTATCCATATCGCAATAAATCGACATTCTGCATTACTCTAACAAGGCACATCATCGGCAATGGTTGTGCTCAGCGCTATCAGTGTCAGCAAGAGAGAGTGACAGGCGGGGAGTAATTAGTGTTACATTACAAAGCCGGCCAATGCATTCCACAGACCCTTCGGACATGCAAGGTACCAGTAATTGCCTGGTGAATGGGGGCTAATGTTTGCTTAAGCATCCTCTCCCATCAACCTTGAAGGCAGTCAATGGCTGACTTATGCATTCATTACTGTTGCTGAATTACATCAAATGAGGTTAGCAGCAGTGCCTGTCACCGAACGGACTGCCAGGCACTTGTTGTGGTACAAAAGTTGATGTCCAGCCAGCGTGCAGTCACAATCATATACAAGCAGTGGCTAGACGCCATCCACGTATCCATTGTGATTACATGTGTGGAGGCCTGCTAGAGTAAAGTCATAAGTGGACATCTCGCTGACGTGTGCGAATGTTGTCAATGATGTTCAAATGTCGTCAGCGGCATGCGAATATGGGGGAAGGTCTAAAAATCTAGCATTGTTAGATTTCAGTATAGCGTTCTCGCTGACACCATTAACTGCAATCGACTGCGACCACATTTCCCTGACAAGGCATTTCCCGGACATGAACAGACATCAGAGGGCTTGTTCACATCACACGAGCTGAACTGAAGCTGCTAGCTGAATGGAATTGAATGGAGTAAAATAATACGAATAATTAGATTTTTGATTGTTATAATGGTACATGATGCGAAATAAGGTATATTAATAATATCAATAATATGGCTCTCATTCCCATCCAAAACTAAGCTTGTATTACCATGTACGGTTCAATGCTAAAGCAAACACAAAATAAGACATACACAGTAGTTACCATTACTTGTGTAAATAACGTCAAATCACATATAAAGGGTGAATCAAAAAGTACCTCCTTCAGTTTTTATGCGATATTTTGCCAAAGATGGATAATTTTTAAGAAACATTTTTAGAGAACGGCCGCTTCGGGTAAAATGTCCGATGTTCCGATATTTAGATGAAAAAAAATCTGATATCCGATTCCAATGTTTAGTTGTTTACCAGAATTAAAATGCAATGCAGACACATGAACAGTCTGGGCACTGTTCTTAGTGAGACTGTCGTAGCGGTTTCACTTAGTGCATCCCCTACTGTCGTGCACATAAGATGCTGAGCAGACATCAGTCACATCACGTCACAGACGATGCTCGGCATCAGCAGACTCGGTTACTCATGTTGGCGATTAGTCGCTGGTTACGTGTGTGAGGTGCTGCAGTACGGCATTTGCCGTCGATATTACGTAACCGCTGAGCGGTGCTGATGGCCCGAGTGAGTCAGTGTATGATATCATGTAGGGCTTGCCTCTATCTCTTAATAAAATGATCAATGATCGTAACGTCATCAACAGCCGATCGCGATCACTGATCGCGATCCGTGGTGCCACCTAGTGTAGCACAGTATGCCAAGCTGCCTGAGTGGGACACAGTGCTGGCAGTGTGACAACAGTTACGGACGGTCAGCCGCCAAGTGGGGGGAGGGAGGAGCTGGCTGCGCTTTGGTGTCATATACTCGCCGACACTTGCTGCTGCAACTGACTCGCTACTCCCCACCTTCCCCCTCTCCCCGTGTGGTGTTAAGCGCTGTGCGGGGGCAGTGACAACTGATACTCAGACAGTCCAACGCGGCTGTGCAGACAGATTTAAATTATCCACTAGCTTAGCAATTAGCTGCATGATCGCTATCAGCCCAGTTTTCATCAATCGCATGTGATCGCACAGTATTGTCAACGATCTGATCGTGATCAGAAGCTGATCGAGGCGAGCCATAATATCATGCATGAATGCACGTCTATAACATGCATTGCTTGTCGGCACAGACCACATTCACAGCAACAGTTACACGAACACACATAATCCAACAAGGCGCCCGACGTTGGACGATAATTATCTCAACGACTGTCATTTGCTGCCTGAAAGGCCCTGAATAGATGGCCAGTCGGCAACAAAGTTCCGCCATGACGTACACCACATGCAAATAACACAAGCTTCAACTCCGTGTAACAAAACTCACAACAGTCGCGTCTGATGCCTGACCGTCATTGTGTCCTTCCCGAAGCCGGCTGCCAGACAACCACCCACGTTGCCGGCCGCCGTGTACGGCGGTCCGCAGCGTGGGAAGTCGTCTGCGGCAGCTGGCGTGTATCTGACTATAATGCCATTGCACACTGCTTACCATTTTTTACAAAATCGATATCAGCAATTTGCTGACCGATTCGCCGATGTTCTAGCATGCTCTAGTGTTGCCAATTTACGATGCCCGATGTATGCATCGGCAGAACTCTAAACATTTTACAGTTACACGCATATTATATGTTCGTATCTACGCTAAATAATGAGTCATCATTATAGGTGCTGCAGCATAAACCATGTCGCTGCTGATTGCTGAACATGTGATGGTTAACTACTCGTACTTGAGTCGAGTCGTCATCTTTGAGCACCGCATAAGACCGGTCGTCGATTTACCGATAACGCAGATGCTGACTTGGCATACAGTGCCTTCTTACCCGTACCTTTGATGTGCCACTTTACTGCTGCGTTCTTGCACGTTTGGCAATTTTGCTCAGTTACGATTTTACTGTAAAATATTACTAAATCATTTCATGTCCGGGAAATGTCTTGTCGGGGGGAACGTCCTATATGTCCTATCGGGGAAATGTCGTCGGGGAAACATCTTTTGGGAAACGTCCTGACACTGAGATAACTGCCGGTGGGTCAGTCTAAAACATGACGGAACAACCTACACTGACAGCGTATACTGACGAGACAGCCTATACAGCTACTGGTGGGACAGATGTACAGGCTATAGAGACGGGACAGCCAGTCTTGGGGCAGACAAGACAAGACGGGACAGCCTACACAGACAGCGTATACCGACGGTGGGACAGACAGACAGCCTATATATACGAGACAGACGTGACAGCCTAACAGCAGCCGGCTGGCCAGTCTCTAGAACGGACACACTGCGATGTCTCAGCTCGCTCAAACTGCATCTTTCATGAGCTTTCTGCCACGCCGCCATCGTATAGGCCTATGCGTCGTCTAGTGAAGTGGACACTTTGACTGCTCCTCGGTAGCAGCTGACTGCTGCGTCCCACTGTCTTAGACAGTCGGTTCAAGCTACTTGGCAGTCAGCTGCTACAGACTAATCTTGCAAACAGGACTACACGTTCCGCCTATAGACATATCTGAGTTCTACTGAGCAGACACGTAGACGTGTCTGCTCAGTAGAACGCAGATATGTCTATAGGCCTAACGTGTAGTCCCGTTGGCAAGATTAGTCTGTTTCGTCAACGACAGGTACAGATGAGACACAGTTGCACGTCTACATGACTGTTCCGTCTGTGTAGACTGTCCCGTTCTGCCCCAAGAACAGCTGTCCCGTCTGTACAGGCTGTCATGTCTGTCCCGTTATACGTCATGTTTTAGACTGACCGCTGCCTAGCCGGTAGAGAAATAACTAAACGTATCGTATCGTTGCTCATGAACGACGACGTAAGAAATAAAACTGTAGACAACAGAAACATCACATATAAGAAACCACAAGCTGCGTGAGTTATGTATTATAGAGAACATTAATAACCTACAAAAATATAAACAAAACTCATCAAATCCTCGATCACTGACTCCATAGAAACTTATTAAGTTAGTACGAGTAAAGGTGCGACAATATTCAGTATTCGATTGCGATGTAACGACTACTATATTTTGACGACTGGTAACGAAAAATTTCCAAACCATTACTTGCGACTAATGGCATGTGTAAATCCGTAATAAAACCAAAACGTTCCGTTTGACTGTTTTTACGTTTTATAATTTACTTAATTTACAAGCTAACATCACTTGCAGGGCTGTACGTAGAATTAGATTTTTAAAACCTATATTTT
>Ga0209780_1003068_pt1 | contig 12265 bp, 7 predicted proteins | sample WorMetexBAHAMAS2_FD_187384 | JGI IMG/M metagenome (GOLD analysis project Ga0209780, IMG submission 187384) | Marine gutless worms symbiont microbial communities from Max Planck institute for Marine Microbiology, Germany - Inanidrilus exumae... | ecosystem: Host-associated > Annelida > Digestive... | reverse complement strand
CAGAACGGCGGTATGGCCTTCCGGGTATTTTGCTTTGCAGTAATAAATATAAAACCAAGAATCTTGGTGTTTTAAATAATGTCATGTTCATCGGTGAACTGGGTGGTTCTAATAGAAGCCGGGGGCTTCTATTAGAGGAAATACGGTACGGTACGTGCATTCCAGAGTATTGTAACTTTGTACAGTGCAAAGTACCCCTGCTGCTTTTGAAATGTTGTTCGTCTTATTAACAACCGCGCACTTTGGTCATGATATACAAACATTTTGCCATGTCACTTTTGTTTGGAAAACTGTTCTTCATAGCAAGGCTTTTGGAGCTTATGCACTTTTATACTGGTCGCGTGGCTTTAGTTGTCTTGTTGCAAGTACACAAATCAATTATTCTGTAAGACTTGAACGTTTTCACAGCTATCAATCTAATCATGAATTTATATTAAATGCTAAATAAATATCACAGTCGGCTTCTTTGACAAAATCCTAATAATATTTCCGGTCAGGAGACCGCAGTATTATAACACTTAACATTAACTGTAATCGTCATATAAAAGCAGTTATGCTGTAGCATAAACCTACATCATGCCACATTTGTTGTATCATACCAATTTTTCAAAGCATGCCCTGCATATTGGAAAAAAAGCTTCATGACTTGACTGATCCCTCTCACTCTGGTACTGAACTCATCTGACCTGCAAAGTGAGCTGACTAGGGTATACCCCATAGTGATGCCTAAATAAATGCATTTTTAACATGCTACATTTCCAAAAATGCTTCACCCTCAGGGGATTCCATCACCAGACACAATCAGGGTTTTTTGCCCCTAGACTCGAGACATACCTGCAAATAGCTAGTAAAACAAGGTCAAAATAACGTTTAAAAAACAGTAACACTAATTTCTGAACAGCAAAAAACGTCTACATCAGCAAGAAAAACTAACATATACACAAATGTTATTTTGCACTATGAATGTGTAGGCTCCTTCAAGTACTGGAAATAAAAAACACAGTAACTGAGCGAAACTGTCAACGCTTGAAAGAGAACAACTTGACTAAAACGTCCACAAAGACTGTTAACAAACTGAGCACCGAGCACCATTACTGAGAGACAGTTTACTGCAGCCACATGTGATTAACTCAATGAACTTGTAACATAACAGCAAAGAATATCAAACCATCAACGTGCCACAACGCACTAACTGCATAATTAATATAAATTAGCCCCATACGAGACTGACAGTCGACTCCTACTTACTGCCAACTTCAAAGTTACGTGATACAAAAACTGGGACAAAAATCGAAAATCCGGTCTCGACAAGCTTTAGGTATTGTGCCCTAATTTAAGAATACGTGGTCATTTGCCAGTCCCCATTATCAATGGGGGAAGGAGATAGCCGTTGAAAATGGCCGAATTTCCGACTTTCAAGGGCTCGTTAAATTGACCTTTGATAGGGTCATACTGCATACCGTCATGCATCACTCATTGACCTCTACCTGCATACCAAATTTCATTGAAATCAAATAAACTTTTTGTGGATAAACCAACATATGGACGGACGGACATTTGACACTTTATTGGGTCAACTCGGAGGAGTCGACCTAATAACGACAATACTGCTTGACATACAGTACTGACACTGTACAACACTTGATTGCTGGGAGCAATGTCTTTCTCTCAGTGGATGAATATAAACAGTAAGGTCCAGACATCAATTACTCCAGTCTTGTCACTCATCGAGACCTTCCTAGTAGATCAAGACCAACACCTCGAGTCCTTGACACTTGGCTTTGAAACAAAAACCAAGACCATGAACATAGGTGTACAAATCAAGATCAAAACTTTATATTCAAAATCTTCAGGAGAAAGACAAATAAAATAAAAAATAAACAGCAAAATTCTGTGACCCTGATATCAGAGCTTGAGCTCGACCAAGACCTTGGCCCAATTTTCGACACCAAGATCACGACCTTTAGAAACTGGACTCTAGTGGTTTCGAGACTCCAAACCTTGGTCTCTAGCTCACAAGACTGAATTACGATGGTTGGCATCGGGAAAAACAGACAGCAGTAGTAGTCACTGCTCTCATCAAAGAGAAAACCAACTAAACCAGGCTTACCTGAAAAGACAATTTAACAGGTGTGTTTCAAATGATACAGGTTATATATAGTTAAAACTGTGGGACAATGTCGCTAACACCGCTAAGCAGAACTCTTTTTCTCCAATAAGTAAGTAAATTTATAGAGTGCGATTATCGTCAAGAACCTCTAGCTGCGATGCACATTAAGTCCTTTAATGAGATCATTTAACTGAATACAAAGATTAGTGGCAGTAGCCCTGTAAGTAAGTAGCAGTAATTGTTGCATAGATTATTACAACATTACACATTAACACTGAACGCAAGTCACTGGAAACCACGCAAACACTGCAGAAACATACCACCAACTGGCAATTAAACAGTCAACATTTGACTGAACAGGAAAGTACCGGTGTAACTAGTTAATGAATTGGCCTCTCAGCACACAGAGTGTTACATCCTTAAAATTCGGCATCATTATCTGTACATTCGCATCCACGTTGGTTTATAATAACGGCAATTTGTTTGCGCAAAAGTAGGAAACAAGAATATCAGACTTTGACTAGCATCGACGTGGATGCTTTTGCCACCTTGACGGGCTGACGTGACCTTGAACTTTTAGTCCCAAATCTAACTAGGTCATCAGTAAGCGCTAGTGAATATTAGTTGCTCGCTATTGGCCGATGCATTAACTACTCCCACTTGGAACGCATTCCTGCTTCATGCATTGTTGATTTTTCGGACCGGTGGATTTGGCGGATGTTTCTCAACATAAAATACGCGGTTAAAGTCACTAAACAATACAACGTAGGATGAAACAGTTTGAGATGTGTTCGAATGCACGGTGAAGAGCATTGTCACAATAATCCAGCATGACACACCACGACATACGCCGTCAATCAGCTGTGGATGTTACGGCTCAACTGCCTATATCATTCAGCATCATTTCTTCGAGAAACTGCTCGTACGCAGCCGCAATCTCCGGATCCATATTTCATCTTCATCATCCAGGAAGTCATCATCTTTGCTGAGTCTACAGCATCATCAACACCATTATCATCATCATCATCATCACTAGCACCCAGAGTGTATTTTTAGTTTGAAAAACATTTAAAAACTAGCCCGTGTGGGACTGATGGTCGACTCTTCACAACGGACCTTTTCTGCCAAGTTCAAAGTCACATGACACAAAAACTAGGCTAAATATCAAAAATGCGACCTGACCAAATTTAGATATTTTGCCCTAGTTTAAAAATCAGTGGTCAGTTGCCAGCTCCCGTTGTAAATGGCGGAGGAGATAGCTTTTGAAAATGGAAGGATTTCCAACTTTGAAGGGCTCGTCACCTTGACCTTGGATCGGGTCATACTGTGTACCGTCATGCATCACTGATCGACCTCTACCTACACGCCAAATTTCATTGAAATTGAAGAAACGTTTTGTGGATGAACGTACAGACGGACATTTGAGACCCACTTTATTAGGTCGACTCAGAAGAGCCAAACTAAGTAGAAGATGGACGGTGATGCCACAGCATCGACTTGGATGCCTTCGCCATGGCCTGCTGTGACCTTGACCTATGACCTCCAGAATCCAATCCAGCCATCAGCAGGGGCTAATGAATATTTCCTGTAATATAAGTTTCATTGATATTGCTCAAGCTGTTCATGAGATAGCGTGGTAATAAAATTTGTCGGTACGGACGAACGGATAAACGCGGTGGACGGACAGCCTGAAAACATAATACCTTCACCGATAGTGTCGGTGGCAAAGTCGTTATAATGGCTCTTTTTACAGGTGAATCTGGGTCCTACTCCTCCACCGATATCCCCTCTGGGGATTAGTGGAACGGTTTTTAGGAGCCGGATATCGTTCCTGTTATTCAACCATCAGGGTCAAAGCATCAAATGGAACACAAAGCTCTAACGCTAACCAGTGGCCTGACCTCATCCGTTCTTCATCCACAACATGACTCCTGATGGAAGGCCGTTGCTCCCTTTATGCCGGCTCCACGTCGCCAGGCCACAGGTGTATCTTCCACACAGATACTACTGCATTTCGTTTTTGTTTTTACCCATTTACCAGGTATCCGGAGTTAGCTCATCCGCGCCGACTTGTTACACGACGTCGCTGGGTACCAAGAGATAACTCGTCCTAATGCTGTGACATTTTTCCAGGTAAGTGTTACAGATATTGCATATGTGTAAAAAGATTTTTAAAACTTTTATTACCCGGTAAAGAGGTTAAATGGACAAGTTTTCCACCAACGCGTTTCAGGTTTCAAGTCTCTTGAAGGCAAACCTTCAGGAAACATGTTACTCAAACAATAGCATTAAATTTAGATAACTAGGTGGTAATGCAATTAGAAAAAAATAACACTAAAGCAATAACAGAAGCAAAGCATACAGGCTAGAGCTGAGCATGTAATCGGCTCCAGGCCAGTCACCGTAACCTTCCTCGGATGTCGCGGAGTCCATGTCAAGGTAGTAGGACACACCATTTCCATCAACAAAGTCCGGAACCGGCTGTAAAACAGTCAACACTCATCATCATTATGACTATTGACTATTACAGCACTGCAGCTGATTCTACTTATTCTAAATACACCTGTAACTAGACCACAGTCACTAAAGTGCAAACATTTGCGTTGGCGATTTGGCGTAGCGGTAACGGCTTTGAGCGTATCAACAAAGTTATTCTACGCTGAGCCCAGTTAGTAATGGGATGGGTGGCCGTCTTCAGGCGGTGTTTGGTATTTAACCAGCAATCCAGGCCAACTCAGCCTCCTACTCTCAGTGGGATGGGAAATGAATATGAGCTCTGCGGCTGGGGAATAAAAGCAGGATAGCTCAATCCAGTCATGGATAAACGTGTGGGTGGCAGGTAAAACTTTGTGACCCTTCGTTAACACGTGCCATACCTGAGCGCTTTAGAGGTAAGTACTGCACTCATTATAAGGTGCTATACAAATGTCCGATTTACTCACTTTATTTTGGCACGTTACACTGAAATTGGCACAGTGCCATCATCATCATCATCATTATTATAAACAAATATTATTAGAGTGCCATGCAGTTTGAAAAAACTTGTGAGAACACTTGACAACATTAAATTAAAATTAGACCAAGTGAGGCAGGTAATAGTCAGACATCAAACGTGCAGTTGAAGAGTGATTTCTTCAGCTGTTGATTACGATGGGCAGCAACGGTGACGCGATGATATCAGATGGTAGGCCGTTCCAAGCCTGAGCTACGGTGTCTCCAAAGGCAATGGCGGAATGTTACCACCAAGAAGCAGATACTTTAGCATAAATTCTCCCATGAGCCATAACTTCATTTTCACACTTCAAATCAACAGACTTATGGACTATCGGTGAATATGATAAAATATTCAGTAAATGTTCCAGATCACTACCAAAATGTAATGCAGTCTTCATATGTCTATAATCCACATATTTCCCAAATTTTATGAAAATATGCCATAACTTTCCGTGCAGATTATCAAGTGTCTCAATTCAGTTGTCAATTTTTACAAGTTTCACTTTTATTTTCAGTTTTTCCGTGTAAATTTCCTTGGTCAAGGCTTCAGTTTTTCATCTCCACTTACTATCATCTCCATTTTACTGACCATTTGCCATGTCAACCTGGGTAAGCCAGTATCTCCTCGGTTTTTATTCCTTCACGTGTCTAAGAACAGAACCCTTGGGAACAAGTGGCCGAGGTTTTTTATTGGCCGAATGTCCTTCCTGTCAGCCAACCAACAGTGTCAAAGCACTGAAGAAAACAATATGTATATTCCACACATCATCCCCACCACCTTCACTATAACGACCTTTTCTCAGGTATATAGCTACAATGTTAGTCAGAAAAAGCCCGGACCCTGTAACTTTGTGGCACAACGTCATAAACATTGCTTCAATGGCAATATATTTTCGTACACGTAATGCATAGGTCTAGTTAGTTATTGACGTAACATATTGAAGTTGCACATAACAAGTGTATAGCAGACTAGCAGCAGACATAATGTTACTATTGGCACACACTTATGCTGTCTGTCATGTCATTCGTAAAATGCTGTGTTGATAAAAAATAACTGAAACACTTAAATATCGTTTGAAACAATGCATCTAAGCATCACACAGTAGGCTACAGCCAATCACAGCAAGTGTTCAAAGTGTTCTCCTTTGGCCTTCATGAAGGCCCGGAGTCGTTTTCTCCACTGAGCAAAATTTGCGTTGTCGACAAACGCCTCTTCAATGTGAGCCCACAGCGCCCACACGTCTACTGTCGCTGTCACGGATACTGCAGGTGGTTCTCAACAGCATTAAACATGGTACAAGTTTGTAAATGCATACGAACTTATGAAGTGCAGTTGTCTCCGTCAAAAATTAACTTCCTGTCAAAAAGTTCCTTCTTTGTTTGAGCCTTGCCAGAAAGTCATAGGGGTCCAGTTTTTATGGACTCAAGGTGTATACCGTACTCTATACACATGTTATTTAGACTGATGAGTGAAGATCACACAGAGGCGTGCTTACTGATGGCAGGTCATAGCTCGTGCTGTCGACAGGTGACGACTGATTACCTAGCAAGCTGGCATCAACACCTGTGGCTAACAATACACCCTGCTGGTCGTCAGTAGTTGGAACTTGCTGGGTTGCGGCAGCAGAGACCCCAGCAGTCAGTGCTCCCCACAGACCCGCTCTCTGCTCTACTACGCTCAGCATCAGTGATCGCAAACTCCTGACAACACACACAGCATGTCTATTATTATTATTATTACAATTAAATTAACCCCGTACGGGACTTACTCTTCGCAAATGACGTTTCTGCCAAGTTCGAAGTCACGTGACACAAAAAATAGGACAAAAATCCAGCCCGAACAAATTTACATATTGCGCCCTAGTTTAAGAATCCGTGGTCAGTTGCCAGCTCCCATTGTAAATGGCAGAGGAGATAGCTTTTAAAAATGGCCGTATTTCCAACTTTCAAGGGCTCATGACCTTCACCTTGGATCGGGTCATACTGCATACCGTCGTGCATCACTCATCGACCGGTACATACATGCCAAATTTAATTTAAATCTAAAAAAACTTTTTGTGTACAAACGTACGGATGCACGGATGGACATTTGAGACCAGCTTTATTAGGTCGACTCTGTCGAAGAGTCGACCTAAAATGTACTAATTACAGTTACAGCATTGCAATAACGCTGCAGGGGCATTTTACACACTCAGAGACGTAAAGAGGGCTAAGTAGCTTCAGCAGTCAACAAAGCTCAAATAATACAGAAATATCTTCAGTTCTCATCGGAAGGTAATAGGTGACCACTGTCCAACTCAAATGGCTGATGGCAGACTGTTCCATGGCCATGGAGTGGCGACGGAATGCCCGGTCGCCAAAGGCTAATGGTGTAATGGGTGGAACAATGAGAGCTGTCATAACCAACGAGCACAGGTGGCAGCGGCCCTCAATGTTGGCTACCTGACAGATGATGTCAGCGAGGTTAGATGGAGCTGCGCCACTGCGACAGTAGTATGTCAAAACACAGAGATGGAACCATATGCAGTCAATATCTACCGACATCACTTCACTTATAAGCATACGCAAGCACCCTACAGACCATCAGGTGGCCACCAACCCAAAGACCAAGTCAACCAACTTGGGCTTGGTCTGCCTGTTGGCTGTGGCCATCCATATCCACCATCGCCATTTATTATTAATACTCCACCCGGTACTCTAATACTCATTTTACCATCCTATGGAAGATGGAAGGCTGAGTTGACCTAGGCACTGCAGTAAGAGTGTGCAGCCCGTGCCCAAGACTACATATCACAGTAGCTGTGTTGCTGGTGGTGTGACTCAGTCATTTCACAGTTCAGTCCGATGTTCTACCACCTACCACTAGACCACTGGGATTAATCAAGATCAATGCACTAAACCAAACTGCCACCATAACATAATAATGCAAATCAAAATAAGTAAGTAAGTAAGCAGTGGAGATATCGACATTATTCCAACCTCTCACTGCCATCGTCAATAATGGCCTGCCGCAGGCCTTCAACTATCATATCAACCGACGAACGGAAATCTGTGTCATCAAGAGTCGAACCACACAACTAAAATCACACACATCAGTGGTACATCAGTGACTCAAACTATAACAATACAATCACAGAATAACACGGTGTCTGACATCACACGGAGTTCGGCACTCAGCAGCTAATTCAGTAATTAGGCCTATACTTGTAGGATGCGCGAAGCGGATAAAGATAAAGGACGCCTGACTCAGAATGAGTGTATAGGCGTGGTGCTCATGTAGTCACCTCCCTCACTGAGGCCTTGAGTCTGTAGGTGTCTGAGACGCATGGCCAGTACGACGCCAAACCTACGGTTACCTTCCCAGCCGTAGGACGTCACCGCTCTTTTCTCCTTATTGTCGGGCCAAAATGTACGTTTTTCCGCGATTTCCGGGTAAACATGCAATGGCCGGTTTCCGCCGTTTCTTCCTCCACTGTTCTGGAACAGACTCTCTGCGATAAATGGCATAATTTGTTTCAATGGCTGGATATCCTTCTTGTCATCCAACCAACAGAGTCACATCATTGAAGGAAAGAGAAAACATAGGCAGTCGTATCAACAAGCAGACCCAAGCCGGCAGCAGCAGCACACAATCGTAGCAGCACGCGCCACTAGCAACCGTGACAATTTTTGTAACAGTGTGACCCTCGACCTTTTGACCTCTGGGTCAATGCATGCCGAGCGACTACTATAGAGTATACGTGTATCAAGTTTGGTGCTGATAGCTCAAGCCGTTTTCCTTTTAGAGCGCCGACAAACACACAGACAGACAGACGTGACTGAATGCCCTACCCACGCCGGCGGCTATACGGCCGGTGTGGGTAAAGAGAATGAGCCAAGTCAATGGCCTGGCTTCAACCTTTCTTCAGCCACCACTGTACTCCCGACTGAAGGGGCATCGGTCCCTTTACATGAGCTCTCTGAGGCCAGTACCAACCAATCACTTTGTGTCATAGATATAAACAAAATTCCAGATGCGGCAGCTGACCTTGAGTACACGAACAACGCATGTATATGACCGCGCGTTCCTCACAGACAACAGCGTAATCATGATGTTCGTCAGAAACTGCGGAAACACTTCGTGGGTCGAACCACTCGTATTCTGCCAACAAACACATCACATGTAGATGCATGTGCATTTTTGGAAAAAGTCAAGAGTCGGCTGCGACAACAATACTTAAACACTGCTGAAATCTTCATTTAAGCACTCTTCCTATATGTAATCTTCAGCTAGAGCACTGTCATACAAGTGGCTTCTGTATATTACTGGGGAAAAAATGAAGAGCAGCTAATTCCTTCGATACTTTGAAACAGCTGGATGGGTTACAGCGAGGGAATCTGCCTCACAAAAAAACTGTGTCACTGATCCCAGATGTTGCCTTGTTGCAGAATGATGGGAGGAAAAAGTGATTGGCTGGATAACCCAGATATACCTGGAGCATGGATACGAGGTAGATGGGCAGGTAAGAACAACACCTATGTAGAGAACTAATCAGTTCTTAAGTTTAAGTATTGTTGGTGCAACTGGGCCTAAATGTATTGCTGTACGACCGACATTGACCTTTACTATTCGTATCAGCATTGTGAGTCAATAAGTGAGGAGGTTTAACAATCGCTCACGGTACCGCAACCTGGTTAACTCAACCAAACGCAATGTTGTCCGACTGGTGCTGCCACTTCGCGAATCAGACAAAACAACGATGTGCCTTATCTTGGCCCACTGATGCCATTATGTGAAAACATGGCATTATCCACTAAACCAATAGCAGGAAGAATGAGCCACAGCTACAGGTAACACATCCCGAAAACTTGTTAAAATAGCGACATGTGGTTTTTAAGATATGTGATTGGACAGACCTATACTGTTTTAAACAGACATACAAACATATTGGTCATAATATTTAACACAGCTACTATGTTAAAGTAATAATAGATGTGATGGATAGTCAGTAAGCCACTGTGAATTTATAAGAAATGTATATACACAGCGGGAGACTTTATCTTTCGCTAAAACCAAAGTCTAAAACCTTAGTCTAAGACCGAAAGTCCGATTTAAGACCTAATAAATGTAAAACGTGAAGTGACACTAAACTTTGGTTTGAGACCAAAGTCTAAAACCAAACTCACCGCTTAAACCAAAGTTCCTGAGCAATCCGGTCTCAAACCAAACCGTCCTGACGTATTTATATAAGCAATTATCACCAATCTCTTTGAGTTAAGACTTTAGTCTAAACCAAATTACTTTTTTTGCTTAATCTGAACTTGCTTTAAAACCAGCTTTTAGCCGTTCAGATTAAGGTATGGTTTTAGACTTTGGTTTTAGTGAAAGATAAAATGACCCAATGCATTTAAACATGTGTACAGTATACATGAAATACACATATGCAACGTGAGTAGTTGCTCTACATGCCTTATGTGCAAGCATCAGCTCCGCAATGAAAAGTGTGTAGTTAGTAAGGTTGACTAGACCGTCTTCAGAAAGAACCATCTGTCGGTGGTTTGCATAATCTATGTAACACCTACATACACAATATAAACAAACAGGTATAAAACAAGGTATCACCCTAATGGGACGTAACCGCAGTGGCCCACCGTGCAGTGTCGGTTGCCTGACTGCCTATGTGCCAGGCGGTGGCCGACCGCCCATGTGCCCAGCCCGGCCTGCTCGCCGGCAGTGTTAAAGACGATGACGACAGATGCCAGCAAGCAAAACAATACTGGCCCATTAAGCTGGCCAGTAATAAACACAGACAAAAACAGAACCGGACAAAAGAATATTGTATACACATCCACGTAAGCTATTTTAAACAACTCAAGGTAAGTGAAAGTAACTAAATGAACGTTCCGTAGCTGTAACAAGCTATTTCTATTTGTTTAATCATCACAGCATAGCAAAACCAAAATCATTAACAATTACCGCTGCAGCAACATCTTCCAAAAACTGATGGAGTGATGCACCAGATTTTGTGACAGAAAAGCACAAAGCCTGGCTCCGGTGTACCGAAAGTTTTCGTTTTTTACGCTCTGTTACAGAAACAGATCACAAGCAATTACACAGGATGCACAGCTGTCAATGAAGGACGAGGTGACGTGTTGTCAGTCGCAATCATGTCAACGGCCGCACAATTGTACCAAAATTAGCCCCGTATGGGACTGGTGGTCAACTCTTCGCAACAGACGTTTCTGCCAAGTTCAAAGTCATGTGACACAAAAACTAGGACAAATATCAGAAATCCGGCCCGATTACATTTAGATATTGTGCTCTAGTTTAAGAATCAGTGGTCAGTTGCCAGCTCCCATTGTAAAAGGCGGAGGAGATAGCGTTTGAAAATGGAAGGATTTTCAACTTTCAAGGGTTCGTGACCTTGACCTTGGATCGGATCATACTGCAAACCGTCATACATCACTCATCAACCTCTACCCACACGCCAAATGTCATTGATATCAAAGAAACGTTTTGTGGACAGACAGACGGACGGACTCCCGGACATTTGAGACCCACTTTATTAGGTCGACTCAGAAGAGTTAACTTAAAAAATCCCATTTAAGCAGACATGCAATAGGTAATTAACCTTAAAGGTCACTCAATGTCATCAGAAATGCCACTAGGTCATTTATCACTTCTTACTAGTGGTTTGTAGTAACAACATCTCTATCTAATCTATACAGCGTTTCTGGGGTATTATGACATGTATAGTGTACACAACATTACAAGCCATGTGCACTTTCAGATTCATGTGCCAACATAACATAGTTAACATATGCTATATTTCCAGAGTTATGAGAGCTAGAAAGGCTTTAGACAGCAAAAGTGGCTTTGAAAGTCACTCGAAGTCACCAGTATTAATGCCACTCGATCGGCCGCATATGATTTCCCATTATTCTTATATTGCAACTTTGGTCTGACCAGGAGACCGATTTACAAAAAATCTTAGGTGACTTAAGTGTGACTTAAGAAAATCTTATGAAAAACGTAGGATGAACCTTTGTTAAACTTAAAAATCAACGTAATAAGAAAAATGCAATTTCTGAAAAACAACATAACACTTCTTTACAAAATTGTCTGCATATGTATGTATGTATGTATGTATGTATGTACGTACGTACGTACGTACGTATACG
>Ga0209780_1003067_pt1 | contig 12266 bp, 8 predicted proteins | sample WorMetexBAHAMAS2_FD_187384 | JGI IMG/M metagenome (GOLD analysis project Ga0209780, IMG submission 187384) | Marine gutless worms symbiont microbial communities from Max Planck institute for Marine Microbiology, Germany - Inanidrilus exumae... | ecosystem: Host-associated > Annelida > Digestive... | reverse complement strand
CGGATACTGTTTCTATGGACTACGGTCTGAAATAAATGCAGATGATGATGATAGTCGGCACCTAACAATTGGCCGATTACCGATTAATACAAAAATACTTGTTTTGCTGTCTTATTTAAGTTATTCCATTAGGCTACTATTGTTATCCTAGGACTGTTACTTACTTGAAGAACTGAAGACCAACCAAGTCTTCAGTTTTTGCCTGCACGACGCTATGCTAGCGTTGTACTTGCCGTCATTGTAAGTCGGTCCGTCCGTCTGTCTGTCTGTTCGTCAGTCTGACACAAGTCAGTGTTCTACTAAGATAGCTAAACCTAGGATGATGCAAACAACGCGATAGCCCGGAGACTCTAGTTTTCTGATGCCAACAGACGTTGTTGTGAGACGCCCTATTACCCCTGAAATTTGCGCTCAAAGTGACCCACCCCCCTTTCGAACACAACGATTTTGACCATGGATACACCATGTAATAAAAAACTTGTACTTACTAATGGTGTAAATGACAATCGGACGATACCAACGTATTAATCGGCCGATACTGATTATCGGCAAAATGGCCGATAATCGGCCGATATCGATTATCGGCCGATTATCGGTTTATTTCTAATTTTTATGCCGTCGTCACATTACAGTGTCAAACTGTCAATGAAGGCGTTATGTTTTCGAGCAGTCCGTCTGCTGCTTTCATTCATTTATCCTGACATATTGTTACCACTGAGCAGTCTCAATGAAACTTACAGGAATATTCACTAGCCCCTACTGATGACCTGATTAGATTCTGGAGGTCAAAGGTCAAGGTCATATAAAGCAGCCGTCGAGGTGGCAAATACATCCATGTCGACGCTGGGATGTCGAAGTCTGTCTGGTTAATTTTCTATTTTTGTAATGCTACAAGTAGGTCCATTCATGCCGTTACATTGTTTCCCATCTCAGTGGTCCCGGTAGAGCAGTGATTTGACTTGTTGGCGAGGCATCTGGAAGGTGCAAACACATGAGTCTTGGCTATCATTGAGAGACCCATGCGACGCTCTGTATCAGTTGAACTATTGCCTCAAAGAGGAGTCATGCTCAGTATTAAATGCTATACAAATGTCCTGTTTACTTAACAGAGGCTCTGTGTCTGGCAGGAAAAATGGGAAAGCGACTGACTACTGCGGCAGTCCCACGGGACCTGGAGTATTTTGTACTGTCATCCCTCAGGACTGGGTTGCTGTGGAGTGGAGGGGCAGATCCGGTGCCGTGGGTGGGAGGTCCCCGGGTGCTTCTTTTGGCTTTTACCTGACAGAAGTGTTCCAAAGCCAGACACACAATGCACACGTGGGAAAGATATTATACAGCGAGAATTGTTTGGCACTGATATGTTATAGGAACTGATGAACAGCAATTACACAAGATATCATGTTATGGTGTTTGGTTAATTTGCACCTTATTGTTGGTGCTAGTGTAATAACTCAAATGCGCCTCCCCCATCCTTTCCCATTTTGGGTCGTCACTAAAGAAAAAGGCAACAAGGTCGGGTGGTTACTATATCGTTGGCCATTTTTAACCTGGCAGAATTAAATCTCCACGGAAGACCTTGTCCCAGTGTAGCCTATTTTTGTGCTGAAATGGGACGTTGATCAGCATACACAAGTTTTTAATTTGGCCATTTGTGTCAAATAAATGTGTAAAATCTGGAATTGTTGAATGTAATGGCAATATAGCTTCTGTGAGAATGGGACAGGAGCTTGATTGAAAGTTGTGGGACCGGGACTGGATTGGTAGTGAGAAAGACAGCAGCGGGAATGAGACAAGACCATTAATGACATACTGGTCTCATGCAGAACACTATGTTATAAGCTTGTGTATGTTTGTGGGTGTAAGTGGGGTAGATAATACTACTTCATTGTGTTTATGCAGGAAGCGTGTCTGTACTGCCCACTGTTCTCTACCTCACCACCGGCATTCTCCGTGAAATGGCCCCAAAGGGTGCAACCAACCTTCCGCCAGTGATCTCGGCTGCTCTGCAGTGTCTGAAGACTTTGTGTTCATCCCCGCTGTGCAAGGATCCGCGTTGTTCTGCCGGCTGGATTCGTCACCTGCAGAGCACTCTGGCAACAGTCATTGAGTACTCACAACCAGGTCAGTGTATATGCCACAAACAGAACTCATTACCATGTTCAGGTAGAGCAATAGGCTGGTAAGTAAGTAAGTAAGTAAATTTATAGAGCGCGGTCATCGTCAAGAACCTCTAACATGCTGAATTCAATAGTATCGAGCGAATAGGTATGTTTTAAGCAAACGTCTGAAACAGTCTGCACTGATGGTCGGGTCCCGGATGAAATCTGGGAGAGAGTTGCAGACTTTGGGGCTGGCAACTGAAAAGGCCTGATGGCTGTAAGTGTTGAACCAGTAGCAAGGTACTGCAAGTAGTTGATTGGCAGAACACAGTTGCCGTCGAGTGTACTGTCACTGCCAGCTTGAAAAACGCTTGGTCGTGGACGTTGGGCCAGTGAAGTTCATCGTGCAGTATATGACCCAGGCAGCGGTCAAACTTCCAAGTGCCGGTGTCCGTTTGTCTGTGTGTCTGTACAATACCTTTTGAACTAAATGACCATTGACCTAGTAATTAGTGTGCTGATTCGCCGTGATATTATCTGTGTCAAGGTGGAAGGTCAGGGTTATAGGTCACAGTTTGCGGTCAGAGGATGAAAAATTGGTTGATGCGACCTCGAGTGAGGGCCTTCTAGTTTTGTTGATTTCCATCCACTGTGACGGAATGATTCTTCAGAATCTTACTTTGAAAGCACAGCAAAGTTGCAGCTACAGTGGACACTTGTGTGGGGTCAGTGGCCTGGTTAAGGGAGATGCGCACCATTATATACTGCTGCATGTGTCTCGCTAATGTTGTCTTTTGGTACTGAAAGCTTAGTGTACAGTAAATGATCATCTTGCCATCATATCTGTGACATGATATGAACTATGAACTAAAGTAAAGTTAAAGTAAGGTATAGCAGTTAGCAACAACTTAGCCTCACCGCTACGGGAAACTCACATGCCAGATGGGATCACACAGTGTTACCTGCCACCCAACAAAGGTGAGAATCCCGCCTTTACCCCAACTGAAGCAAGTACTTGATATAGCGACCCCGGATGGATGCAAGGCTGAGTTGACCTATGTTATGTGTAAGTGAACTGGCTGGGAATTGAACCTTTGACCTGTCAGTCGCAAAATCAATGCCCTACCCAAGCGCCACCACGCAACATAAACATTATTAAAAATCACTTAAAGGACTCATATTTGGCTGCAGAAAACTGGCACATTGTGACTGTTTGTTTTTCTGCACCTTAGAAGCTTACTTACTTACTCAGTTACTTACTTATGTGATGTGATAGATGCTGAACACAACCGAGCTGGATTGGAGGATATGACCCTGCTGCTCACGACAGCGGTATTTCTCGTTTCGTGTCCTTCAGAAGTTGTCTTACCATCCATTCTGCTCACACCTTGTGTCAACATATTCATTCAGTCATGGGAAAATAGTCAGGCACAGGTTTGACCATTTGTCATTACCTGTAGTGTTTTTGAATCACACAAAATAAGAGCAAATACGTGTATGTGTGTGTATGTGTGTGTGTGTTTATTTTCATTTTTTTTCTTTTTTGCTAGATTTTAATTGTAGCTATTTGTGCTTGTCTTAGGCACATTGAGCAGGATATTTGTCAGTTCTTTGAGCAGACATTGTGCATTGGTGGCGCGGTGGCGCAATGGGTAGAGCGTTGAACTTGCGATCAACAGGTCGTGCATTGAAATCCTACTCGGGGCAAAAGCTGTGTAACAATCTTGGGCAAGTTGTTCACACCTGTGTCTTTGTCACCAAGCAGTATAACTTGGTACGGGCCAAAGGGCAGTGATGCTCTGCGGCTGGGAAGGTAACCACAGGCCGGGCGCAAAGTAATGGCAGCCTACCGCCAGGTTAATCACTTACAGTCACCTGCGGACTGACTGCCTCTACAGAGGGATCAGCTTCCTGCCCAACGCTCGTAACGAGTATGGGAAGCCTTTACGTTTCTGTACATTGTGTATCGTTTCATCATGTCATACAAACTGTTAGATGAGACTGTTGCTGTGGATTTTAGATCCGGCTGAAATGCATCCAGTCGCTGGTCTCAGTATGCCAGCACGCTGACAGAGCTGTGTCCACAGTTCTAATCCACGCCGTTGCAATGCCGATCTTAGAGCAGTTGATTCGGCATGCAACAGAGGACAAGCCTTGTGATGAGGATGAGATATTGATTGTCATCGAAGGCATGAGACTTGCAGAGGTCCTTGTCTCACTGGCTGAAGATCACACCAGTAAGACTTTGTAATGTCACATGCACACACCCATTTAAGTGACGGTTTTGACAGTTTGTGGACCACTTATCCTCAAGGTTTTGTTTTCTTCTGGTACAAGTCGAGGAAGAAACCAAGGGGAACCAGCTAAAGCAGGCCCACCTGCAAAATTGCCATTAAAACAAAGGTGTGAAGGTATACTGTGGTCCTGAGTGGGCTAGTAGTAAACACTTCGAGACTAAGGCGGCTGTGGACTGCCCTCCAGCTTGGTCTGTCGGCAGCTGTTGATGACATGGAGCATTGTTTGTCATTTGCTACGGAGGATCCTACATGGACACTTATCAGTCGTTGCTGGGCTCCACTTTTTGCAGCAGGATGCACAATTTGTGTAGTTAGTCTGAAGTGGTTTATTAGTGACCAGTGACAACTAGGCAGGTCAAATCCTGGTTGCTGTGTTGTGGGGTCATTCACTACGGAAGAATTTGCCACTGAAGTAAAGTAAACGGACATTTGTATACCACCTTAAAATGAGTGCGATACTTATCTCTAAAGAACTCGGGTATGGCACGTATTAACAAGGGATAACACATTTTTACCTACTGCCCACACGTTTATCCACAAATGAAATGAACCGTCGTGCCTTTACTCCCCATCTGCCCCTTGTGGGTCCCAGGACTGTAAGAGGGTAAGTGTCTAAGTAAGTAAGTAAGTGACAAATTTATGAAGTGCCAAAACCAAAATAGGCTCTCTTCCTTTTTTAGGCCACTTGTGTAGGAGGCGACGAAACCTGGCTTTAGTTTTTTGAGTTTATTTTATGTTGTAGTATATTTTGTTATATATGCATGTTTGCATATGTTGTGTTTGTTTCAGTTTTTCAGTACTAAGGCAAGACATTGGCTCAGAAGAACGTCTCCGAAATGACCTATTTTATGTCGAGTGGGACGTAAAACCTTTAACTCAATCAATTACTCCCCAGCTGCAGAGCATCACTGCACTTTGGCCAGTACTCATTTCCCGTCCCGCCGAGGGTAGGAGGCTGAGTTGGTCTGGTTGGCTGGTTATATACTGAGGTGGTATGCCATCCCAGTACTAACCGGGCTCGACATAGAGTAGCTTCATTGATACGCCCAACATCATTATTGCTGTGCCAACGTCTGATTGTTGTGCTGCCTACTGGTAACGTCTGTGGGATGTGCTTCCAATACAATTAATATGGTACTGACTAACTGGTATTGTCATTGAATAAAGGCAATGAATGAGTGTATTGTTTGTTATGTCTCTGGCACAAATGTGATGATGTCGTTGACGGTCGACAGGAATTCACCTGGTGACGTTCTTTGTTCCGCTGCTCGTGGCATTCCTCTGCGAACCCAACTCCAGTCCATCACCACCATATCTTCGTCTTCATAAAGTTGCACTGAAGAAGCTTACCAGCTTCGGACCACAGTACCCAGCCGACTTCCGCTCCGTGATGCAGAATCGAACCGACCTGCGTTCACGCCTCGAGTTTGCCATCCACGGGCAGAACCAGCAAGCGGCAACTACCGCAGCCAAGTCAGCGACGAGTGACGAGCCGCGGCCGACACCAGCGGCACCTGCCTCCATCAAACTGAAAATGGACTTTAGTAATTTTGCATCATAGCTTTGGCATTGTTCTAGTCACCGTCGTTATGTCACTGGATACCATACAACAGAACATTTGTGGCTGTTAGTGTTTCTGTCGAATGTTGTGCCAGAAACACTGACCGTGTTGCAGTACCATTAATATCACTTGACGTACTTAACACAATGCTAAGTGACGCTAAGAAAATGTTGGCCGCATAAGTTTGTTATCTCTATCCACTCACATAATTTTCACACAATGAACTTGTAGTAGGCATAATTAGTGAACTCTGGCTGTTGTTTAAAATGTATTGTAGATAGTGCTTAAGTGAATCGGTATTCTGCATGCAAAGTGATTTATTGACATTTGTAGTGCATTTTGTGGAGGAGTTGAATATACCGACTCCATTGCAGACTTTCCATGTGCGTTTCCTGGGGCCTTTGGGCAATACGGTTTTTTGACCCTTAAAATTTTAATGGTGGGGCTGTTCTTTGGCACAATGATAGGGGCAACTGTTGTACAATGTCATCGAAATTTCAGCCCAACCCTAAGAACTTTGGTGAAATGGCGGACAAGTTTGGGGAGTACGTCTCTAGGGCAATATTGTACGTGTTGTCCTCAAACCATTAGGGAGGTGGACTAGGGAGCCTCCAGGAGTATAATAGGAAACCATTTTGGAAATGCTGATGCGATGTACTTTGGCAGAGAGGCCGCTAGAAAAAGTAATAGCTTTGGAATTTTGGCCAAGGTTTGGGGTGGCCTAGACCACAGCTCGCTTTTCAGGCAACAGCTTGCCTTTCAGCTAACAACGTTTTCCATTGTTACATGCCAGGTTTGGCTATTCTGGCCGATTTTCTTTTGGAGATATAAAAGTGCAAAAATCAATAGCCAGAAAGGCCAAAATAGAGGCGAAAATCAGCTAAGTTCAAAAATGCACATCTCTGTAAAAACTTTATTACTGTTTATTACTTGTCAGTATCTACTGAATTTTGGCATAGTGGTAGTGCTCTACCACTGGACACTGCTCTGTCAGCGTGCTGGCATACTGGCAATGGCCACAAAATATAAAAATTAGCCAAATCAGAATTTCTGTAACTCATTTAAATATTTTTGAACATTTGAACTTTGGCTGGAAATATCTCGAAATGGCATCATTTAAATCCTTTTAAGATTTATGGCATTATCAACCAGGTCAAGGATGGAGAACACGAATATGAAGTGGAAAAACGAAACTGGAATTAGATTTCGTCACTATTTTGGCAAAAACTGAATTTATGGGTTTTTTGTGGTTTTCATTTCAGTTGCTATGGGCAATGCAAATTCAATGTTTGGGGCCATGTCTTAGGTTATGGAGCAAAATGTTCAGGGAAAATTTCAAAGTTGTAACTCAAGGGTATCATGCGTTTCTAAGATGGGCCATATTGACATGTTGCATGTCAAATATGCAAAATGCACTATATTTTACCATGTCTGAACTACACATTTCATGCCCGTTTTCAACAGACAATGCAACTAATTGACTACAGATCAAAGAGAGTTTTTGTGACAGATGAGTCTCATGCATGCATAGAATACATTTTTAAAGATGCACAGAATTATGTAATATATAACTAATGGAGATTATACCAATTCGACAGTCAACAAATCATTTGTTTAATATATTTGTGATGTGTAAAACTATGTGCTTGTGAATGTTAATTGGTCACTGCTGCTGTTCGTGTGTTGTCATGTAGACAATTCCAACCCATGTCGGACATCAAAACTTAGACACCAGTACAATTACAGCATATAAGCATATACATACACATTAATTAAGAAGTTCTGATGTTTACGCTGCCAGAATGTATTATTTAACATCTAGATATGAAACTGCGTGCAAGTGAGTTTCATTGTTTTCACAGATTATGAGTTTTATGTTTACACCTGCATGTATTTGTGAATAGTAACAACTGCCATTCTTTCGATGTGTGAACATGTCTCTGGAAAGTAGGTAAGTAAATAATTAAGTAATAAAATTTGATTCAGTGCCATAATCATTCAGTAGAATGAATCAGAGGCACTGGACAAGTCGCTAGGGGCTATCAAATGCAGACGGGACGGGAAAAGATGGGTTTTAAGATATTTACGGAAAGTGTTTAAGGTTTGAGACTAACGCCAGTGACACTCTAGACGCTGGCGTCGTCGTTTAGCAGTGGAATGAAATGTTGTGCCTTGCTTGCTGTGCTTACGTCGACATCGTGTTAATATTTCAACCACTCTGTTTATGTGATATTTCTTTTCAGAAACCTTTTCTCGTACCAACTTTCCTCATGTACTGCAGGTGTGATTGAATCATCTTTCTTGAGAGTGGATAAATAGAATTTACAAAACAACAAAATACACTTAAAATCTATCCCGTAGACCCGTACTTCCTGTTAAATCTCCACTATCTCTTACTGACGTAAAGAGATTATAATATAATACATTATGCAGTGGTCACACCTACCTAGTGCATCTTATTGATCATCAAGTCTCTCCTCTTGTACTAATTATAACAGGTGACTTACTGTAAAACACTTACTGACAGAATGTATGACTTAGACTTTCTCAGTGTGTATATTATTCTCACGATAACATCAATGAACTCTAAAGGCTCAATTTGCTACATTAGAAGTGTAAATTTGTTTGATAATAAGTAGGGATGGACGGATAGTGATTTTTTGCCGGATACCGGATTCGGTTAACCGGCGCCTAATATCTGGCTGGTTCCGGATTCGGATTCGGATTTTTGATGTAACTCTGCCACTAGTCTATACCTATAAAAATTACAGCAAATCGCGTCCAGTGCTTTAATTTCCTGTAATCTTTAACCTGCAGTGATTGCATTGTGCTTTTACATCAACCTCCCGTTTGACAGAGAAATAACTTCAAATTTTACTCCTGCGATTTTGTGCCATTATGAACAAAGCGAATACGCTACTATCGAACTAACGAAGCGGTCACAAATGTAGGCTACTGCTAAGGCAATTAAGTGAACCAGGGCTAGAGTTCAGTAAATCAATACCACTGTGAACTGGTAGGCCGTCCAATAAAACGCCAGCGCCATCCAGTTGCTGGTCGCATCATTCACGTAGAGATTAGCGACAGATTCCTATTTGCGTTTTTCTGTGAATTAAGCATCAAGTGTCAACACAGCGTCTCTTGCATCAAAGGTATAAAGCGTGCATGAACAATAATCGGCGGGCGGCAGGCAGTGGGCGAGCGGGGAACCTGATCGGCGGCTACAGTTGGCGCCAGAGCACACTGCTGGCGGCCGCCGACAGGCTTCATCGGCAGATTTTCGCGGCTGATACCAACTGTTATTATTGCGCAGTGACATTGGACTTAGTGCAAAACGGGGTACTGTAGTTTGTAAAAATCCGACCCGCCGTGCCACATACTATCCGGCCGGAGGCGGATTTCACCGGTTAGTGGAAAACCGGCCGGATCCGGATGGTCGGGCTGGATAACCGTCCATCCCTCATAATAAGTGATAATAATAACCTTAAAGGTGTGGAATAACCTAAATTGTGTTGAATGTGCCATAAAGTCATAACCAACCAACATAGATACTGTGCACTTTGAACAGATTGGCATACATTTACTGTGCGATGCTGTGCTAGTGTGGTATATGCTGTTGTCGTGTCTGTCCATCCGTCTGTCACATACCGGTATTGTACCAAAATGGGTAAATGTAGGATTGCGCAAACAATGCCTATGATATTCCAGAGATTCTAGTTTTCTGATGCCAATGATGTCGGCGAAATTCCAACGGGGTCATCCCAGCGGGTGCCAAACAGAGGTAGGTTAGTTTACGGTTGGCAATTTTTAACCAATATCTCACTATATCTCAGAAACGGTGCAAGATAGGGACATAGTTACTATAGAACGCTAATAGGAACTTGTATGTGCTCTATCAAATGGCGCTATTTCCAGTGACCTTGAGTGACCCCTAACTACCCCAAACCACCTTATTTTCGATATTTTGTATCGCCTTTCGTATCTTCGTACTGGGTGGAGTTAGAGACTTCAAATTTGGTAGATAGGTTGATCTTAGCAAGTGCTGCTAGCCCGCATATGACAAACTGTCCCTGAAAGGACGTGGTCAGGTCACACGAACCATTTAAATTTTGGTGGACACCAACCATATCTCTGGAATGGCTGAAGCGACAGTCATCAAATTTTGTACACAGGTACACTTCATCATGTCCTATCTGATGGAAAACAAACCACCCCTAAAAGGGGCGTGGTCAGGGTCACATAACCTATTTATTTAAATTTTGACCCCAGTCATATCTTTGGAATCGGTGAAGCTAGGCACTTCAAATTTCATGTGCGATACATTCATAGGCGTAGTCGTGCATGCATGACACTACCCCTGAAAGGATATGTTGAAAGCCATGTGACTTTTTTTTAAATTTTGGTAAATAAGTGACTATATCTCATTAACAGTGCAAGATGGGGGCATAGTTGCAATGGACCACCAACAGGAAGTCATATGTGGCCTATCGAATGGCACCATTGCCATTGCCCTTGAATGACTTTGAATATATGCACATATGCTTTTGCTGTTTGAAACCTTTCTAACTTCCATACCTCGTGAAACAGTGTGTCGCATGGTCCTTCTGCAGTAGCTGTGCCTCTTGTTGAGTTACCACGATACTATTTATAGATTATTTATTTATTTGCTTTTTAACTATCTCATATGCTTTTGTGCAAAGTCATGCTGTGTGGTTATATGTTGTGAAAGCTGCTTAGGGAATAGGACGTATGCTAAATCGATCTTATTAATAATTGCTTTTGCTCCTCTTGGCAACTTATTTGTTGAATTTAGTGATCAAATACTATACATTGTGTGAAATTTCATCATTCAATATTAACTACAATATCGTGAATTATTTTATATGAATTGTGTTGCCTGTGGTTAGGGTTTTCAGACGCGAAATCTGACAACTCTATTTATGGCTTGCTTAGCACACTGTACATATTCATATTGTTGTGTGCACACTCAAATTGTGATTAAACTGTTGTTGAACACATGATCTTGGTGAGGCATTTGCGAGTTTGAGCTTTCTGGTCACCTCGGCACCAGTTTCGTTAGTTTTGAGAGCATGTCTGAAGACCTACCTCTTCTATTATATTCTTCTCAGGACGTTTCAGTGCAAATGCAGTGACTGTAATCGTTTGTTCATTGTTCAGAAGACTTCATTAGGAGAAGGAGTAATGTTTTTTAATGTTACAGATTTATATATGCGCACTGAGTGTCGTCTCGTCTTCAGTTGTCTCCGGAATTGTTCAGGTTGCATGGAATATGATTTTAGGGAAGGTGGTGCCCGGGGTAGAGAGTTCCAGCACGTCGGTCCAGAATCGGCAAAGGCACTAGAACCGAATGTAATGTTCTTGTACGTGGAAAGTTTAGATTGCCCTGGGTTACAGCCCACGTGTGAAGACGAGTTGTGACGGATGAGTGCGGAGTGACGACAGGTATAATGATGGAGCCAGGTGATGATCTGTTAATTGGTCGATCGGTAGCCAGTGCAACACGTTGCGTATTTTCCTACTGATCGAAACACGATCGAACTTGGGCAGTTTGAGGATAATACGAGCTGCAGCGTTTAGCACAGGTTGAAGGTGCACTGCAACCACACGGTAGTCTAGAAAACACTGTTAAGTAAGTACCGGTAGGTGTTTACTGTTAGAGAAGTCGACGCGACTGACGACTAAGGCATGCACCAACATCTTAGCGTTCTCGACACATAAAAACCGTCGTATCTTCCAGGGTTGGCGTATCTGCCCAAAAGCTGCAACACGTGTGACTGTTATGTGCGGCGCAAATGTCAAGTAGTCTACAAAATTTGTAGGCTACTTGTTACTAGTACTAGGGGTAACAAGTAGAAACTTGTTCAACATCACTGTCACCATGACTGACCTTACCTCAGTTCATCCAGTGTCGTATCCCGTTGACGCCATAATGTCATTCCTTTCTCCTTGATTCCAGCTGACCAGCTCTGCTTCATCCCAGAACCCAGGCGACACCAATGTCTTTCAAATCACGACGTATTGTGTCTTGCCAATTCTTGTGTAAGTGGTCTCCTTGGTTTCTTCTTAACATTATCGATGTCATTATTACGTAAGAATATATAATTTTTAGCGAACGTGATACTTACGTTCACGTTCGCTATATGCTATCGGCCGTCCGTCTGTCGTTTGTCTGTGACGTTGGTGCGCCCTACTCAGCCGGTTGAAATTTTCGGCAATTTTTTTCACCATACGATAGCCCAGGGACTCTAGTTTTCTGATGCCAAAATTCGTCGGTGGGAGACGCCCCTT
>Ga0209780_1003066_pt1 | contig 12267 bp, 6 predicted proteins | sample WorMetexBAHAMAS2_FD_187384 | JGI IMG/M metagenome (GOLD analysis project Ga0209780, IMG submission 187384) | Marine gutless worms symbiont microbial communities from Max Planck institute for Marine Microbiology, Germany - Inanidrilus exumae... | ecosystem: Host-associated > Annelida > Digestive... | reverse complement strand
GTCACGTCACGGCGAGACGTCACACGTCACGCTATGAACCGAGTCACGTGACCCAACTCGCACCTGCTCCGAGTAAATACAACCGTAAATACCGAGTCCACGTTGCTGGCAGTGCGCTTCCCCCCCTCACCCCAGCCGGTCGGAAGACTACGCAAAGCCATCGTATCTGCAGAGTTAATTTTCTAAACCCGATCAAGTCACGCTATTCGACGTGGATTTCATACACATCGCTCCAAGCGTCGTGCGAAATGCCGTGTTCTATAATCGATGTCGTATGCACTGCGATCGGCTCGTAAACTGAATAAATAGGAAGCCAAATCCGCAAGTGGCCGACCTTTTAAATAAAAGCCATTTATAGGGTATATTCGTTAAAAATCAGACTTTTGTTCTGAAAGGTACCGGTGTACAGAATTTTTTAAAAACGCTTTAGATTTTACTGATGATTTTGGCGCTTTACAAAAACATATATACAACTATTATGTACGTATGGATGGATGTCAACATAAGCTAAAATGTTCACAGCAGACGGAAAAATAATGCCAGTTTTGTATATATTCGACTGTCTCGTGATAACGTAAAAACGGGTTTTAGCTAAACAAGCACCACATTTTAAGAAGTGTAAATAAAAATTCGAAAAATTGTAAACTAACTTAAATTACATGAATTAGTTTTTTGTTAATTTTCTTTCCATACCGGATTCATTTTTAACCTAGTGGATGTGCAGATTTTCACAAAAAAAACGAATTATCGGCCCCTTGACGCAGGCGGTCGCATAATTCCGCCAGAAAAAAAGCTGTCGACGGATTTACGAAGAAACGTTTCACTTCGCAGCAAATTACTAACACGTCCGCTAGCAAGTGCTCCAGATTAAGATAGTGACGGAATGTGACGTCATTAACATGACGTCATCAGTGATTTCCGGTCGTCGGTTAAGCTTATGGACAAGGTGCAGTTGGAGACGGCAGATTTCGTCTCGGTGCCGCCATCTGGCGAACTGGACAAAACATGCGCGTCGTCTGATTCTGGCCGTTTCGCCATTATGTGAAAACATGACGTCGTCCACAAAACCGGAAGTACATAACATATCGCATTGCCGTCAGAGGAGGACCGAGCCATAACCACGGGTAACATGTGTAGAAAATAAAAAAATTGTGAAATTTGGACTTGGCGTTTTTGAGATACGCAAACGGATAGACAAGCAAACACACAGAGACAGACACAGGACACGCGGATCGCAATACGTTAAACTCCTACCGGAAGCGAAGTAATAATTAAGGCCATTGGCGTCGTCGGCGGACGTTTTTTACATCCCGCCCGCCCGACGTCATATATGACGTCATGTCTGACACGTGATCTCTGGCCCCGCCCAATTTCTGTCGCGCATGCGTGCTGCGATATCAATTCGGCGGCAGGTCATTAGGACAAACGCGTCATGCCCTGTAATGCAATTATTCCGGGTCAGTTTATATGTCGCGCTAAGCAGCTGTTGTCTTTTGGACGAGAGCGTGAAATGACGAAATGTGCACAGCGAGATGGGAAGGACAGCGGTGCGTGGACAACCTACGAATGGATCCACATCCGCAGTGATTTGAATAACCGCTCGCTGACGGAAAATACGCGAACGTAAACTGATTCGTATTTTTCAATTAATTCACAATTGGCCTAATTACGGAATTGATATTGCAGCACGCATGCGCGACAGAAATTGGCCTAATTACCTTAATTATCGCATGCTTGGTTATTTAACAACTGACAGTAACTGCAGAGCACTCAGAAAGTTCATACCTTCTCCAAGTCGACACCTAGCGAACGTTAACAGAACGGGATGATGCTAACATGCAGAAGTAGCCTACGTGAAAATAGAAGGCATAGATGATACCAAATAATGTATTAGAATTTTTAATTCGCACCCGGTAGGTGCGTGACTATTTCCGTGTGTGTCTATCTGTCTGTCTGTCCACTGGCATAATGTCAAAAACTACACGTCCAAATTTTACCACATTTCTGTACATGCTACACGTGGCCGTGGCTCGGACAGTGCTCGGTCTTTCTTTGACGACCGTGCAATATGTTATGTAATTCCGTAATGTTTTTACATAATGGTGCCAATGAGCCAAAATCGAGTCGAGTTCGTGAGATGGTGGCACCGGGAGGTTTCGTGTGTTGTTATTAGTTTTGATATTTTACGGCTTTCGTTAGTTCCTTGTTTAAGGCCTCGTTGGTCCCGTTTATACGTTGCATTGTCTTTTTCCTTTTATAATTTTTATGAGTATACGTGATTATGTTTTTATGAACAATATGATGATGATGATGATAATCATAAAATTTGGACTTTTGAATTGCCGAATACGTGATCGAAAAATATTCTACTGAAATACGAACATAATCAATCACACCCTTTGTGTTCGGTGCAATTGACAAACGGCAGTCCAAATTCATTATATCCTGTGAACTCACTAGAACTACGCCGCAGCTACCAATGAGAAACTGAGGATCGTCATCATTATCATCATTTTCATTATTTTCGTTTATTATTAGCAGTTGACATGCGCAACTTGATTTACATGAGCCGACAATATAGGCCTACATACAACGAAAAGTACACCGAACATAAAACATAAAATACATGGGACAGTTAGGCATGCAGTAAACGGTTACAGTCAATAAATTCTTTTGTATACAGATTTTGGATTGATTGCGGATCAAAATTTATCAACGCCAAACACTTGCTGTGAGAGCGTTCGTCCGGATCGTCAACGCACCTGTCGTCATGTGCGTGCGTGCGTGCGTGTGTATTTTGGCAGGAAGTCAGCGCGTAAACAAACCAGGCGGAAGAGACCGTGCTGGGGAAAGTGATTGATGGCGACGTACGACGTCATCGTTCATCAACCCGCGATTCGTATTATGTCATCAGTTTATCCACATCCCAGAAGCGTTCCCACGACGATGATCGACAACTTGCCCGCCCAAGGCGAGAGATAAATCTCAGCACCCCACCACTCCGGTGTAGCTTCCACCTAACTATCCGGAATCACTGCAAACGGGCAATATTCGCCGGCAGTTTCAGTGATTCATGTAGGGCAAATTGAATCCTACCAAATATATTCATCTTTATTTCACCAAACGGTAGCAACATAAAAGAGAAGGAAAAAAACTTAACTAAGTAAACATGTGCTCGATAATGTCATACGTGATAATATCATTCAAAAAGCATGTCGGTAATAAAATGTCTCAGATCACAAGACGATGATATGTCATCACCATACAACAAAATAAGTAGTGGAAGCAGTATGGAATCTTCCACATACTCTGAAAATTTCCTAACAGTCGCGCAATATATAATTATACACGTCCTTATAGGGCAGTTATATTACCGAAATAAATGCGAACAAGAGCTCAGCAAGTGCTGAGATAAGCGACCGGGTCGAATTACAAATCCGACCCCCCATAGTTTCACTTCTTCCTCCCAGACTGCTTCGCGGTTTATTGCCAGGATCGTTTTTCGTGAGCTATTAGGTTTTTGTTTTTAGTTTGTCCTTATTTCTTCGTTTCTGTGCCGTGCGCTAGATTAAGCTAGCCATCTTGTCAGCTTTTCAGCGCACGTAAATATGCCGTATCGTATATCGTATCGTATCGCATTATGAATAAAGTACATACTGCCATCATAATTTACTCATATAAATGGACAGGGCTCTAATACAACAAAGTAACAGCCATGTGTCGTTCATTGAAATTTGATTTCACTTTCGACGCAGCGCAATAACAAGTTGTCGTTTTTCGTGACGATCGGTCGAATCGATACTGATATACGACGATTTTGTGGCTCAAAATGGCGGCAGTCTGCCATCTTGGATTGTTAGAAATTTTAATTCTTAAGGGCCAGTATATGCGTATGCGTTGCCATGTCAAATTTCGTCTTTATTGGTCAGCTATATCGCTGAGTTGCTCCCTATTTTATACTTTGCGGTGTTTCTTTCTAAATTGTATTTGTCTGCTTATTTATGTATATATCGTCCTCTGTCACACTGTGATGAATAAAGATTTTCAAATCGTTGCTGCGATGTGGAGATTTATGCAAAGAAGCGCCGTGACCGGATCTCTGTGTGTACACAAAGTAATGTCCCGTACCTCCAGTTGGGGCCATTTATTCCTCTCGGCCTTTCTTGCCTCAAGCGTATTCTACCCACACAATACGCCTCTTCGCGATGAAATTCATCATTCGTCGTCCATTTTGGGTTTTAACTACGCGTGGCCTAAGCGGCGTTTGAAGTGGATGCCGTGAAGAGGCTTAATTTGGGCTATTATTAGCGTCGTGCGCCTGCCAACGAGTCCTCTTTGATATACCGTGTAAATGACGTCACCGGAAATTACGTCACGCAGGCGCACGCGTCAGCTGCGGATCCGTGTCAGTGCGCACCTGCGATCGCACTCAATTCCGGCACGCCCCCGAAATATGCCAACTGGTCCCGGGAGGTTTCGTCCCCATGTCATCAGTCACTTTGACGCCGGAACCCGTTGTTAGTCGCCGAGGCGTCCTAACAGATGAGATGAAAGGTGATCCAACTGAAGTTGCGAACGTTGATCCGCCAGAATTTGAAGTGCTGAATTCTATACACCATACATGTAGTTGTAAAAACATTTTTTTTGTGTTTAAAAAATTCTCTACAATAAAATGTTTTGTTTTTTAAAAATTCTTGAATGTGCTTTTTAAATTTTTCGAACGATATTTCGTCTTTTTGACAAAGTCAAAACAAATTGAACATGCTCAATTGTGTCGACTTTGTCGAACGGACGAAATTTTACGATAAATTCGTTCGACATTGTTGCCGTTTTGGGCAACAAAGTCGAATGTTGCTTTGACAGTGTTGCTTGTGTACACCTTGCTTAACATCTACTGGATAATTTGACCTGATGTTACGTGGACGAAATACTGAGAAAACGCGTAAATATTTAAAACGACATATTAGGCCGCCTCACACATATGTAGTATGTAAAAAGGGTTAAACCGATCGAGATGCCGTTTGGAGCTGACTCTTGTGGACCCAAGAAACCGCGTATTAGATGCAGTTGAGATCCCCAAATGTATTTTCGGACAACAATTTTTGTGCGGCCCATTGGAAAACATTGGCATGTCTCTGCTGCGATGAACGCTGCAAAAAGATCATTCAGTGGTTAATAACGGCAATACAGCAGCCGACTGCAATGCTCCAGACTGGCCGGTGCCCCCGTAAAAATAATCTGTCCCTGCGATGCGGCTTTTTGTCATAATCCTTTGGCCGCTTGTTATTTTAATATTGAAGACGCACATCCGGTCGGGTTAACGGAAGTGCGGATTGCAAACAGAGCGAATTTGTCTGGATCCGAGCCGCAACGGCCGCGGTGTTCGGGACCACCTGCATCTCAAAAGGCAATGAATACGCCTAATCACCGGGTGGAACGTAACTTACCGACGCCCACCCAACACGCGTCATCCGTGACGTCATCGGTGTTTGATGACGTCAGAAACACGTCACTTGGTCGCCGACAAAAGCGAGCCCACCGTTGAATTTTACACCTGAAACTGCTGCTTGCCATATGTTCTTCGTAACCATCTTCAGCAGAAAAAAAACCACTAGAGCAGGAATTCTTAACTTTTCTGTCGACCATTCGTCGTTGATACGTTCTTTGATATAGGTTCTCCTCGGACTCTGGACAACGTTCTTTTTCCATTGCGGCTCTGATGGCCTAGAATGAACTGACGGACTGGCTGCGAAACGTTCAGACAGTCGACGCGTTTAAGACTGCACTAAAACCATTTCCGTTCAGATAGACCGACTGATTAAGGCCCCGTCCACACCAGCAACAATGTCGAAACAAGAGGTAACATTGTCGAAGCAACATTCGACTTTGTTGCCACAAACGGCAACAATGTCGTAGTTGAAATTTCGTCCTTTCGACCAAGTCGAAACAAATTGAACATGTTCAATTTGTTTCGACATTGTCGAAAGGACGAAATTTCGTTCGACATTGTTGCCGAAACCGGCAACGTTGTTGCCAAAATTTGCCAAAAACGGCAACAATGTCGAAGCAACATTCGACACTGTCGAAAGAATCGTTCAACATGTAGCGTTCGACAATGTTGCTTCGACATTGTTGCTAGTATGGACGGCGCTTAACACTTTGTTGTCGCAGGCACGCGCGGCGCGCGCCCTTGTAATGGCTTGCTATGGCATCGCGGCATAGTAGACCTGAACTGGAAACGATAAATAAGTGAAATTCAATGTCGGTTAAATTGTTGATAGAGTGGTCGGTACGACCTCAAGTGAGAGTTTTCGAGTTCCATGTGTAGCCACTGGTTTAACGTTCTAGTCGTGTGCATACACCCAAAATGAACCCCAAGTTGCCTTCTCAAAATAAGAATTTGTTTATTGAATTTTATTTGAATTCTCGAAAGTATAGTGATCACGTTGTTGTTTTGGTTAAACTCACACGCAAGCGACAACGCGGTACTATACTGTAAAGACATGCGTGCATGCCACCAGAAGCACTGAGTCGGCTTCCAATGTGAGTTTTGATCGAGATATTCGTCGTAGCGGCCATTTTTTAGATAGCACAAGATGATCGCTACTAATATTTCGATCTTATGGTGTTTACATGTAGTTCATTGGTGTCCTCAGATTCGTCGACAAGTGCTGGCCTCTGTGTTTCTGCTCCTCCAGAAAATGCCTCGATTTGGAAAGAACTGATGTAAGAACTAGAGAAAAACTGTCCTCGACCGAGAATCGAGGTCAGACCGACCTCGTTACCACGCTCATACGCGCTGGACTGCGCCAGTGGCCTCGGTTATCAACTGCGTCACTGTAAAACAGATTCTACGTATGTGATCTCTATTAGCGTTCCAGCGTAACTATGTCCCTTTCTTGTATAGCTTAAGATATAGTGAAGAAAATCGAACATTTTCACACCTCGCATGTACTCAACGCCCTTGTCAGCATCACCGTGTGAGAATTTCTTCGCAGTGTTGGATACAAAATAATAAATAAATTAACCCCATACGGGACTGACGGTCGACTCCTACTAACTGCCAACTTCAAAGTTACGTGACTCAAAAACGTGGACAAAAATAAAAAATCCGGCCCCGACAAGCTTTAGATATTGCCCCCTAATTTAAATGGGGGAGGAGACAGCCGTTGAAAATGGCCGAATGTTAAGTGCTTCAAATAATTTCAAGGAAGAATATCAAGGGCTCGTGACCTTGACCTTGACCTTGTATCGGGTCATACTGCATACCATCATGCACTCCTCGACCTCTACCAAAATACCAAATTTCATTGAAATCGAAAAAAACTTTGTGGAAGGACGGACAGACGGGCGGACGGACATTTGAGACCCACTTTATTAGGTTGACTCGGAGGAGTCGACCTAAAAAGCGCTAAAGTCTGATGGCAGGCCCGTGTTTAGCCAGTTTTACACAGCTCATGGGTGTGACAGACAAGCAGACGGACAGGCGGAATTACGGTAGCATATTCCGCACATTCAAGAACTTGTAGAGACAGAAACGGATGTTATAGCATCTCTTTATATACGTACATACATACATGTAGACCTCGGAGTCACTTGGGTTTGCGTTCACGGCTTGACTTGGCACCAAAACGACTTGAAAGTCGACTAAGTCACCACCTCATGACTCGACTTGACATGAAGTTTTCGTGACTTAAGTCGGCGACTTGGACTCCCGTCCTCCTGAAATTTGCGCTGAAAGTGACCCCCCCTTTCGAACACAACGATTTCGACCAATATCCGCTCATGGTGCCTCAACCATGATAGCTAGCGACAAAAGTTCAATTAGCACTAATAGGAAGTCCACCACGCGCTTTTCAACGAGCCATAGATGAACCATGTACGTTACCCGTAAGTCCCCCAGAGGATGGCTCAAAACGAGAATTTTTACATTTTGCGTTGCCTTTCACATCATCGTTGCAGGTAGTTGTAGACACTTCAAATTTGGTATACGGGTTAAACATAGCAAGTCCCAACCTAAAATGGATGTGGTTACGTCACGTGATCCATTTTTAGCGAACGTGTGAACTCACGTTCACGTTCGCTATATGCTATCGCCGTTCCGTCTGTCGTCTGTCTGTCTGTCTGTCTGTCCGTGGTCTGTAACGTTCGTGAAATTTTCGGCAATTTTGCTTCGCAGTTTGGTACCTTGGCCATCCATCGACATCCACGGAAAATTTTACGGAGATCGTCCCAGGGGAACCCCTTCGTCGAGGGGTATAAACGCAAAAGGGATAGATAAATATAGCAATTTTAAAATTTGGAATGCTGTATCTCCGAAACGGTGCAAGATAGGAAGTAAGTAAGTAGTAATCACTAATAGAAAGTCGTATATAAACTTTCCATTGGTACCAAAATCGGTGACCTTGAATGACCTTGAACGGCGAAATGGCCTTTATTTTGCGTTATTATACCGAATTTGGTAGTTTTCGGGGCACATTCTGTAAAAGTGGTTGACAAAGCCATAACTATGTACAATTTACGATTACTACGTCTAGTAGTAAACGTCTGCAGAGGGACCGCGCGACGCTCACGGTATAAATTCCTAGCAGGTTCATAAATTCAAGACGTAATGCGCAGTACTTACCTAGATATCGTCTTGATAAGTGTCATATATGAGCTTTCGTTTGGTAGGCCTACAAAATCGGTGACCTTGAACGGCGAAATTGCCCTTATTTTGCATTATTTCACCGCATTCGTGTACGATGTCGTCGTAAAACAAATGTTAGGCTTACCTCGATGTCAAAATCTACTTTGGATAGTTTATGACCATATTAATACCATCTGCGCAATTATTTAGCGATTATTTGGGCAAAACAAACTGATAACCCGGTTTGATGGGCGTAGATGCATAAACGATTACGTGCATAGATTACCACTGACGAATTAGTTATAGTAGAAATTAGGAACTCAGTTTAATGGGCGTAGGCTCTGGGCTCTACATGTACGATGTCGTCGTAAAACGTTCACGTTCGCTATCTCATCTTCTGATGAGTTCTTGTAAATTTTTTGTCCCCTCTAAAATACCTCTGGAACGGCTTAAGCTAGAGACGTCAAGTTCAAATTTGGTGTGCATGTTGATCATAGCAAGTCCCAGCCTACGGACAACAAACCACCCGTGAAGGGGGCATACCGGCGTGGTTAGTTCACGTGGACCATTTAAATTTTGGTGAGCACCAACCATATCTTTGGAACGGCTGATAGTCTCAGGCGCTGTTCGCCGTCGAGACCTGTATTCAGCAGCTACAGGCTGAGTAGAAAGAATGGTTTGATTACCATATGCTGCAAGGCGGAGTAGAAGAAATTGTTTGATTATCATGTGATGCGACACGGAATATTTAGCATGCACTGAGCCACTGCGTCGCGCGGGTCTCTCTGCGATAGCTGAGTTTCTTGTATCCCTAAGATAAAAAGCCTAAATGCAAACCATTTCTAATAGGGAATTGTTAATTGTTGACAGTTTGTGCTATTTGGTCTTATGACAACAAGACGGAAAAAAATTCTTCTACTACTACAGTTTAGAAAACACAGCTGATTCACTAACACTAGAAACGATATTGCCTGTAGTTTAACCAGTATGACTACGTGATGCATGCTGTCTATTGCAAGTTCACACTGTATTTTGACCACAAGTCGTGACTTATATCGTACAATTGAGTGGAAAATTTCGGCGGCAACATGGAACTGAAACGACTTGACAGGGTTATCACTCAGTTTCGGTTTAGAGTTAGGTTATGACGTCATAATTGGGTCAGGGTCATGAGTCATAATCACGAGGACGTTGCTGACTGAGCGTCTGGATGCGGGTCACGATAATAAACACGAGTATAGTTTTACAATGTAATTTGACCTTTGACCGGGTCATGCATGTCACGCCACTCAGATATAATGAAAATAAATTTCTCATAGGTTACATTATATCGACATTCGTCGGGGAGGTAGGGGTAGGGGTCCCCCCGCCGCGGTGGCCAGCCATTTTTCCAGTCCTGCAGTTTCCTCCCCTGCGACTTCGTCCGTCATTTTCCAGTCCTGCAAATTCCAGTCACCCGCCAGAATGATGTTTACGTCACGTAAATTAAACCTGAAGAAGCCAGCACTCACAAGAGTGTAAAGACCCACGCCGGAGAAAACCCAATGTCCAGCGGCAAGCGTACGCGGGGAAGTGACGTACGGAAAACCCGGTGTCGCTATTATTGCTTTGTGACACGGCATTACAGCAAAGAAAACCCGGAGTGGCTTACGCACGCAGTAGCGGCTGAAGAATGACACAGACGTTGTGACCTTGACCTTTGACCTTTGACGCCAAAATAAGTGGGTTTCCAGCACTCATCGTGGAACATTTGCACACCTAGTTTGGTGATCCTAGGTGATCCTAGCTGCATCGGTTTTTGAGATATCATGTGGATAAACAGACAGATAGACAGACAGACAAACGCCGGTTTTATGAGCCTCGTGACCTTGACTTTTGACCTTTTAACCCCAAATTAAATGGGTTTCCAGGAGTCATGGTGCAACATTATAAATTCATGTTTGGTGATCCTGAACTATGATTTTTATTATCCGCGCGAAAGCAAGGGAATATGTTTTCACCAGCGTTGGTTTTTCTGTCTGTGTGTCTGTCTGTTTGTGACCACGACAACTAATTTTATAAGAAGGGTCCTAGGGGGAAAGGGAAGACCAAGTTCGTGTTTCGTTACGATTGGTAGAGGGGTGTGGAAGTAATGGTCGAAAAACTCCGTAAACCGGCGATTGTATACATTTTACATTTGCACGCTGAATCATATCCGCGAACGGTAACATAACATAACGTAACGTAACGGTAAAAAACTCGGCGATTGCTTTCGCGGGGATTTGTACTCTTTCAGAGTACTTTCCGTCTAGTTTATCTCTGAAACGGTATAACAATACAATACAATACAATACAATAAAACATCTGTAACTCGCTCATGGTTAGCGGAGGCCGAATCTGAGGCGCGGGCAGTCACCTGGCCCATAACAGACTGCAGCGGTTTTTGAGATATCATGCCGGTAAACAGACAGACACTCAGACAGACAAACGCCAGTAAAAACCATACACCCCCCCCCCCCGGCGACTACCGTCGGTATGGTTAATCAGATTCGGACTGGCGGTGTTTTAGAGGCTGTGCCATCTGCAGCAGTTTCGGGCGCCGTTCTAAGTGTATCATATCCTTCTGTGAAGGTGCAATCGGTTCTTTATGAAACTTTTTAAAACTAGCGACATGCACATCGTCACAGAAATTCAATCGGTATTTGGTTTTAGGCCGCCTAGTGCTATTAAGCTTATTATGGACAGACTCAGAATTTTTTGTACAAAATAAGAGTCATGCGACAACCAGTAGCCTAACATAAGCTTTCTCAGCTGCCTTTATGGCGTCCGATTTCTTTGTAAGTTGTTGTTCGATATCAATCTGGATCTCAATCTAGAATATATCATAAACTGTTTTGGTAAATGTTTGCAAATCTTGATCTGCTTATTTGAGTTATTAGCTTTTATTTTTCTTTCACTTTTTATCGTTTTCGTATGATTACATGTATATTTCTTTCTACCATTTTGGTGAATAAAGATGAATATTAAGATATATAGGCACCAGAAATGTATAGCTAATGCATAGGGCCTAATTGCATATAGGCCTACATTGCATATTCGCATTTTTCGCGGATAGAAGTTGATGAAGTAATGAAAATTTCAATACACACTAAACATATTTTCTATCATTTCAAAGTAGGCCTATGTATAAAAATACAGACGATTAGTAGAGGAAGCACTGGAGATCACTTCGCGATTGCCGTTTGATGGAAATGGATGCACGTTTAGTACACTCATTATAATGTAACCAATATGTAAGCAAGAAAAAATAGTGTAGAGACGGAATTCATGTTATTTGATATCTAAAATAATGTAACTGTACAAAGACTCTCGTGTTAATATGCCCCGAATGGTAGTACTGTAAATCTCTGTGCTCTAGACATAGCCTAACAAAAGCATTCGATCGCATGAACCATCACGGGTTGTTTATAAAACTGATGAGACGCTATATTGCAGTGTCTCTTCTGAAGGTTTTAGAATATTGGTTTAGTATTTTTGCTCTACGTGTATCATTTGGAACAACGTTCACTCGTGTATGTTTAAACTAGTATCTGGAGTTCGACAGGGCGGCGTGTTGTCACCGTATCTATTCGCTGTTTACATTGATGACGTCATACAAC
>Ga0209780_1003065_pt1 | contig 12268 bp, 6 predicted proteins | sample WorMetexBAHAMAS2_FD_187384 | JGI IMG/M metagenome (GOLD analysis project Ga0209780, IMG submission 187384) | Marine gutless worms symbiont microbial communities from Max Planck institute for Marine Microbiology, Germany - Inanidrilus exumae... | ecosystem: Host-associated > Annelida > Digestive... | reverse complement strand
GTAGTAATTTTATTGACATGACTAGAATGGACAGAGAGAAAAAGCACATAAATGTCAAAAGGCTAGATTAACAAACATCAACATTCGCTCAACAGATAATTTTATTCGTTTTCGACAAAACGAAGCGAAGAACGGCACAAAAACGATCGTTGACGAAACAAGCGATGCTATATAAAGTTCGCGGCTGATAAACTCCAAACTGCTGAACGTCAAAACGGTGAAGCATGGTGTTGGACGCGGGAAAAGACGATGGACAGAAAAATGCGGCTGACTGAATGGACAAAAAGCTCAGCTCTCGCAGAGGGACCGCGCGACACTATGTTAGTTCAGGCTATGTTTCACGGGGTATAGCAGTTAGTAAGCTTTCAATCATCAAAAGTGACCTTCAAGATCACTCAAGGGCACACAGGTAGAATGTATCAAATCCTAGCCTATGGATGACAAACCACCCCTGAAAGGGCGTGGTCAGGGTCGCATGACCCGTTTTCAATTTCGGTGCCCGCAATCATATCTCCGGAACGGCTGAAGCGAGAGTCGCCTAATTTTGTATGCTAGTAGAATATATCAAATGCTAGCCTCGGTAACAGACTACCCCTAATGAGCTTGGTCATTCTCAAGTAACCCGCTCTCTTAAATTGTGCCCCAACCATATCTTTGGAGTCGGTGAAACAAGGCACTTCAAATGTCGTGTGCTGATTGATACAGAAGTGATCTAGTGCATGAATGATGGATCACCGCCGAAAGGGACGTGTTCAGGTCACGTGATCTCTTTAAATTTAGGAAAATGAGTGATAATATCTCGGAAACGGCCTATATTTACATAGAGTCATGGTTGCAATGGAAGTCTAATAGGAAATCGTATGTGGCCTATCCTATCCAATGGCACCATTTCCAATGCCATTGAATCACCTTTTGCTGTTTGAAACCTTTCTAACTCCCATACCTCGTGACACAGCACGAAATTACTAACATAAGCGCGTAGCGCGGTCCCTCTGCGGTAGCTGAGCTTCTTGTTATACTTGTGTATATGCTAAGAAACTAAGTAAACTAGAAAGTGAAATACGACTTTAGAAGTGTCACAGACAATCATGAAACCGTCCATGATGCTGAATTAAACTAATTCTTACATATCACTCACTTAAAGGTGGCGCAAGGGGTAGAGCGTTGGACTTGCGATCAACAGGTCGTGGGTTCAAAATCAAATCCTACTCGGAGCAAAGCTGCGTAACAACCTTGGGCAAATTGTTCACACCTATGTGCCTCTGTCACCATGCAGTATAACTTGGTACCGGCCCAGGAGCAGTAATGCTCTGCGGTTGGAAAGGTAACCGCAGGCCTGGTGGAAAATAGTGGCAGCCTACCGCCGGGTGGATGACTTGTAGTCACCTGCGAGCTGACTGCCTGTACACCAGGATCAACTGCTGGCCCAACGCTCGGTAACGAGTATGGGAAGCCTTTACCTTTTTTATTTACTTAAAGCCCCCTCCCCTCCAACAGGCAACATCTGAGCTATGGTGATTGTCTGGAGGGTAAGAGGGGAGATAATTTGACCAGCTCTGTGCTGTTGTGCACCATAATTGTGCACATCATATGCACACCTATATTATGAGCAGTTCGTACACGGTCGACTGGATCGGGCTTTGATCTTGCTTGGCTTAGCTGTCTTCCGAGCGCCTCTGTCACTCTGTGTCTTCGGTGTACTTGGTGCTATATGTAGAAAAAAAACTGTTTACGTCCTTTTCTTTACCTTTTAGTGTGTTGAGCCTGTGGGATTGGCCCTTGACCTTGAAGACTATTATCCTTCAGTGCTATTACACTGTTGGTTGGGTCATCTGACCTGTAAAATCGTCTACGAAATGACCTATAATGTGTCGAGTTGGACATTACACCCTACAATACAATGCAATACAATACTCACTTAAAACTCTTCTACCAATCGGTAAAAACAAGGTATTGACAGATTGCATGTCATGTACACTGTGCTTTTGCGAGAAATAGTTTTCTCGAGTTAAAAGCATAAAATAATATATTAATTCAGTGGCATTAACGCCTCAATAACATTAAGGTACGATTCGTGGTAGCTCAAACGTTTTTGATGCTTTGTTAAAACTAAAAACCGTCATCTTGTCTGTCTATATTGTGTCGGAAAAACGTAACTATTGTGGCTTGCTATATCTTCGACAAACATTAACCGACTTTGATAATTTTTGGCAGAAATATCGCTAAAAAGTAAAATGGTACTTTATTTTCCCACATCACCTCGAAGTTATAGCAAACCAAAGTACTTGATAAAAGTTGTGACGTCTTGGGGGACACAGTGTAGAAGAAATATCAACAGTGCAAGCATATTAATTAAGAGAGATTTCTCAACGGGTATCACCCCAAGTAAAATCCCCCAGAGTTCATAATCATGATCATAATCATAACAAGCATTGTTGTGTTCTATCGAACTCGGGTCTATCAAATGCTACCTCGAAACGGCCAAAATTGGCATTCTTCCATGGGAAAATATGTTCACCACAATCACGAAACTGCCTAAATCGGACTTTGCACATCTCTAAAATTAATTTCTATTTCCGGTTTCGTTGATATTCATAATAAAGTCAATGCAGATTACTTTTAAATTTGTTCGAATTTTTCTGACGATCCGTGGAAAAACATGGCAAGCGCAACTGGGAAACTGCCAAAATCGGAATTCGCACACCTCTAAAATTGTATGTCTACTTCCGCTTTGTCTCAGAAACAACAGGCATCTAGCCGACCACATTTCCGAGCCGTACGCAATGTTTTATGGAAAATGGTAAAGGTTTACGTTTGTAATCGTTCTAGACCGGATGAAATCGATACCGAAACCGAAATTTGCACCTCTCTAGAATCCGAATTCTACTTCCGGTTTCGTTGACCACCGTGTACAAAGTCAATGCTGATTAGTTATATTTCAGTTCGGTTTTTGTGACGATCCGTGGGAAAATATGTCCACCACAATCGCGAAACTGAAAAATGGGCATTTTGCACACCTCTAAAATCGGTAATCTACTAACGGTTTGTCTCAGAAACAATAGCCTTCGAAACAACCAAATTTCCGAGCGGCGTGCAAAATTTGGTGATAAGAACTGCGGACGTAATCGTTCGACAACCGATCTGTGGACAGACAGACACACAGACAGAAACCAAAGTGATTAGACAGTCTATCAAATGCATTTGATAGACAATCACATTTATATAGCGCGATTACGCGGAGGCTTCAGAGGCGCTAATAATGACAGGGAAATGTTGCCGTCAGTGTTAACTGTGATTCGTACCAATGCCTCACTGACGATCTCCTTTGCCTCGATCTGGACCTCGACACCGAAGTTGTTTCCGTCGTCGATCTTGGGCTGCAGCAGCTCGATCCACAGCGCCACGTTGTCGGCGTCGTCGATCAGCGCGAGCAGGTCAGGTAGCACGGTGTCCATCATGTGCTCCACGTGAGCTCGTACAGGTGTGTTGCGGTTGACGGCCAGGTCGTGGCGCTTCTGCCCGCCTCTGCTCGCCGATCGCTTCCTCCTGGTGACATTGCTGGTTCGTGTGACAAGCTCCACTACTTGTTCTTCGACCCTTGCTCCATCATTTCCACCCTGCTGTTGCTGCTGCTGACGCTCAGCTCGAGGAGCCGCTGCTTCGGCAAGCTCGGCAGCGCGTTGCTGTCACGTCACAATTTCACATCGGTTTATGGTTGGCGGAACGCTATAGTAAGGTCCACAAGATAATGACAAGTTTTAAGATATTTACGTACAACTAACAGTGTTGTTACTGGCCCGCCTAATGGGTTAGTATTGTTCTGCTCGCTGGTGTCTGTTGTCTGTCGTCTATCGTCGTCTGTAATGCTGCTGGCGGGCGGGCGCGTATCGGCGTATGCGGTCGGGCGGCCGACATTGCACGGCAGCCAGTACGGTTACGTCCCGTTAGGTCGACACCTTGTTATAATTATGTAGTAGGACATCGCAGAATGTCTTTGGATGTTAGCCTCTCATCTGGAAATGGACCGGTGTGTAGGCCTAGACGTTCTGTGATTTAATTCTGGTGAAATTATTGCAGGTAGACGTAGTTTACTAGTTTCTTCATTCCTAACTATGCCAGCCGTTCTGGCCGCCATAATGTAGGGCAAGAAAATGTAAACAGTTTGCAGCACGTACAGTCACATCGCTTTTCTTAAACCCACTGATTCAATTTTATTTAAATACCCTGTCAAATCTTCAACATTTAACTTCGCACAGTATGACATGACCTACAACATGGAGGTCGAGATCATAGATTACTGTGATGTCATTTCACGCTGTCTTAACGGGGAATGATTTCGAATTGATTCTAACGCGCCCCGAAAGTGAATCCAATATTCGGCCGAAGCCTATCGAGCCGAATATTAAGTAAAGAACTAGCGTAGTTTAACTGCATCAAAAGTGACGGTTTGGTTCTTATAGTGGTCACGCCGTGGCCATAGGGGAACATCATGATGGCCACTGTGGACCATTGGTGGCCATGTGGACCACCCTGTTCACAATGGCAAGTCGACACATTGATGACGATGAGATGACGGCCTCTGGCAGACCGTTCCAAACTTGAGCTTCAGCAACCGGAAAGGCACTGCCGCCAACAGTAGACAGTTCGATGGGCGTATGACCAAGCGGCTGGTACTTGCTGACCGCAAAGCACGCCGACCAGGTAGGTCAGCGATGGCGACAAGAGGTCCCAGATATCGTGGCGCGCTGTCGTGCAGAACTTTGTACGTTAGCACTGCGATCTTGTACTGCACGCGTTCTGTATGCGTTCGTTAATTTTACCTATGTATGGACATGCTGCGATATACGGGTTGTCCCAATTAAAATATCCCGTAGTGTTTTTGTTACCTCAGGGGCATTTCGATTGGGACATCACGACTCCACGAGCATCCACTCAACAGCATTCTGAATTAACCCCTAGTAATATTTATTTTAGCAAAAATTTAAAGCGCAAGAAAATGGAATATGCACTTTTTTTGAACAAGAAGCCGGCATGCAGTTGCAGCTATAAGTTCTGCTTTTGTAATAACAAACCAAATTTGCAGTAATTTTTTCAAGTGCAAAGCAGTGCATAATCAATGTAGTCATTGTGCTGTTTGAAGTCACTGAGATATTGATTTATTATTTTGTTTTTTGCTGTGCTTAGTATTTTGTTTGTGTTAGTTTATGTTGTTGTTTTTTTCTTCATGGTGTGTCGTTTTGCTGCTTTCGTTAATTTACGACGAATAAAGTTGAATATATTAGTCGCTAACTGTTAAACGGCTTTTTTGATTTTATTTTTTTAAAATTTTTTTCGTTTCTTGGTCGTATGCTAGATTAAGCTGGCCATCTCGTCAGCTTTTGAGCGCACGTTAATCTACCGTATCGTATCGTATGCTGTCACAGTGTATAGCTGTAATTATTGTAGATACGGAAGTACATGCAAGGCACTGCGACGTGGAATAAGTTGGCTCGGCAAGGCTCCAGCAGCAGGTACACGTTCTTCGCGCCTCACAACAGAGCTTTTATGAACGTGACCGAGCAGGTGCGCGCTACGTTCAACAGCCCGCGACTGTCGACCCACTACGCCAACTCCGTCTTCAGCTACCACACCGGTCAATACAACACCTTTTCAGTACTTCGGTTGACAGCAGAACAGTACAAACATGCAGTCGAGCAAGTGTCTTGTTTTTAGACACAGTGTGCAATGAGATGCAGGCGGCGGGCGTCGTCGCCGGTGCCGCCACCTGGCGAACTGGACGAAACAAACGTGTCATCTTTGATTCTGGCTTATTCCCTGCACTATATGAAAACATGACGTCATCCACAAAACCGGAGTACATTACCGTCAGAGGAGGACTAAGCCACGTCCATGTGTAACGTGTACAGAAAATTTGGACGTGTGAGTTTTGAGATATGCGAGCGGAGAGACAGACAAGCGAACAGACATACAGAAACGTTGATCACACTACTTCGCACCCTTGCTGGGGGACGATTCCTGTCTTTCGGACAAAGATGCCATATTGTGCTCAGTTTTTAAGTCAGAGTTACACAGTGAGCTGTGCAGCGGATAACGTAACTAGGCCGAGGTCAAGCGCTTGCCAACAATGCAATCTGCTGTACGACAGCTACTCCGAGCTGGCCGAAAAGACGCCGTTGCGCGTTTGATTTTCTTCCTCCACTAGTACGAAAAGAGAACGTTTGGCGATGATCGGCGCTGTTTTTTTACGGAGCCGATGCCCTTCCTGACCAAACTAACGCTGTTAAAGCATTGACAGGAACTCGAAACACTGACGCATGCAAAGGAAGATCACTCCTGGCTGCATCCTCTTTTGATCCGCGGACTAGTTTAGAGACTCCGCATGCCTCTGCCATGCCGGAAGGGCGAGAGGTGTGCCGATGTTACTTTCGTTTTTAATATTCCCTTTGGAGACCAAATATCTCAGAATATACTGGACCGATCTTCACCAAATTTTCAGAATAGGTACATGTATGGGTGGGCATGATCAATCCCACCTTCTTTTCGTCAAATTGCGTTATCGCTCGAGGACGTTGCTATGGTGACCGATTATTTGCGCAAATCGGCAAAAAATTGGCATACCCATCTTTATTCTGCGCGATGGCATTCCACAACGGATGGGAGGATCGAAACAGGGATGCGCGCGTTAACACTGCCGATGACCCATTTGACCCATTGGTCCATTTATTTCTGAGTTTTGTAAGCTGTTCGCGTCGGACGGGCGACACGCTAAGCTTTGCCACGCATTTCTAGTTCCGACCGAAGTGACGTCGGCTATGCGATGCTAGTGTCGTAACCTAGTCGAACAAATCGCTGGCTTACAGCTGCAAAATAGCGTAATGCGTAATTGTGTGTACTGATAACCTAGCTCTGTTGTCTCTGTTATAAGCAATTTATCTATCGGTTTTCGCCGTTTGCACTGTGGTTTATGGATAATCCATCTTTTCATTTTATTGTAGCCTAGTTTGACAATCGCTGCTCGATTTCTACAATATTTGGCGCACAGTATAGGCCTACTAAATTAGGCACGATGTACCGATAAAGTTCCATTATTTGCAACCTAGTAATTATTGACTAAGCCACCTCACTTACGTAGCATACTGCTGCCACAATACCTTGGGAAAGAAGTCAACTGTATAATAACTTTTATCAATCAAAGTTACACGTCACTGTTGCGCAGTCTAACAAAGTATCCAGTTTATCCGTGCAATCAATGTCAATAGCGGCACGTAGCAATAGGCCGCATCTATGCACTGCGTGCGGGCGATGCGGCCTAACTATAACGACTTTGGAAGGCGCCCCAAAGAGCCGTGATGTCTAGTGCCCCAAAGACTAATCTGGTCCTGCCGCCATAACTGCCAGCATACACGAACATACCTAGTCTCCCGCCCTACTGAGTCTTTGGTGGAGGTCCTATTAAAGGAATATTGTTCGGGAATTTCTGATGTCACGAAGCTGACTTTTTGGTGACAGTTCTGCGCGAGTTACGCTCGTCAGAAGTGACCGACGGTGTGCGGCGAGTACAGAGTTTGGCGGACGGCGCGAAAAAGCTGTTTCTGGTTTCCGAGGTAATATGTTTGCATACATTTCACATATATAACCCTGTGGCGTGCATAGTCTAATAATTGCAGTGCATTGTAAGCTCTGAAGTCTGTACGATAATGCGTCGTGTCTCGGTTGAAATGAGGTCAAAATTCAAACGCGTTTAAGTAAGACTTACTACATAACTGAGACATAAGCCTATATATAGGGTGAAGTGACGTCACAGTAATCTATACGGACACGATACGATCTCCATTTCGTATGGGCATGATGTCGTACTTTACTTAACTGATGAAGATTTGTCACGTCATTTAAACAAAATTGAATCAGTGGGTTGAAGAAAAGCTTAGTGCTAGCGCCAGATTGACGATCTGACTGTAAGTGCTGCAAAATGTTTCCATTTCCTTGCCCTACATCGTGGCGGCCAGAACAGCTGGTATAGATAGGAATGAAGAAATTACGTCACTGTTAACGTATGCATATCAGTTTAACCGCATAAATTACTGTTCTATTAAACAAATATATATCCTAGTTTCTGCGCTATAAAAGTTTAAAATGTTGAACTTGAAAACTCCAGTTTCCAGTGCATGTGAACGCACATTGCTTCCTGAACGAGCTGCCAGAGGTGTCAGTTGGGCCTGAGGGATGACCTCGGTAGATGACAAAGTGAAAATTCAGTGATCATAAAAACGCATGCAGTTCCTTACATTTCGACAGCCACAAATGCTCCAAGGATTCATCGCAGCATGAAATACAGTGCAAGGGGCGTAAAATATCGTTCCGTTAAAGTTATAATGACCCAAGTCGAGAGTGGGTATGACATATCGCAGCAAGTCAGGTAAAGCTTGTGCAGAATGTATGCGCTTTTAACATCGCTATGATCACTGTATCTAGTCGATGTTGTGTTACTATTACTTCCGACCGTTTTTTCCAGATAAACCTGGATCAGCCGGTTTCTCTTCAGATCCGTCTCTTCCACCTGTTCCGGAAGAGAACCTCTGTGGGATTATTGGAACGGTTTTACCGGCTGGACGTCATTCCTACCACCCATCCATCACTGTCAAAGCACTAAGGGAACACAAAAGGACTAACCCTAACCAGTGGTCTGGCCTCGTTCTTTCTTATTTTATTTATTTATGTATTAATTAATTAATTAATTTATTTATTTATCATCCACAACCGAACTCCTGACGGAAGGGCGTTTACGCCGGCTTTCCAGGTTAGTCGTGGTTGTAAATAATTTGTAATTTGGGACTCATTTACGAGTGAAAGATTTTATCTCACTCAGCAAGTCCACGTCAGTGACTGTGTTTTTACACGAGTAATCGTTCGTACGCTGTACGTTTGGCTGTTCGTGCATGGCGCCCCGTTTAGCATAGGCGCACTGCAGTATAACTGTCTATCAGTTAAATTAGTGTAAATGGAACATTATACGATATGCAAAATAGAAGAAACCAACAATTGCAAGAGTGTAAAGAGCCACGCCGGCAACGTTTTGTTACTCGTGACCTTTGACCCCGGTTTTCCAGGACTCGCCGTGGAACATTTCCGTGTCAAGTTTGGCGATCCTACGTGCATCGGTTTTAGAGATGCCATGCCGATAAAAGAGACAGACACACCCACAGACAAACGGATGTAAAAACTCTATACCACCGCGACTTCCGTCGGCGTGCGTATTGAAAGCTGCAGTTGGCGATTTCACTGTGTATACATTACTGTGTCGTCTGTTTTTGATCGGTTGCGTCAACTTTGACGTTCTAACGAAAACAGCAGGGAGAAATATATGTAAACGGTGCGCGAGTCATCGAGGCCGACATCGACACTGCATACAACGGCATTCTACACGTGATCGATCACATCCTTCTGGAGGATACGCTGACTTCGAACGCGTACAGCTACATTACACAAAGAGCTGAGCTGCACACCGGTGAATCCACGAGGTAATACTGTATACAGTAATGCAGGTGCGTGTTTATTAAGCTGTCCGCGTCTAGCGATCAGCGAAATGTAACGGTCTGGCGTCCGTCCGTCCGTCTGTCTCGGTCCCGTCTTTTTTCTAACGTTAATAGAGCGCGCGGCGCATACTCAGCGTGACTTACCAGGGGGCAGCACACGCCGCAGCCGGCGTGCATTTCCGTTCAATGATTACGAGGACGGACATACTTGTTTCGTGAGCCCATAAGTGGTTGCTTGCGTTGCACAGTGGTAGAACGTTGGTCTTCGACCGGCAAACTTTCCCTGTCCAACGCTCGACCTGCAGCTGACGGGTGACAACTTATGTGGATAAACCGTTCGCTATAGGTCAGCCAACTAGGACAACTCAGCCTTTAATCCTTCCGAGGTCGTTAAATTGAGTAATAAGCTATATCGGATGTGTGCTGCTCCATTCAGGTGGTGCCATCTGGTCAATGCATACAGAGTAAAGTCAGGATGGCCGTGTGGGTGGCAGGTAAAAACTGTGTGATCCCGTTATCATGTGCCATTCTGTAGCGCTTCGTGACTGTTTAGGCCGTAAGAACGCGCTATAGGCCTATAAGTACCTCATACTTTACTTTACTTTACTTTACTTTACTTTTCGTTTATTTGTCGCAACAACGGTGCTTGTCACGGCTATTCTGTCTGTCAGTCTTTCACACTCGTATGCTATAGTAGGGACTTACGTGTCAAAGCGGCTTAGCGTTGTCGTCAGATTTCTTTATTTCGTTTCCAGGCTAGAGGTCGTAAGGGACGACCAAATGGCTTTTGTTTTTATGTTTATTTTTGTTGTAGTATATTTTGTTCCGGAGGCGTGTTTGCTTTTGTTGTGTCAGATTTAATATAATAATGTTATTTATTAAGAAAATAAACAAATGCCGTGTCAAGGTTCGTTTAAGAACAATTACTGACATAGTTAAATGAGCCTCTCGATCCCTTTCCCTTTTTGGGTGACTCCTGAACAAAAAGGCGGCCAGGGTTGAGGTCAATATATCGCTGGCCTTCCTTCACTGGGTAGGGATAGCTCTCCACCCTAACCTTTTGTCGCTGATATAGCCATATTTGTGCTGAAAGGGGACGTTAAACTCTAACTAACTGACTAGAAGTCGACAAGTTCCTAAGAACTGCGATGTATCGTGTTGTATACAGGGAGTTCAATCGTTTGTTGGAGGCGTACAAGCGAGGGGTGAGTAGAGGCCGCATCGCTCCGTCGCCGGGTCGCAACATCCGCGACAATCTGCTCAACAACGACCAGCAGTTCGTCACGGTGTTTGTGCCAACCAACGCCATTGCCCAACGAAGCACCGCCTACGAAGATGAGCGCTATGTAGCGCTACGCCAAGGATTCGACCCGCCCCTGCTAAAGAAGGTGACGACAAACGGCCTTCGTCCAGATAGCGTAGCCTAATGGCTATCGTGCACAGATATTAGTGAAAGTACGGGTTAGCGATGGACCACTAACATGCTACTGACAAAGATAAAGTGAAACTGCGTGGCCTAGCTCGGCGTGTAGCCGCGCCGGCGCAAACTCAGCAATGCTTAGAGTTAGTGGACCAACCTTCACCAAATGTCTATCAGACGTAGAAGGGTCAACGGCGGTGTTAACGCGTGCATCCGTGTTGCAGTTGACACATCCTTTGTAGAATGCCAGTGCACAGAATTGATGTTGGATATGTCAGTTTTCGCCGATGGGCGTCAAAAATCAGTTACCATAGCAATATCCCTTGAGCGATCGCGAAAAGAAGGTTTTATTGATCATGCCCACTCATACGTGTACTTATCCTGAAAATTTGATGAAAATGAATCCAGTACATTCTGAGATCATAATTGGTCTCCAAGGGGACTGTTGAGAAGAAGATAAAAGAAAGTAACATCAGCCGAACATAAGCCCTTCGGCGTGCCGTGCCGTGCCGGACTGGGCGGGCAAAAAGCTTATACGCATTTTACGGTGTTCACGTCGGAGACGTTCATTGTAGTTTATCAAGAGTCAACGTAATGGTTTACACTGTAATCAAAAGAATGGTATAGGGCGTTTATTGCGCTTCACTCGTGCATTAGTACATAAGGACGCTGTTATATCTTGCAAACCGTATGAGAGATAGAGAGAATACAGATCATTAATAGGAAGTCAAACCCGACCTACTGAGTGGTATCATTTCTAGTGACCTCGAGTTAATCCTGGTCCCAGTTCCAAGATGAATGCCATAAAACAGGTCTTGTATTATTGAGAGCGCCACAGCTGTACGACAACCACATTTCACTCTTGCTGCTGATGCGATGTCTTAGACCCATGTCACACCTGCGACTTTATCGTGCAGCTTTATCGCGCGTCAAAGTCGCCTTTGCAACTGCTTATGTTGCAGCTGCAACAAATCGCATAACAAACGTGGCTTCTAGTGACTCTGGCGATGATATTCTTACAAGTAGTTTACTTTTAGTCAGTTCTGTTGCAAATTAGAAGCGTAAACTCAATCTAAGAGTACAAAAAGACGAAAAATATTCGAATAATTTTACACTTTGCGTACTTCATTTGTGACGCAGGGTCGTAATGGCGGAAAACTGGTGCAGCAGCCGCGTTTGTTCATGCAATAACATTGTAAAATAGTATTTAACAAAGTTTTGATACTTCCTGGAGATAATTAACTTGTCTTTGTTTGGTATGTTTGCCGCGATCGCGTTGGCCGGCCTCGTTTTGGCGATTACGTCACTGCACCCT
>Ga0209780_1003064_pt1 | contig 12269 bp, 9 predicted proteins | sample WorMetexBAHAMAS2_FD_187384 | JGI IMG/M metagenome (GOLD analysis project Ga0209780, IMG submission 187384) | Marine gutless worms symbiont microbial communities from Max Planck institute for Marine Microbiology, Germany - Inanidrilus exumae... | ecosystem: Host-associated > Annelida > Digestive... | reverse complement strand
GTTCAGGGGTTTCGGAGCCCCGGGGGGTCAAAATTTGGCCTTTCCCATTACTTTGGCTAGTCGCTTTTACAACAGCTTGTACTACCGTACAAGCCGTGATTGGCCCGCCTAATGGGCCAGTATTGTTTTGCACGCTGTCGTCTGTCGGCGTGGTCTGTCGTCTGTCGTCGTCTGTCGTCATCGCAACGATCCGGGTGCGTGGCCGGTCCGGTGGCCGACACTGCACGGCGGGCCAGTACGGTTACGTCCCGTTAGGGCGACACTTTGTTATATACGTGCAGTCTTGTGTGCCACATTTCCCATGATCGATGAAGGCGTGTGAGTATAACAGCCCCCAAAATTCAAAATTTGGATGCGTAGATATGCTGCCGGTTTTAAAACGAAGCGGCATTGTTTACGATTTCTTTCTATAGTTATTTTTTCAGACACTGCATTGGGAATTATAGCACCAGCCTTCAACGAAAAGCGACCCATTTAGTCAGTACTTCACCAAGTTTATTTGCCTCGGACCTGACGGTTAACATGCAGTTTGGTGGCTTGTTACAGCAAGTAGGAAACTTGGCATCCAGGCCTCACTTTGCCTTAAGAAATGAGAAAACCCCCGACCGTCAACAGCCATCCAATCATCTTATTGCGTGCGTCTAATATTCCTTTGCTGTTGGCTACGGTCCGCATTATCGTATGATAAGATATTGGCCTGGAAGGGTTCCCGGAAGCGGAAATGACCTTTACGGTTATTTTGTCGCCGGTAGGTGTGCAAAGTATTGTGATCAGCGTGTCTGCATGTCTGTTTCTTTGTCTGTTTGTCTGTCTGTTTGGTCGCTCATTTCCGATGTCTTTTTTCTATTCTGTTGCTTGTCTTTGTCTATTTGTCTATAATTACTGGTGAAACAAGATGTCGCCCTAACGGGTCGTAACCGTACTGGCCCGCCGTGCAGTATTGGCCTCCCGACCGCCCGCGCGCCCGGCCCGGCGGCGGCCGACCGCCTAGGCGCTTGGCGGCCGGCCCGCCCGCCCGCCGGCAGCGTTACAGTCGACGCCGACAGTCGACGACGACGACGCGCCCTGATTCTTCTAAAGACCTTGGCTCTATATAAGCCATTTACTTACTTACTTACTTACTTACTTAACACCAGACACCAGCGAGCAAAACAATGCTGGCCCATTAGGCGGGCCAGTAATAAAGTTGATATATCCCGAAAAACATACGTCCAAATTTCACCAAATTTTCTTCACGTTTCTTGTGGCCATGGCTCGGTCTTCCTCTGACGGCGTGCGATGTGTAATGTACTTCCGGTTTTGTGGAAGTAGGACCGAATCAAAGACGATGCGTGTGTTTGGCCATGTGGCGGCACCGGTGGTGAAGTCTGCCGTTTCCGACAGTATCTTGTTTACAGTTTATAGTCGTAGTTTTACTGCGCGTTCCAGCCTTGTCGGTCACTCATACGCTGACGACACTCAAGTGTACATAGTGCTCCGGGCACTTCTGTGTCAAGCATCGCTCGGCGCTTCATCTCGTGCATTGAGCAGGTCGACGAATAGATGAGCACTGACCGGCGAAAGATGAACGCTGATAAGACGCAGTTCATCTGGCTCGGCACAGGACAACAACCGGACAAGCTAGCCACGACCGAGCTGGACCTTCTGTTTATAAAATGGTCAGATTTTACTACGGTGTGCGACCTCGGTGTTCTTATCTTCTCTGAAAATTACTGGTCGCTCCTTTCGTTATGCTTCACAATGTCTCTGGAATCAACTCCCTTTATCTCTTCGTCAACCTCATTTTGGTACCAGTTCCTCCATTTCCGACTCGCCTATTCCTTCACCCGTTATTTCTTCCTCTACTGATTCACCAATCGGCTCATCCATAACTCCCTCTCTCTTTCACTCTCGGCTTAAAACCTACCTTTTTCACAAATCCTACCCATTGTAGTTTCACTTCTTCCTCCCGGACTGCCTTCACGGACTTTTATCTTTATTCACAGAAATGGTAGAAAGAAATATAATAACATAAAAACAATAAACAGTAAAAGAAAAATAGAAGCTAATAACTTAACTAAGCAGATCAAGACTTACAAACCTTTACCAATACAATTTATGATATATTGTTGTTAGCAGTATAAACCAGTTTATATCGAACAATAACTTGCAAAGAAATCCGACGCTATAAAGGCAGCTGAGAAAGCTTATGTAATTGATGGTCGCATGACTCATATTTTGTACAAAAAGTTTTGACTCTATCCGCAATTAGGCCTATAGCACTAGGCGGTCTAAAACCAAATGCCAATTGAATTTCTGTGACGATCTGCGTGTCGCTAGTTTTAAAAACGTTTGATAAAGAACCGATTGACGGAAACATCCAGAGATCTAAGACTTTTGCCATTGACCGTTTCTTTTGAGCTACTCGGTGTATGTTTTTAGTTTTTTCCTGTATTTTTTCGTTTCTGTGCCGTGCGCTAGACTAAGCTGGCCAGCGCACGTAAATATATCGTATCGTATCGTGACAGTCAGTTCAGTTTGGCATTATCACGTCGCTATACTGTCTCCGTCGTGTCTGTTCTATCTACGCCCCCTTACTCTACTAGTACAGTCGATCGCTAACTACATAATAATAGCAAGATGCTCGTGTACGCAGTCGTTAGCAGCTGTCTGAACTATGCTACGGGAGTCAGCAAGTTCGATCACATCACTCATTCCAGTGCTATGAGAACTTCACTAGCTGCTCGTTCGCCAAGGTAGTAGCGATGATTGTGTACAAACGCTCCAACGAGTTGGCGCCAGCGTACTTTGCGTGTCAGTCTCGTCCGTCTTCAGCAGACGCCAGCTGAGATCTTCTGATACACGAACGCTTCTTCTCCGAAGAACAAGAACGTTACAGAGACTGCGCAGTCTCCAGTGCAGTTGTCTGAAACTCTCTGCCTTTTAATAGGCCCGTGTAATGCAATTACAGTTTCCAAACACAGAAGTTACTGTTTCATATTGAACAGGTTTATGTAGAAAAACGATAAGAGAAAGGAAAGTAATTTAATATATTACAAGTTGTTCTGTGTTTAGTTAGGTTCAATTAAGTTCCCCTTTTTCCTATGTTTTGTATTTTTTGTATTATCTCTCTGCTCTTGTCGTTTTCAGTGCTCGAATTACGGGGGGGGGGCTCATGGGGCCTGGCCCCCTTAGTTCAGGCTCTGCCCCAGACCCCAATTATAGGCTTGCGCTCCGCGATTGCCATAAGGCCCCCTGAAAACTTTCTGCTAATTCGACCACTGGTCGTTTTATCGCCGCCATGACCTTGTCAACATTTTATCATGCTGCACTGATACAATACATTTTTCTGTTAGGCTCAACGTAAACGCCGAGGAGTCATAAAACTCACTGTGTGTTTACATGAGGTAGAATGCGGTTTTAATGCGGCTTTTTTCTCGTATTCGCTGAAAAACACGCTTTGTCCGACTAACGACCACCGTTCAGTGCGCGGGTTTCGTTTCCTGATGCAACCTATATTTCTTCGGCTGCGTTTTGCCGTCGGCATTTGGCGCGCGCGCACAAACCGCAGTATATTTTTTCTGCGTCTGCACCGCATCGACGATGTCGTCCAGCACATTCTAAAAGCTGGAGTGGCAGGACCGCGTGGCGCGACTGTATATACGTCATGACTGGAACGGTGACGGGTCTATTTCGCGCTTGACTTACGAGCCGGCGAACGTGTCTTGGCTGCGCGCTCGTCGACCGCTGACAGTATCGAACGGTCGTATTCAGAGGATTGGAGAGGGTCTGGCGGGCATCCCGTCTCGAAGCCCCTCGTCCCACAGTCCCACCCACGTTGCGTGCCGTGCGCCGACCGGAAGACTGGGGCTCCAGACGTCGATCGATGATAAATGTTCGGCCTGGCTTTTGTCCCATACGCCGGCGAGTAATAACGGCGCACGACATTGTTCTTCGCACTCGACGTCGGCTCGGCCGCGAGCTGGAGAATTCTGCCGTCCGATGACTTGGCTGTCTCAGCTCCCACGACCTGTCTCTCTCTTCTTTAGTAGTCCTTTAACATCAACAATGCACTTTAGTGGTTCAGCTAGAGAGACTGATCCTGTCATAAAGTAAGTAAGTAAAAACGATTAACGTGTCCGTACTGCGTGTGTGTGTGTGTGTGTGTGTGTGTGTGTGTGAAAGATGGTGTCCGTGTCCGGATATAAACGTTTGAACTAAGTGACCTTTTGACCTGCAGGTACTTGACATGTTGGTTCATCTTGACCCTATCTAGGTCAAGGTCAAGGTCAAGGTCGTACGTCAAAGTTCACGCTCACACTGAAAAATGTATTTTTTTCGGCTGTGGATGCAGCCGATTGATCGAAAAGTGAAAGGGAAGTTAGGAAAACCAGTCACAGCGCAGTGCAGGAAATTACAGGTAGTAACGACACTGTGCCGATTTCAGTGTAGTGTGGCTGAGCGAGTGCTTAATGCGAGAGTCTTAATGCTCCTGGTTTTGTCCTAAAGTGGTCCTTGTGGCCTCGCGTAAATTAAGCACGAACAAATGTTTATCCATATCTTTATTTCACCACAATGGATATATCCGGTCGCAAAAAAGGAACATAATAAATAAATTAATTAATTAACTTAACTTGAATAAATATAGATAACAGAGCATGACATAGAAACACGTAACAGTATTAGCTATGGACATAATAAAAGAGTCTTTAAGTGTTAAGTGTAGAATGTCATCATATTTTCGCAACTACCTCAATTTGGAGATTGCATGACATACAGCGCTTTCCGATGCGCAGTATCTTAAATTAAATTTACTCTTGCGAGCAGAAATCTGCTCATTCACAGTCCATATGCCAAAGTATTTGCAGATATCTTGGTACGTGTCTTTGGAAAGGACATTAAGACGCTGCTTATTGTAGCGTCTGATTTCTGATGAAGTTACTGTCTCACTATAATGCGAACTTATTGTAGTCGCTAACTCTACCTTTTGCGACAGCTGGAGACCAATTTATTTCCTTTTTCCATAACCACTTTCTCCGACGTCCGGGAGTATGGTTCAGTAGACAGATGTTTTGGTGGCACGTCATTGTTCCGTGAGAAGATGTTCTGGTTCGTACAGAGACGTTAGGTGACCCGCCCTAGTTCCGTAATGGAGATATTTCGGGTATTCATGGGTTCGGTACGCAGTTGTCAGCTAGAATACACTTTTCAATAAATACACGTCGAATTCAGCAATTCAGCAACCATTAATATTGCGACTATGTTACGTGTAAATCGTTGTATGTGGAGTTACCGTGGTCGAAACTGCAGACGGTCGGGCGATTGACACGTTAAATGCCTACATTCTAGTTCAATGTATTTTCAGTGAGTTACATCTACAAGACATGCATGCTGCATGCGGGTGTAGGAATGTTCTGAGATAATAAACGTGATTTTAATCACGCTGAAGCCGATGATAAAACTTAAAAGGCAATATCAAGCAGTTGTATAGATTTCCGCCCATGGCGTTCCAATGACAACAGGGCAAGATGCAAAGGATTACATTTGCAGCTCGGAATAACTCGTGCGTGTGGCGAAGACCGTCTCAGGTGTGATTATTTTTACAGGTGTCGTTAATTTAACAAGGACTCCGTCCTCTACACTAGAAACAGCAGCACCGACGAATAATTATATTGACTGAATTTCTGTGGCATTAGCGGCAGAGAAGACGCCGTCTATTGATCCGAGACGACCAACGCAGCCCACGTCCAGGTTTCATAATAATTTTCTGCCTGGGTGAAAATTAATCGAATTATAGACCTAATCCTGTTTACTGAAACACACTGCGTCGAGGAAACTCTCCATGGATGCGGATTACAAAAAGAGCGACCGATTGATGTCGTCCTGCAAATTAGTTTATTTCTCGCGTTTGTGTTAAAAGCAAGACACCTTGTTGTTGTACACGTCATTAATAAGTAAACATGCCATTCTCGTGTTGTCTGTTTTTGCCCGGTAGCGAAGAAGCAATAGTTTCGTGATGTGAGAAATGAACAGCTTTTGACTGCATAACATTTCTGCCAAAAATTATTACAATCACAAAATGCTTGCCCAAGTCGATGACTGACGCTGGCTATATATCGGCTGTTGAAGGGTCACGGAGAACACGAGAATGACATGTTTTCGCTCAAATTCTGTATTACTGCTTTGCCGTGTGACATGCAACAACACATTGTCCAATGTCCATAGTTAAGTTGAGTGTTTACTTCAACTGAGAGCGCATGTAATTTCAAACTGAATGTAATATTAGTTATCGATCTAGTTAGAGAAGGTAGTTGTTAAATCACAGTGTATCAAGTCACTACTTATACACAGATGTGTCCGTTGCAGTCTGACATTGGCCTTCTGAGCTACTAGGTGTTTGATTTTATTTTTTACTTATTTTTCGTTTCTGGGCCGTGCGCTAGATTAAGCTGGCTATCTCGTCAGCTTTTAAGCGCACGTTGATCTACCGTATCGTATCGTATTGGCCTACATGACTTTCAATGACACATTTTATGGAAACAGCATGTTTGTCTAAACTACATCTCCGATTAATATGAATGCCAGTGAAGTTTAATGCCGCTATCTGATAATTTTTCCGTAGCCAACAGTAGTGTCATCATGATGTTATACTGCACATTGAAGTTACAACAATAGCCGATAAGCTCGAGATACAACTCTTCATTGCCAGAATTCTTATTAAAGACACTCAACTTTCTACTGCATGACAATTACTTCGCCACCAGTACGGGTGCGAAGTAATGTGATCAGCGTGTTGCATGTCTGTTTGTCTCTCCACCCCCATATCTCAAAAGCCACGCCTTAAATTTAACCAATTTTTTGTACATGTTACCCGTGGCCGTAGCTCAGTCTTCTCTGATGGCAATGCAATACGTTATGTACTTCCGGTTTTGTGGATGTCATCGTGTTTTCACATAATGGAGTGAATGGGCCAGAATCAAAGACGACGCGTATGTTTCGTCCAGTTCGCCAGGTGGCGCCATCGGAGGCGATGTCTGCTGTCTCCGACTGCATCTTGTTAATATATTATTACCGATAACTCAGTGAAGATAAGACAAAATGCGTGACGCTCAAGTGTAACTTAATATTGTGTACTCAGACCTACTTATTATTATTGTAATATGGTCGAATTTGTCTACAACGTGTCCCAAAAAAGGACAATAACTCCGTGAAATCGTAACCGATTTTCACAATTCTTTCACTGTTAGACTCCTTAGTACATTTGTAGTAAAGTGGTTACTGAAGATCCCATCAAACCTTAAACGTGTTGCTACGCTACTTTGTGAAATATTTTTGTACAAAAATTGCCATTTTCAACAGGTAAGGAAAGCTAAGCGAAATAAACCACCAACTAAGACGCAAAAACAATTCTGATTCGTTTACTTACTTATTGCTTCATTTCCAGTTTATATTAAATATTCTTTGTACGCATATTTTTGTAAATAGCAGACGATTAGTGTGGCGGCCCGCGGTTAGGCCTACCGCGGCCCGCGATTACTCGAGTAGTACTACTCCAGTAGTAAACTACTCGAGTAGTATTTTACTACTCTAGTACTCGAAACTTTCTACTTCCGGTTATCATTTCCACTTCCGGTCATCTTTTTCCAGTTATTTGCGTTTTGACGCCGTTTAAAACTGTGCCTTTAAATTAATCCGAAAGTACTTTGTCTTTGGCACTATGACAATTTACCCGCGGTAGTCACTCAATATTGACGAACTGCACGTTTAGCATGACATGACCAGAGCATCATTGACAAAGCAGTTGACAAGTGGCGTGGTCATCTTTGTGCATATGTGTCGGTAAAGAGTGGACACTTTGAGCAACTGTTGTGACATTACATTACATTGTGACGCTTTTACAGGTTAATTTTGGAACATTCGATTTTATGCATCTGTATGATTTATACAGATGGACGTTTGTTCACGCTATGAATAACAATGGTGCTTATTGGTCAGAATTTGTGAACATCTTAGGTATACAACATCATGAATTGTTGTATATTATTGACAAGTACAATGATGGTAAAGTGTTTGTTTCGGTAGCTTCATGTATTTTAGGCACTGTCAAAGTTTCTGATAGTCTAATTGTTCTTTTTTTTCTTTTTTATTTACTACTTTGTATAATTTCTGCATTCGTTGTCTTCCTTTTTGGGACACGTTGTATATATTTATTATTGTTATTGTTGTTGTCACTGTAATTATCATCAACATCATTAATATTAGTGATATATTTATTTAGAGACAAAACAAGGCTTGCAGGTACGCATAAAATATTAGCATTATGCCTATCGACGACTAACAGCAATCAATCAATCAATGGAGTAGCCATCTTTCGACCCCAATCCCACCTAGTCCCAGGAATATCGAGATCCGAAGAGAGTCTGGATGGCAGGGAGGGCCTGGAGTCAGCTGAGACCAAAATTTAAATTAAAAACTTTAGAAAAACAAACGTAAACTAAACGTAACCTGTACAGTAGCATATGCTATTTTCTGGTAAACTTGTGGTACTCTGTTGGAAAGTTTGTGCCACCATGGGTCTCTACCAATTAAGATATGTACCAAATTTCGTTTTTCCACTGATCTCAGCCCGGATCCTGCCCGGAAAGTTCTCCATGTCCTTGGTAGGCCTATCTCGTTTTCGGTCTTTTGTACCTGATTCCTCCTCCCTACCAACTTCATATATCTTCACACGTACCTAATGTCGGTGGTACAGCGGCAACAGGCGCGAACTCCTCCCATACCGTTCCAAAAGGAAGGAAGGAGGCTAGCGACTCCTCCTGTTTGTCTAAATGTGCAAAAATGTGCACCTTTAAGACTCAGTTTTAGTCAAATGAACAAAAACTGTTCGGAGCCTTCGGAGCTTTGCCTCTGGACCCAGGTGAGGAGTTTCTTCCCCTCCAGTCTCCCAGTTCCCCGCAACGTTCGAATTCTGGCCACTCCAGTACAATAAATAATCATTTAGAGGCTAAAACTGGCGAAGTAAGCACGTTCGCATAGCACTTCTGGGCGAGCTTTATGGGTGTGCGATTGGGCGTATACGTGAAAAGGTTTCAATGAATTGGCCTAATAAACGACCTCATCGCACGCAATATTGGCGCGCGTGTGCGCCTAGCTTTGCAATATTTAGCAGCGCAAAATCGATATTGGTTCGATGATGATTAGCATCGCGTGGCAGGAAAGCCAACGAGCAATAAATAACAGGTAGGCCTAGCAGACGCAAATAAACGAGAAAAAAATCAGGTACATTCTTAGTGGAACGAACTGCAGTATTGGTAGATTGTCACTCTTAACAAAGAATACTGAGAACATCGCGTACATATGGGGTGCAGAATATGATTAAGCGTCATTTCTGCATCGAAATCATCGCAAAATTTACCTCCAAAATCAACAGCAGGCTAGCAACAACAACAACAGCACACACAACACAGTCACCAAGCGTGACGTCACGCCACAGACTTACAGTACTCAAGCTATACGTGCAACGATAACCATTATCGAAATGAGATCAAGTCATTGATTCTGCGTATACAAGTGTACATCGATCAATACGCAACATACACAAATCGATCGCTGTCTTTGTCAGCACGGGCGCATTCTAACGTGCGCTCCGTTTCACGGTGCCCAAGACTCGCAGCGTCGCCATGGGGTGGTTTGGGGGGCACGTCCACCCCACTTTTGCCAGAGGGCAGTCCATAAGACTGACGCAGACCCGCGGTGAGATTAACCCACTTTACGCTAAGCTGGCTAATCGACCATTTTGAGTTTTTATATATTCATCTTTATTCACTAAAATGGTAGAGAAAAAATAATAACACAAAAACAATAAAAAGTACAAGAAAAATAGAAGCAAATAACGTAACTAAGCAGATCAAGATTTGCAAACATTTACCAATACAATTTATGATATATTCTTATAGTATAAACCAGTTGATATCGAACAATAACTGACAAAGAAATCCGACGCTATAAAGGCTGCTGAGAAAGCTTATGTAATTGGTTGTCACATGACTCACATTTTGTACAAACGTTTTTGACTCTATCCGTAATTATATCACTAGGCGGCCTAAAACCAAATGCCAATTGAAGTTCTGTGACGATGTGCATGTCGCTAGTTTTAACAAGTAGGCTATATAGGCCTAACTCTCTATTCACCAACTTGGCAGTCAGATAACGTGGTAACACGAGAGCAGTTAAAAATCAAAATCGAGTCTCGATCGAGTCCCGGGATTGGCCGATCGAGAATCGATAATGAGATTTCCGGGGAATTAACATCCCTAATAAATACACTCTGGCCGCTCAACCATCCAAAGTGTCCGAAAGTCAACTTAAAATGGTCGGTTAGCCAGCCTGACATCGAATCCCTGAATTAATGTTGCTATTTCGGGAACAATGAGCTAAAGTGGGTTACTGGGTTAAGCCAATAACATCAAAAATTCATTACATACGACGTAACAGTCAGTTATTAGTAAGAAACGGTTGTTATGAAAACCATGCTTTCTGCAGCTTATTGCCAATAAGTGTAGTATATAATACAGCAACCACGAAATACTGACCGTATTTTAACGTCAGCGTGACTCAGTATAATAATCTCGCGAACAAAGGTGTTAATTATTTTAAAAATACCGGACATAAATATCAAACCGAGTGTATACTGTCACCTGTTTCGAACTAACGCAAACGCATCAGCGAATTATTGCTCCTGAGTTTTCAGGCCTTCGTGTAATTAAACTACGATAAAGAAATATACAGAGGCGCCCGAAATCTCTCACTCCAACGCATTTTTAACACATAATTTACGCGTAACTTGCCTTCGGTGACTTTGATGTCTTTAACAGAGAATAAGACTTTGATGTCAGTAAAACTTTAGACGATCAAAAACACCGACTAACTTCCGAAAGTTTATAGCCTAGTTCACCTTCAGCAACATTATTACCGAGACACTGATAATAAAATCACATTTAGTGAAATAATATTTAGTAAAATGCACTGTCGACGCATTATTCTATTTTCTACAGTCTAGGCCTACAAATTCTTAATACGTGGGCTTCCCATAATGCCACCAAAGATTCCCACACGCATAAATTTTCGTGGGTGCGTGTGAAGTACGCATTGGAAACTATACGGAAAGGTTTCCAATATCACAGCGAATCCTTTAAAAATTAGGCCTAAGTTTGCTGGGCTCCATAACGTGATTCATACTGTATATTTGCCCATATTTACGCAATCAAGACACCGAAGTCCACTTGGCAGCTTCAAATAGACCATGCTACGGAAGCTCACAACGTATTCTATACACTCTCCAGTTGGAACTTGAATTTAAGGGGAGGATGGAAGACGAACGATTGGAAAATGGCTAATATTAATGAGAGTATGCGTAAAGAAAAGGGATCGAGGAATGACAATGCATATTTTGTTACTGTTGAGTACGAAAATTAACGCAATTTGATAGTTCCCCTGATCTACCTTAGGCGGGAAGTAGGTTTATCAAAGCTACTGTTGGGGCCAGACCTATATCAGGCGGGAAAATTTCGAGAATGTTGGTTGACCGACATCTGTTAAGCCCGGTCCACACCAGCAACAATGTCGAAGCAACATTGTCGAATGCTACAAAGTCGAATGTTGCTTCGACATTGTTGCTAGTGTGGACCGGGTTTAAAAGTGCTTCGGGACACGAAATAAAGCAACATGCGTATACGACATAATGATCGAACGCAGTCGCGTCGCGGTGGCATATACAGCGCATGACGACAACGTAGCGAAGTTGGCGTCACTTGGTCCAGACTTTGACCCAGCTATCAAACAAGCGAAATTAATAGAGATAATAACGCTTCATTCCGCCGACTCCTACTGCACGCCGATGATATGGTCGCGATATAAAATCAAGTACAATATACAACGCTCAGCCTATACATGTTAGCAGAACGGATACCAGCCGCTCAGCTCATTACCATACAGACTTTACGTTTATTACAAGTAAGCTAAAGTCCTGCTTACAGCTGTAATACAAACAACTAAACACTTAAAACAGCTGAAAAGGAAAATATTTTCCCACATCAGTTCGTGTACAAAACAAGCACTTGTGTTCTATCGAACTCGGGTCTATCAAATGCAACCTCAAAACGGCCAAAATTCGTAGAAAAGTGTGGCAACTACTGTCGCGACATTGCAAAAATTGGAATTCGCACACCTCTAAAATCGGATATCTACTTCCGGTTTGTCACAGAAACAATAGTTGATTAGCCGACGACATT
>Ga0209780_1003063_pt1 | contig 12269 bp, 10 predicted proteins | sample WorMetexBAHAMAS2_FD_187384 | JGI IMG/M metagenome (GOLD analysis project Ga0209780, IMG submission 187384) | Marine gutless worms symbiont microbial communities from Max Planck institute for Marine Microbiology, Germany - Inanidrilus exumae... | ecosystem: Host-associated > Annelida > Digestive... | reverse complement strand
TCTTCCTCCCGGACTGCCTCCACGGACTTTTGCTTGCACCGTTTCTTCTGAGCTACTCGGTTTTTAATTTTTATTTTTTCATTTCGTTTCTGGGCCGTGCGCTAGATTAAGCTGGCCATCTCATCAGCTTTTGAGCGCACGTAAATCTACTGTATCGTATCGTATCATATCGTATCATATCGAGATAAACGTTCCCTAGAATTTACAGTAAACCGCTCAATGATGAAGCTATTTCGAACTAGTTCGGCAAATATTGTTGAGGACTGTCAGAAATTTTTTCATTTCTTACCAATTAGCTATTTAATAGATATACGAACAGCCAAATTTTTAGAAAACGTTGTTAGAAATGAAAATTGTGTGTGTAAACTATTTGCTCACAATGCTAAATGTAGTCTAAATAAAATCTTTTCATCGTATGGTGCTGACATATCATCGCCTTGTAATCTGAGAAATTTTATTAGTGACATGTTTTTCGAATAATAACATTACATATGACATTATAGTGCACATGTTTATTTAGTTGTCTTTTTTCTTTCTCTTTTATGCTACCGTTTTGGTGAAATAAAGATGAATATATAGTGTAATTCACACTAGAATTGTATAGGTCAGTGCTGGCTAGCCTAGTATAGGAAATATTGTTAGCGGCCTTATACTCTGGCATCGTATGGCCTATAGCCTTACTTATTTATTGTAAGAGTGAGTTAAGGTTGAACGCTCACGGCGATGGAGTTAGGGAATTTAAAATGTTGATGTTGAGAGAGAATTCAAAGTCATCTCGGACTTCTGGGACGCGATTCAAATCCAGTGGTTCATTGGATGAAATCATTGGCGGAACGTAGACATAATAATAATAATAATAATAATATACACATTTGTATAGCGCCATATGGTCGTAACTTCAGAGGCGCTGGAACACGCCGTCGTTCTTTGTAACTCGTCTGTATCGGGTAGATGTCGCTCGAAGTCCAACTTCAGCTTAAAGAAATACTTGAATGATCTGAAACAGTTACACACATAACGTTCAAATACAGAATAATATGTGTGATAAAAGCTACACACTACATACTACTCACTATATACAAGATACAATAACGAACTACATGACGATCTGTTAAGTCAGCATATTGAAATGTCTCGCTTCATCCGTTTTCAGACATCACGAGATATGGGAGTTAGAAAGGTTTCTAACAACAAAAGTGACCTTAAAGGTCATTCAAGGGCACTGGCACTGATACCATTCGATAGACCACTTACGATTTCCTAATATAGTGTTCCATTACAACTATGTCCCCATCTTACACCGTTAACAAGATATTATCACACACTAGAACAGCCAAGTGCGTCAACTGACGCAAACGATTAATTTCTCTCTGTCTTCTCCACATAACTCTTTTAGCAGATTTCTGGGAAAACGTGACTTTCTCTGATTTTGTACCACTTATTTTAAAAAATTCCCCACAGTTCGCAAAACACGACTTTCGTTTTTAAGATAAGTCCATCAATATTATACTCGTTTTCGACTAAGTCTAGGGCGTAGAACACAAATGTGAAGTGAAAACCGGAAACGAAAGTAGTTTTCGCCGCCATTTTGGTCGAAAAATCGATTTTGGGGATTTTTTATTTTTTTGTCTTTTTCTTTTCAAAACCCTCTTGCTATGGACCGTATACGGTCCACATTTGGGGCCAAATCTTAGGTTTTGCCCTAGATATTCATTCGTCCAAAAGGTGAAGGTTATAGGCCAATGTCATCACGACACAACGACTCTGATGACGCTGAGTGTAAAAGACTGTTCGCCAGTCCTACACTGGTAAAGAAATTCTCCATGGTTATATTATATCCGCATCCAAAGTACGGCTCAATTCCGAAACGAGATCGAGACGAGACGTTTGTGGGCCACGAGACGTCACCAAGACGTTAAAATAGGCCTAAATATTGCAGTCGTAACTTTATTTTCAAGTGCGTTAACAATAATAACCTGAAACTTTCGTCTGTAAGTAATACATTGACCTATTCTCTATTCGTGTTAACACTGTCATAATAGCGACTGCTGATTTGGCTGATTTTATTAATGTAGCTTGAATATTTTCAGCAAAATAGGCCTAACGTCTTGGGTACGAGACGCACAGCCACGCCGTACGGGGATGGGCTGTGTCCATACGGAGCCAGCGGCTAACGCTGTACGATGCCGGCCATCGGTATAATAAATCCATCAACAGACAGTCGTGCGTTGATCTGACCTGGGTCATGTTTACGCCGACTCTACAGTCACTAACCTTGATGCGCGCGACTATTGGGGGTATAACGTGTGCCTGGCTGTTCTAGTGTTAAAAAGGTCACATGACTCAGATTACATGCCTTTCTTGTCTGATTTCAACTAAAATGCAGTTAGTAACTTTAGCACAAAAATGGAGACTTTCAGTGTTCAAAATGCTAAAGTTTATCCTTTTTTCCGATAACGGTATACCGCACATCACTAAACACGAGTCTGCCGTGAGCTGTGATCATGCTTGAACAAAGGTCAATTAACACGTGTTTTCATAGCTACAACGTTGGAACAACGTACGCATGACGTATGCCATGTATATCGTTCCGTACATACACTGTGTCTCAAAAAAGTCCCACCTTTAAACTCTGTAATTTTGTCAAATCTTAACCGATTTTCAAAATGTTTGGATTGCTGGAAAGCGAATGAAATTTTCTACGAAACCCATACGACAATATCCACCTCTCTGTAGGCATGTTGCTACACTACCTTGGGAATTTAAAATTTCAAATTTTCTGCCGATATGGAAGAAAACGCAAACAAATTGCACTTGTGCTTTCTAACTTTGTTATTCATCCACAAATTTTGATATTTTCTGTGTTTAAAATAGCGAGTCTTTGTTCTTTATGGACGAAAAGATGTTCTCAGTCGCTTCACCTGACAATTGGCAGAACGACCACATCTACGCACCCCGTGACACAAGGAAGCACAGCATTGCCGCTGAGCGCTTGCTGCGCTGTCGCCCTACGTTCAGCAAATCGCTGATGGTCTCAGTGGCCGTGTCAACGCTCGGCTGTTCTCCACTGTTTTTGTTGAGTCAGGCGTAAAGGTCGATGGTCGTTATTACCGGGACGTGCTACTGAAACAGCGGATGCTGCCAGTTGTGCACCGTATTGCTGGTGACACGTACGTGTTCCAGCAGGATAGCGCCCCAGCTCACCGCACTCGCGACACTGTCCAGCTACTGCAGCAGGAGACGCCAGAGTTCACTGCACCCGACCTGTGGCCGCCAAACAGCCCAGACCCGGTCGGTCAACTACCGTGTCTGGGATCTCATGCAGGAACAAAGACAGAAGACAGCGTGACACAGTTGACCTCAAGCAGCGCCTTATTGAGACTTGGTCGGGCATTCCACAAACTGTGATTGACGAAACCATTGACGAGTGGGAGCCACGACTATAAGCCTGCGTCAAAGCCAAGGGACATCACTTCGAGCACTTACAGTAACCAACCGGCTCTTTTCGGAGCCACCAAACGCTACCTCACAACAACTGGCTCTTTTGAGAGCCACCCACATTTTATCTAAGAAAATAGCTATGCCTTTATGTGCTTAAATATTTCGAATATTCTGTTAACACATAAATACACTCAGCATACACAGTTACACGCATACAGGAATTAAAATCGGTGCATTCAAAATGCAATTTGTTTGCATTTTCTTCCATATCTGCTGAATATCTGCAGAAATTTAAATTTTTAATTTCCCAAGGTAGTGTAGCAACATGCCTAAGGTGAGGTGGGTGATGTCGTGTGGGTTTTGTACCAAATTTCATATGCTTTCCAGCAATACAAAAATTTTGAAAATCGGTTAAGATTTGACAAAGTTACAGAGAGTTTAAAGATGGTACGTTTTTTTGAGACACAGTGTAGATAAATATTATTATCGTCGTCAAATTTGTGGATTACCATTGCAGCACTATAAATGAGGTCAGTGACACCTTTATACAAGCTTTAAGCTTAGAAACCGGTTAGTTTAGAAGCCGTTTGTCAGCCGCTTGTAAACAGTGGCTCTGTCGGAAGCTAGTTTGTTTACATGGCTGATATTTATTATCCGCCGTTCTCACGTGGGTGATATCGAATTCATTCATTCATCGTTAATAAAAACTGATAAATAAATAAATAAATAAGAAACAAAGATCTTACATGTATTTATCCACGGTTTCGTTGAAGACTTCGGCAATGTGTTGAGAATGGCGACGTACAAAGTTGATCAAATCCACGTCACGTGCCTCTCCGTCGAACGTCGTCTCTTGTATAATGTGTCCAATCGCATAACGTCCAAAATGAGTTGGATCGATGTTACACGCGCGACAGAACCCATTTCCAGTTACGAATAGATGATGTGGAAGACGTTGACCGCAACGATTACAGTGTTTAAATGTTGACGGATTCATATTCACGAAAACTGCCAATAATAACGTCACGTACACGATAACGTCACTATATAGTAATTAACGTTAAGCGTCCCACATCGGTCTAGCCAGATGTTCTCGGTCGTCGTCGACGTTGTTCGTCTGCTGTCCTTTCTTCGGATGAAACACTCAGCTGATCTGCTCGCCTTTTATAACGACGTATGCTGACGTTCGTTATACGTAGGCTACTGGTGCTGACTAAGACATTCGGTACAGGTGCAGTGCTGAATAAGTCAACACGAGTATACGTATACAGAACGTAATTTTGACGTTATCAAACAGACGGCGACCGGTCGTGATGACTCGATCATGTCACATTGCACAGAAAATGCTTACACGGTAATTGTTTAAAACAAACGTATGAGGTACGTACGTACACTGACGTTACGTTCGGACGTCAAAACCTATACTGATAACTATTCTTAACATGTACTTTATTAATTTTATTTACAACTTTGTAATTATACAGTTCATTCAATACCACGCATGCGGCCCCCGCGGCGAGGGTGGGAGGGCACCACTAACCCTCCCTCCCCGAGAAATTTCGATATAATGTAACTACAACAAATCTATTTACATCATAACTGAGTGGCGTGGTTCACCCAGTTTTCACATGCCGAATCAACAACATAATGATCCCTTTATAACCTTGACCCAGTCAAAGGTCAAATTATATTGTAAAACTATACTCGTGGCTATTATCGTGACCCACATCCAGACGCTCGTCCTCGTGATTATGACTCATAACCTTCATCCCCGACATGACCTTGACCCAATTATGACATCATAACCTAACCCTAAACCAAAACTGAGTGACGTGACTATAACCCTAACCCAGTTATCACATGCCCAGTCAACAACAACAACAACAACATCTTCGTGGTCATGACCCAGTTATTGTCGGGTCATCAAGTGCACTTAACAAATCAAAGGTCAAGTTATGGGGCACCGCTGTCCTACTACATTCTACTATAGCGTCATGTGGCAAAAAGTCAGTCTTCTGACAAAATACTTCGTGCTGAAGTTATAACCACTGTGGTCCAGAGCTAACTGTTATCTCATTCTAGAACCATAGCACTCAAACGGCTCTAAACATTCCGGAATTAGTTCAAATTACAGTTAATTTCTGACTACAAGTCAACTAACTTCAACATCGAGTTCGACTTACAACTCTCTTCTTTCTAATTAGATGACGTTGAATTTGACGTCACTTCCGCAACATTCAGTCCATAGTGAGGTGTGACTCCAGGAAATTCAATATTATAATTTTTGTCTAATTAATTATTAACTACCGGTGCCAGAAACAATATTCAATCATTGCCTATAATTAACACGTGCCATTTATAATTAATACTAAAAATTAGAAGAATTTCCCTTTAACAAAACACGCTGAAAAGGTGACTACAGCCTATTACTCCATTACAGCTAGTGTTTGCATATGTGGATATCTGTTATCCGATTATCTGGATTTATCTGTTAATTTTATGGTAGCCAATAATCCGGTTTTCTTAAAGTGAAAATTCGGCTTTTGTGGCTGTTTGCAAAAATTGTGTAAACTGTGCTTGTGGTATTGTGACAGTACTTCAAATTATAGCAAAATCAACAGCCATGCGTGACCATATGCTCATATATTCATTCAAACATCAAACTGTACAGTACAATAAAGGGCATGTTCTGAAATACGCTCCAGGGTGCTTCGAAGTGCTACTGTGCCGTTCTTTTATGATAAAAAGAACGGCACAGTAGGTCAGTAGCACTTCGAAGCACTCTGGAGCATATTTCAGAACACGCCTAAAGTCTACCAGCCTTAACTGCGAAGTGCAAAAATGACACAAGATTCTGCAAGAAGTAGTAATCCTGGAAATCTTTAAGCAACTGTCTGATGGTACGTGGATAAGGCATAGTGTCACGTGACTGAACAGTCGAAGGTGACTGGCTGCGTGCAACTGACTGATGCTACAATTACGATAGGATAATACGTACCTTACAAAACTGGCAAAACATTTTTGGGTGGGCTGCTTGTACAGAGCGCACAGCCTAGGGGAAAGAGTTTGAGTTGATTCTAACGGTAAAAATGGTCATTGGTCATCCTCTACTACCGGATAACTCACTCACGCATAATGTTGTAGCGATGATCCACCCACTTGCGAATGCTGTAGACTTCCTATTTCAGTTAGACACATCTTGGTTGAGTGCGTCGGATTGCAGGACATTTATACAAAATATTTTACAGTCTCCTCTGTTAAAGGCTGTTTCAAAGTGTCGACAATCATACTATTATTGATTTTATTAAAGAAGCCCATTTTACCCGCGCGGCGCAAACGATGCGCGGGTAATAGCCATCATCGCGTGTCTATCTGTCTGTCTGTGTGTCTGTCACACGCCGGTATTGTATCAAAACGGCTAAACGTAGGATCACGCAAACAAGACCACGTCATAGCACAGGGACTCTAGTTTTTTGACGCCCAAATTCGTTGGTAGAAAACCCCTTCCCCCTGAAATTTACGCTCAAAGTGACCCACCCCTTTCAAACACCAAAATTTCGACCAATATCCGCTCATAGCGCCTCAACCGAAAGAGCTAGCGAAAAAAGTTCAATTAGCGCTAATAGGAAGTCGACCACGCGCTTTCCAACGAGCCATAGATAAACCGTGTACGTTACTCCAAAGTTCCCCAAAGGGTGGTACAAAACGCGATTTTGCTATTTTTTCAAGTAAATTTCAACTTCTGTCGAAAGAAGTCTGCTTGCGACATTCCTCTATCTAACGGTCCATAGATGGATTGCGGGCGACATCCACAGCCACCAAAAATTTGCGCTCAAAGTGACCCACCCCTTCAGAAAACGCTGATTTTGACAGATTTCGCTTAATAGTGCCGCAGTCGTAAGAGCTAGCAAGAAAAGTTCAATTATCGCTAAGAGGAAGTCGACAACGAGCTGTCCATCGAGCCATAGATGAACCCTGTGCGTTACCCCTAGGTCCCCCAAAGGGTGGCTCAAAACGAGAAAATTTTTACATTTGGCATTGCCTTTCATTTCTTCATTGCAGGTAATTGCAGACATTTTAAATTTAATATGTGGGTTGAACATAGCAAGTCCCAGCCTACAGATGACAAACCGTCCCTGAAATGGGCGTGGCCACGTCAAGTGACCCATTTTAAACTTTCAGTCCCCCCACGATATCTCTGAAACAGCTTAAGCTATAGACTTCAAATTTGGTGTACATGTTGATCATAGCAAGTCCCAGCCTACGAACGACAAATTGTACCTGAAACGGGCGTGGTCACGTCATGTGACCCATTTTTAATTTTTAGTCCCCCTAAGATATCTCTAAAACGGCTTAAGCTAGAGACTTCAAATTTGGTGTGCATACTGATCATAGCAAGTCCCAGCCTACGGACGACAAATTCACGTGACCTCTTTAATTTTTGGAAAATAAGTGATAATATCTCGAAAACGGTATGAGATAGCCTCATAGTTTCTATTAAATTCGAATAGGAAGTCGTATACGCTCTATCGAATGGTTATGTTGCGGATGACCTTGGGTGACCCCTAAGCACGTTAAACCACCTTAATTTCTACATTTTGCATTGCTTTATGCATCTTCGTAATTGGTGAACTGATCGCAAAGACTACAAATTTGATATACAGGTTGAATGTGCAAGTCACAGCCTACGGACGACAAACTGTCCCTGATAGGGGTGTGGTCAGGTCATGTGACCCACTACAAAATTTTGGGGCTCCAATGATATCACTGGAACGGCTGAACCTAAAGTCGTCAAATTTTGTACACGAAAAGGATATATCAATTCTAGCAACAGGATGACATATCACCAACAAAAAAGTATGGTTATGGTCATGTGACTGTTTTAAAATTTTGCCGTTTGTCGTGATGCAGCGCGTCGTGCGGGTCTGTCAGCGACAGCTGAGCTATATGTTATCACCAATCGTACTGTTTGTTACCGATATTTCAATTTCATATTAGCTTTATAGCCTTGATTTTAAGCCCTCAACTTCATAATTTGTTAGTTATCATTTGATTTTATTGTTATCCATCTACTCACTCATTCACTATCTACCTTTTTAAGGCACCGAATAGCCTATACTGTGCAGATGTGCCGTTAAGAAACTACTCACTCACTCAACCGTGAGAGGTGGTGAAAACAGTTCAATTAGCACTAATAGGAAGTCGACCACGCGCTTTCCAACGAGCCATAGATGAACCTAGTATGTTACCCCTAAGTCCCCAAGGGTGGCACAAAATGCGATTTTGCTGTTTTTTGCCAGCAAAATGCAACTTCTGTCACAAGAAGTCTGCTGCAAATTTTCTTTGTGTGAAAACTTCCAGCGGCAGAGTTATAGCTACATCATTCCCACTCTGACTTGGAATTTCCTGTCGCAGAGAAAGCCAACTATGAAAAGTGGAAGCGAGCCCCATAGTACCCGCTTCGTATAAGTCTTTTAAAATGCCAAAATTCCACGTTGTATCGTAAGCCTTTCAAGATCAAAGAAAATAGCAGTAACGTGCTGCTTCTGGATAAAAGCCTATATGACAAAGGACTCCAAAGCGCACAAGCTGGTCTGTGGTACTTCGACTTTTGTGGAAACCACTCTGTGCAGGCGTGATAATTTCGTTTCTTTCCAGGTACCACATGAGTCTGTTATTGACCATAAGTTCCATAATTTTGCACACACAGAGGAACAACTTCTGAACAGAATGCATCAAATGTAACATAAATGAAGCTGCCATTTATCTGCTGGACCCCAGCTAATGTCTAACGTGGTGCCAAACACCCAGATATTAAACATCATCTGGCCCCATTGTTATCCTATTGATCCTGTTTACCTAAGAATTCTTATAAATAGCCTAAATTACAACAACAAATCAAGTAAATCAATAACATACCTGACTTACACCATGGGCAACCCGAACGATCAGTACTGTACATCCAAAACTAGTGTCGCACGTGCAACATGCAACACGGTCTAAAATTCTTAGAATATAGGAAAATATAAGAATTTTTAAAAATATAGGAAAATATATAAAAGGCTTAAAATATAGGAATTAAATAGGAATAGAGGAACGAGTGGGCACCCTGCCCTTGACCTTTACCTTGATTTTGGATCGGGTCATACTGCATACCGTCGTGCATCACTCATGGACCTCTACCTACATGCAAAATTTCATTGAAATCGAAGAAACGTTTTGTGGATGGAGAGACCTACACAGACGGATGGACCGTGACAATTTCATTGTCACGTGACACATAAACTGGGCTAAATATCAAAAATCTGACCCAAACAATTTAGATATTGTGCCCTAGTTTAAGAAGTGGTTGGTCAGTTGCCAGCTGCCATTGTAAATGGCGGAGATAGCTTTTGAAAATTGTTGGATTTCCAACTTTTAAGGGCTCGTGACCTTGACCTTAAATCGGGTCATACTGCATACCGTCGTGCATCACTCATAGGCCTCTACCTACATGCCAAATTTCATTGTAATCGAAGAAACTTGTTGTGGACGGATGGACGTATACACGGACGGACGGACCGTGCCCAGATCAAAGTCACGTGACACAAAAACTAGGCCAAATATCAAAAATCCAGCCCGACCAAACTTAGATATTGTGCCCTAGTTTAGGAATCAGTGGTTAGTTGCAGCTCCCATTTTAAATGACAGAGGAGATAGCTATTGAATATGGCCGGATTTTTGACTTTGAAGGGCTCGTGACCTTGACCTTGAATCGGGTCATACTGCATACTGTACGTACGCACGTACGTATGTACGTACGCAATGTAACGCACGGACATACGGTCATTTAAGACCGGCTTTATTAGGTGGACTCTGAAGAGTCCACCTAAAAATTTGGGCGGATCAAATTTAGATACTGTGCCCTAGTTTAATACTGCCCTAATTTACAATGGGAGCTGGCAACTGACCAAGTGGTCAGTTGCCAGCTCCCATTGTAAATGGAGGGGATAGCTGTTGAAAATGACCGGATTTCCAACTTTGAACGGCTCGTGACCTTGACCTTGGAGCAGGTCATACTGCACACCATCGTGCATCACGCATCGACCTCTACCTACACGCCAAATTTCATTAAATTCAAAGAATTTTTTGTGGACGGACAAATGGACGTACCTATGCACGAACGGACGGACATTAGAGATCCGCTTTATTAAGTCGACTCTGTCGAACAGTCGACCCAAAACTCTGGGGTCAGTTGAGGTGGTTAGGGTCACTCATGATCAACGGCAGTATCATCATTAGATACGGCACATATGACTTCTCATAAGAACTATGAGCTTATCTTGCACTATCTTCGACATATAAGAAGCTACTTGTCAAGTCACAAATTTTTTTCTACCCCACTTGTAGTTGGCTCTCCCATTTGGGTTGACCCCGTTGGAATTTCATCAAGATGCCTGGCCTGACAATACAAAGCAATCACTGAGAACAACTTGAGGGCACCCAATGAAACACCATGCCATCTTTGATTCTGACTCACTGAAAATGTAAAAACATGACGTCATCCACAAAACTGGAAGTACACAAATGTATGGCACTGTTGTCAGAGGAGAACCGAGTCACAGCCCAACATATTCAGAAAATTTCGTAAAATATGACATGTAGTTTTTGAGAAATGCGAGTGGACAACAGACAGACAAGACAGACATACTGACACGCTGGTTGCAATACTATGCACCCATACCAGGGGCGAAATAACTAGTCCCTGGGCTACCAAGCGGCATTGTTAATATGACGATAAGTTTAGCCATTTTGATAGAACACCCCTTTATTACAGACAGATGGACACAGCGCCATAGCATATACCATGCCAGCATATCATCGCACGGTAAAAATGAACGTTCTGTTCAAATAAGAATATGTCAAGTGCATAAACAAACACTATCTATACACATTGACAATATAGATATTATAAGTGTTTCATAAATCACTTGATAGCTGCTTACCATACTGACCTGTGGCTGAAATCTGGTGTGCATGCGCGTCAGTTGACTTGTTCCCATCAGCTTGTTCACAAGGCAAATCGTTGCTGTTAGCCAACACAAATGTTCTGGTCAACAAGAAACTCAGAAAAAAATTGCATGGCAGTGACAAGACAGAGGAGCAACTACGACAAACAACAAGAAGCTTAAGGTATCACCGAGGGATAACACAGCACACTATGTCAGTTGAAATCTTGTCAAATTCTGCACAGATCTATGAAAAAAACACATTTAGAAGGCTTCCAGTATGTGAATGACCTTGAAGGCCACTCAAGGTCATCAGAATTACCGCAATTTGATAGGCAATATATCACTTCCGATCCGATTTTTTATCAAAACTACTGCATCGATTGCGACCAAATTTTGCACAGTGACAAAGACCACCAAATGCCCTTCGTGGGTGGTCCCGCCTGACACACGCATACCAAATCCAAGATGGCGGACGGCCGCCATCTTGGAAGAATCGTTATATCTCGGCCGCGGTTCGAGCAATTTTGTCCAAATTTAGCAGGGAGATGCAGTTCGACTCTCTTAACCAATTAGACCATTAAAAATTTGAAATTTCAAAAATCCAACATGGCGGCGGCCGCCAACTTGAAAAATCGAAAAATCGCCATATCTCGGCCACAGTTTGACCAATTTTGACAAGCTGATGAAGTTCGACCTTCTTGACCCTACCGACCGTTAAAAATTTAAAATTTCGAAATCCAAGATGATGGCGGAAGCCATCTTGAAAAATTGAAAAATAGCCATATCGCAGCCGCGGTTTGAGCGATTTCGACGAAATTTAGCACAATAATGCAGCTA